>Ga0136651_10002499_pt1 | contig 10082 bp, 6 predicted proteins | sample Mar14236cmmetaG_FD_94867 | JGI IMG/M metagenome (GOLD analysis project Ga0136651, IMG submission 94867) | Marine hydrothermal vent microbial communities from Guaymas Basin, Gulf of California to study Microbial Dark Matter (Phase II) - Marker... ...
ATATAACTTGGATCAATGTATCTTATCACTACATTTGTATTTTTTTCTTTAAAGTATTTTTCAATTTTTTCTTTTAAAAATTTTCCTATATCACCTAATTTCATATTTCCTGATGCATCGTATTCTGGAGGATCTTTTTGCACGTATTTTTGTCCTGCACCTTCTGCAACTACAATTACTGCATGCTTCCTTTTTTGCAGTCTTCTTTCTAATTCTGCAAGAAGTCCCTTTTCTCCATCCAGATCAAAATCCATCTCCGGGATTAAACAAAAATTTACTTCCTTTGTGGCAAGAGTTGCAGCAGCAGCAATAAATCCTGAGTGTCTACCCATTAATTTAACTAATCCTATTCCATTAGGAACTGCTATAGCTTCTGTATGGGCACATCTTATGGCATTGCAGGCAAGCTCAACAGCTGTGTCAAACCCGAAAGTTTTTGAAACAAGCCAGATATCATTATCTATGGTTTTAGGAACGGCAATCACAGCAATTTTTAGTTTTCTTTTTGTTATCTCTTCTTTTATTTTGTATGCAGCTCTAAAGGTTCCATCTCCTCCAATCATAAAAAGTATTTGAATATTCATTCTCTCAAGGGTATCCACTATTTCTTCAATAGATTGATGCCCTCGCGAAGTTCCAAGAAATGTACCCCCCATAGTGTGAATATCTTTTACAATCTCAGGTGTTAATTCCACTATTTCATGTTTATATTTAGGTATAAAACCCTGTAATCCATACTTAAATCCGATTATTTTGGTTACTCCATAAGAATAGTAGAGGGTCATTACTATGGAACGAATTACATCGTTAATACCGGGACAGAGACCTCCACAGGTGACAATTCCTACTTTAACCTTAGAGGGGTCAAAGTATATATATGGTCTCGGTCCAGCAAGCTCTAAAGAAGGAATTTCTTTATTTTGAGAAAATTGTTCTTTCAAATAATTATAATTAACTCTTAAAATAATCTTTGCTTCATCTTTAACGAAACACTGCGGTTCAAGTTTTAATGGTGAAGGAATTTTACAGGGGCCTAATTTTTCAACTGCTGTATCTATGTCTTCTATAATCTCTTCTGTAAATTCTAAATAATTGCAAAAATCTTTCATTAAAAATCACCCCTTTTTAACCTTACTTTTACTGCTTCAGCATGAAAAGGCAATTTTTCGGTTTCAGCAAGAAGTATTACTTCCTTAGCTTCTCTTTTTAAAGCTGTTTCAGAATACTTAAGGAAGTTTATCTTCTTTATAAACTTTTCTGCAGAAAGGGAAGAAGCAAACCTTGCAAATCCCATTGTCGGAAGAACATGGTTGGGACCTGCTATATAATCTCCCATTGCTTCAGGAGTAAAAGAACCTAAAAAAATAGCTCCAGCATTTCTAACAAGGGGTAAATAATCCATTGGCTCTTTAATCATAATTTCCAAATGCTCAGGAGCTATCATATTTGCTAAAAAGAAGGCGGTTTCTAAGTCCTTTACAATTATAATCCCACCTCTTTTTGAAAGAGCTTCCTTAGCTATTTCATTTCTGAAGCCTTTTTCCAGTGCCCGAGGAATTAGATTTTTAACTTCCTTAGCAATTTTAAGCGAAGTAGTAATAAGGACTGATAAACTCATAGGGTCATGTTCAGCCTGAGCAAGTAAATCCCACACTACAAATTCAGGATTAGCTGTTTCATCTGCAATAATCAGCACCTCACTTGGTCCAGCTATTATATCTATTCCCACAAATGAGGAGACAAGTTTTTTAGCAATAGTTACATAAATGTTTCCTGGTCCACAAATGACATCTACTCTGGGTAGAGTTTCAGTTCCATATGCTAAACCAAAAACTGACCAAGGTCCTCCAATTTTATATATTTCATCAACACCAGCTTCATTTGCAGCAACAAGTAAAGCTGGATGCAAAGTCTTGTCTCTTCTCGGTGGGGATACCATAACCACCTTTTTCACTCCTGCTATCTTAGCAGGAACAGCAGTCATAATAACTGTTGAAATAAGAGGTGTTTCCCCACCTTTACCTCCTGGAATATAAATACCTGCTACATCTACAGGTTTTACCATCTGTCCAAGAATAATGCCTGAATTGTCATTCATAAACCAGGATTGAGGAATACTCCGAGAATGAAATTTTTCTACCTTTTTTATAGCTAACTTAATAGCTGAGAGTAGTTCCGAAGAAATGTTTTTATAGGCTCTGTCAATTTCTTCTTTCTTTACTTTGAATTCTCTTGATGCCAAGTGAACACCATCAAATTTATAGGTATATTCAGTTAAGGCTCTGTCTCCTTCTTTCCTAACTTTGTCTCCTATTTTTTTAACTTCCTTTTCTATTTTTTTAGGAAACTCATCAATTCGGTTTATAATTTTTTGTAAATACTTATCAGCTCTTTTGGAAGGATAATTAAAGGTTCTTATTTTCATACCTTAACTCCTTTTTACCAGTCACTAAAAGGTTCTTGCCAGATTTTTTTCAAATCCATAATATGCTCTTTTATTACAACTTTTCCTTCAATTCCTTTTATAATTAAAAAGGGGTCTGCGATTACTTCCCCTATTAAAGTGCAGGGGATATCTTTCATAAGACTTTCAAAATCTTCTTTTTTCTCCCTTTTAACTGTTACAACTATTCTTCCTGCGCTTTCAGAAAAAAGTATAAAATCTTCTCTTAATTCTCCTTCATAAGGAACAGCAGAAAGATCAACCATTATTCCATATCCTCCAGAAAATGCCTTTTCAGCTAATGCAACTCCTAATCCTCCATCAGAAAGATCATGAGCTGACTCAACAAGACTACTATAAATAGCATCTCTTAGCTTGATATAGACTTTTTTATTTAAGTGTGGATCTGGCTTAGGGACTTTTCCTCCCTTTATTCCCAAAAGATTGAAATACTCTGAACCAGCCAGTTCATCCTTGGTTATTCCCAAAATATAAACAAGGTCTCCAGGGTTTTTTACATCCATAGTCTGAGCAAAATAATACTTTGGAATTTTTGCAACCACAGAAAAGAGAAGGGTAGGGGGGATAGAAATTTTTAAACTTCCATCAGGAAAAATAGTTCCTACACCAAAAGGATTTTCATCTTCAGGATTAAGTCCTACATGCATAAAATAGTCGTTTTTCATTGAATCTTTTCCTGAAATACAGGGAACTCCATAAGCTCTTGTAAAATCATAAAGTGCTTGATTGGCTCTTACCAGCTGAGCAAGTTTATATTTTCCATCAGGATTTTTTTTACTCTCTACAGGATCACACCAGCAAAAATTATCAAGCCCTGCCATATACTCAATATCTCCTCCCACACAAACCGCATTTCGTATGCCTTCATCTATAGCATTGGCAACCATCCAATATGTATCGTAATCAGAAAACTTAGGACAAATACCGTGTGCAACCACGATTCCGCTTTCACTCTCCAGATCATATCTTAAAACTGCTGCATCACTTGGTCCGTCATTATTGATACCTGTTAAAGGTTTTACAACACTCCCTCCCTGAACTTCATGGTCATATTGAGTAACTACATACTCTTTTGAGCAAACATTGTAGGTTTTTAAAATTTTCTTTAAAATACTTCCGTAATTCTCAGGGATTTTCACTTCAGGCTTTAAAGGATAAAGTGGTGTTTTCCATTCTGCATACAATTCAAGCTGAGGAACTCCTTCGTGAAGAAAATTTAAAGGTAAAAGTCCTACAGTTTTCCCTTCATATAAAACATGAAAATATCCTGAATCTGTAAATTTCCCCAAAACTGTTGCTAAAACACCCATCTTTTTTGCTAAATTTAAAAATCTTTCTGCTTTATCAGGAGGCACAGCTACAGTCATTCTTTCCTGACTTTCTGAGAGCAGGATTTCCCAGGGGCGAAGCCCGGGATATTTTAAAGGTGCTTTGGCAAGGTCTATCTCAGCCCCTCCTGACTCCTTAGCCATCTCTCCCACAGAAGAAGAAAGTCCTCCTGCACCGTTATCTGTGATGGAGTTATATAAATTTTCATCTCTTGCCTTCAGCAAAAAATCCACCATCTTTTTCTGGGTTATGGGATCTCCTATCTGTACAGCTGTAGCAGGAGAGCCTTCGTGTAAAGCTTCAGAAGAAAAGGTAGCACCATGAATTCCATCTTTTCCAATTTTTCCACCAATCATCACCACCAAATCTCCTGGTTTAGCTCCCTTTTTCCAGCAAGGTTCTCCTTTTATATACAAAGGTAAAAGCCCTCCTGTGCCACAATAAACCAGCGGTTTACCAAGATAGCGAGGATCAAAAACTATGGAACCATTTACTGTAGGAATTCCACTCTGATTTCCTCCATGTTCAACACCTTCCCTTACACCCTCAAAAATTCTTCTTGGATGTAGAATTCTCGGAGGCAAAGGTTTATTCCAATCTGGAGGAGCAAAACAAAATACATCTGTATTAAATATTAGTTTAGCTCCTTTACCTGTTCCGAGAGGGTCTCTATTTACCCCTACAATACCAGTTAAAGCCCCTCCATAAGGATCAAGTGCTGAAGGACTATTATGGGTCTCAACCTTAAAAGCTAAAGCCCATTTTTCATCAAGCTTTATAATTCCCGCATTGTCAACAAACACAGAAAGGCAAAAGTCTTTTTCTCCCTTTTCTCTTCTTATTTCTTCTGTAGCACCCTTAATATAAGTTTTAAAAAGGCTATCTATAACTGTGTCTTTCCCATTATCAAGATCTTTATAAAAAATTTTGGCATTAAATATCTTGTGCTTGCAGTGCTCTGACCAAGTTTGAGCAATACACTCAAGTTCTACATCTGTGATAGCTTCATCTAATCCGTATTTTTCTCGCAACTTTATAAATTTGGAATTGGAAAAAAAATCCTGAATAGTTTTCATTTCTTTAAGATTAAGAGCAAGCAGTCTCTCTTGAGATAACTTTAAAAGTTCTCTATCGGATAACTTTTTCAAATTAAATCTTTCAACTATAGGAGGAAAAAATTCTGTTACTCTGGGAACAGAATAGAAAAAGCCATTTTCTAATAGCTCGTTCTTAGAAAGAATAAACCATCTCTCTATAAGTTCATTAGCAAGAAGATCCTTGGCTATCTTTTCAACATCATTCTTGGAAACTTTCCCTTTTATCAAAAATTGACGGGAAAAGTAAACTCCTTCTTTTTCAGTATCTAATGGCCTTTCTAAAATATAACTGAGAGCCTCTTCAGCAGTTTTACCTTCGTTATCGGTAACTCCTGGACGATATCCAATTTCCAAAATCCAATCAAAGGAAAACCCCATTTTTAGAGATATGGGTTCATTTATACTATATGCTTGAATTACAGGATCGCAGAGAGCTGATTCTGCAAAAGTTTTCACTATTTCTTTGGTAAAATTACCCTCAACTAAGTATACTTTTACAAAATAAAGTTCGTCTATCTGAAGATTTAAGTGATGCTGTATTTTTCTTTTGATTTTAGTGCTGATAGCATCTTTAAAGGTAGGCTTGAATGAAACTTCTATTCTGAAAACACTCATAGAATTGAAATATATCATTTAATAAATTAAAATTCAATATTTATGAAGATAAAACCTTGGATTTAACCAGATCGGAAGTATTTACAACATTTAATGCCCTGAAAATTTTTTCAAAAAGTCCTTCCATATCGCTTAAAATCTTTTCTTTTATTTCAGAAGAAAGGTCCCACCAATCTTTTTTGAAAACTCCAAATCCTTTTTTTCTTGTTTTATAAATAAATTGAGCTTCTGTCATATCTTCTTTCCATTCATTTTTCAAGTTTGTTTTTAGATAACTGTAAATTTTTTCTCTAAATTCCTGAGGTAGTGCCGGGTGATCATAAATAAAGTTTTGAAAACCTGTAGCTAAATGAACCTCCACGCATTCACATTCTGGGAAAAGATTAAAATAATCTTCTGGAAGAGTAGATGCCCCATGCTGAACTGCTCCAGCTAATCCAAATTCTTCTCTTGCAATTTTTGAAAGCGTCTTTAAAGTATTAAAATCAAGATTTATTGTAGCAACTTTCCCATCAGGTAAAACCACACCTCCGTGAGATGTTCCTGTTTGCACGCTGATTTTTGAAATTCCTACCTCTCTTTTAAAAACCCTGTTAAATCCTTTCATAAATACTCTCAATTCTTCAGGAGTGCTATTGTGCCCTCCAATTTCTCCTATCTCTCCTCCGAGATTTACAGTTATTCCTTCTGGTTCTATAGACCTTACAAATTCTGCCATTTCAGCAGTAACTTCATAATTATGTTTCTGTTGTTCCTCAAGACTTTCTTTCTCAAGAACTACCAAAGTTGAGGCATCAATGTCAATATTATAAAACTGTGCAGAAATTGCCTCTTTTATGAGATTTTTTATGTTACTTTTTTCTCTATCTGCATCAGTAAAATAAGATTTTCTATTAAGTTGAAAATGATCACCTTGAATAAAAATAGGACTTTCAAACTTTTCTCTAAAACCTGCAGAAAGAACTACAGTAGCATACTCCAAAGGGGATTGTTTAGTATAACCCATTTCTGATTTTGCAATTTCAAAAATTAAAGCCCCTACTTTTAACTTCTTTGCTACTCTAAAAATAGTTCTTGCTACATCGTATGTCATTCCTCTTATATTAATTGCAGGCACACTAAAGCCTAAAAATTTTTTTGAAAACTCTCTGTATAAAGGATAAATAGAATAACCTTTGTATCCCAATTGTTTCAAGCTTTCTTGAAGGGGAATAAAAAGTTCTTTATTTTCAAATACAGCTTTGTAGAGGATTTTATCTATTTCTTCAGGGGTTTCTTTTAGTTTATTTAAAAGGTCATCTTTTTTCATTTTTTACCTCCAAACAAACGTGCTTTTAATAATTAATTATACAATAAATTTTTATAAAAAAACAAAATTCAGCGATCAAAAATTCTAAATTTACTTGTTTAAAAAGAATTTTTTAGTAAAATTACTCACTTAAAAAAGGAGTTTTTCTATGATTCAATACAATTTTACCGAGGAACAGAAAATTCTAATTGATTTAATAAAACAGATCGGAGAAGAATATATAAAACCTTACGCTCTGGAATGGGATGAAAAAGAGATTTATGATGAAAAACCAATTAGAGCTTTAGCAGATGCTGATTTGTTTGGGATAATCATTCCCGAGGATTATGGAGGTCTGGGGTGGGGCAGTTTTGAGATGTGTTTAGCAGTAGAAAAGCTTTCCTATTATTGCGGAGGAGTATCTACCACTTATGCAGCTTCTTTTCTTGGATCCTATCCAATTCTTCTTTTTGGTAATAAAGAACAAAAAGAAAAATATTTGCCAGACATTGCAAAAGGTAAAAAGCTTTGTGCCTTTGCCTTGACAGAACCTCAAGCAGGAAGTGATGCCTTTGCTATAAAGACCACTGCAAAAAAAGAGGGAGAGTTTTACATACTAAATGGTATGAAACAATGGATAACAAACGGTGGTATAGCTGATATTTACATTGTAATTGCTGTAACTGACCCTTCAAAAGGTGCCAGAGGTGCAAGTGCATTTATTGTAGAAAAAAACGATCCTGGTTTCTCTGTAGGTAAAAAAGAAAAAAAACTTGGATTAAGAGCATCAGTTACCACAGAGCTTTTCTTTAATGACTGCAAAATTCCTAAGAACAGATTACTTGCAAGAGAAGGAATGGGGTTTATAGTGGCTCTCAGAACCTTAGATTTTGGCAGATGTGGTGCAGGAGCTCAGGCTCTTGGAATAGCACAAGCTGCTATGGAAGTTTCTCTTAAGCATGCTACCTCAAGAATACAGTTTGGGCAACCAATTTACAATTTTCAGGCTGTTAACCACACCTTTGCAGATATGGCAGTTAAAATAGAAGCAGCAAGAGCGTTGATTTATAATGTAGCTAAATTTATAGATAGTGGGGCTAAAGAAATTTCTGGAGCATCTTCTATAGCCAAATGCTTTGCTACAGATATTGCCATGTGGGTTACTGAAAGAGCTATTCAAATGATGGGTGGTTTTGGATATATGAGAGATTATCCAGTTCAAAAATATTTTAGAGACGCAAAATGTCTTCAAATTTATGAAGGAACTAACGAAATCCAAAGAAATATAATAGCAAGAGAATTAATCAAATATTATAAATAGCGAGGTAGTTTAAATGGAAAAACTAATAGTATGTATAAAAGGTGTACCTGAGCCAGGGAGTGTAAAAGTTGATCCTGAAACCCATGCTTTAAAAAGAGAAAGCATGGAATTAATATTAAACCCTAACGATAGATCAGCCTTAGAGATGGCTGTAAGGTTAAAAAATGACTATAATATAGAATTAGTGGTAATTTCCATGGGACCTCCTAATGTTATTCCTCTCTTGAAACATGCTTATGCTTTGGGAGTTGATCAGATGGTGCTTCTTTCTGATAGGGCTTTTGCTGGGTCAGATACTCTCGCAACAAGCTATGTTTTAGCAGAGACTATAAAAAAGCTTTCTCCCTTCTCACTTGTTTTGATGGGTCTCAAGTCAATTGATGGAGAAACAGCACAGGTTCCTCCAGAAACAGCAAGCTTACTTGGTATTCCTTCACTTACCAATGTGAAAAGCCTTTTTATGGAAGATAATAAATGGATAGCTATAAGGGAAACTGAATACGGAGAGGAAGAAGTTGAAGTAGAAGGACCTTTAGTTTGTTCTGTTTCACCTACAGCTTTTGAATACATAAGACCACCATCCTTAAAGAGACTTTTGGAAGTAAAAAATAAGGAAACTATAGTTTGGCAGGCAGGTGATTTAAATTTAGATTCTCAAAGATTGGGGCTTAGCGGATCACCAACACAGGTAGTGGAAGTTATTGAGAAAAAAATAGAAACTAAAGGTATTATCTTAGAGGGTGAACCAGAGGAGCTTGTAGAAAAATTGATAGAAGTGCTTAAGGAAAAAGCTTTAATAAAAAATTAATGAGGTGAATGATGTTTGAAAGGATAAACATAGAAAACTTGTCCAAGGGCAATATTTTAGCTTTTGGAGAATTTTATAGAAATGAGTTAAACAACTCAAGCTTAGAGATACTTTCTCCTTTAAAAGAAGTGGCTCAGGCTTTAAATAAAAAACTTATTTTACTTTTTTTGATAGGTTCTCTGGAGGATATTAAAAATCTGGAAGAAATAAAAAAATCCTTAGCAGACGAAGTATGGTTTGTAGTAAATAATGAATTAAAAGATCTTAAAGATGATCTTTATACTGAAGTTCTTGCTCAAATAGTCAAGTCTTCTCAACCTTATGGACTTTTCTTTCCTGCAACAAAAATAGGGATGTCTTTAGCTCCAAGAGTTGCAGGAGCATTAAAAGTAGGACTGTGTGCTCATGTTAATTATTTAGAAGTAAAGGATAATCAAATTATAATGTCAAGACCAACATACGGAGAAAACATAATCGCTAAACTCGTGTCTAAAAGCTCTCCTGTTATGGCTACCATATCTTTGGGAGCTTTTAATATAAAGTATGGAGAGAGAGAACCCTTAATGAAAGAAATAATCTTTCCAGAAAATTTTTCCTGGAGTAGCAAACTAAAAATAAGAAATTTTATTCCCTCTAAGAAAAAACTTACCAAACTCTCCACAGCCAAAATAGTGGTTTCAGGGGGAAGGGGACTTAAAAATAAAGAAACCTTCCAAAAACTTTTTGAGCTTGCAGAAGTTTTAGGAGCTGAAGTTGGAGCAACCCGTCCAGTGTGCTACGAAGGTTGGGTAGAAGAAGAAAGAATGATAGGGGTGAGTGGAGTTACTGTTAAACCAAAGATTTATATCGGTTTTGGTATTTCAGGAGCTTTACAGCATACAGTTGGAATGGAAAACTCTGAGTTTATAATTGCAGTGAATACAGATAAAGACGCTCCTCTTGTTAAAATGGCAAATCTGGCTTTAATAGGAGACGCAAGAAAAATCCTTGAGCTTTTACTGAAAAAGTTAAAAAATTAATGTTTTTAATTTTTTAAAGTCTTCCTCTAAAATTTTTTTAATCTTCGGAAATCTTATACCAGCTGCTGGATGGTAGGTAACAAAAAATTTCCTATTTTTTTCTTCTATCCATTTTCCTCTAAAATCTTTTAGCTTTTTATC
>Ga0136651_10002502_pt1 | contig 10074 bp, 8 predicted proteins | sample Mar14236cmmetaG_FD_94867 | JGI IMG/M metagenome (GOLD analysis project Ga0136651, IMG submission 94867) | Marine hydrothermal vent microbial communities from Guaymas Basin, Gulf of California to study Microbial Dark Matter (Phase II) - Marker... ...
CCCGCCGCCTCCCGCCGAGGGGCTATTCATCCAGGGCTACGTCCTCGACGCCGACACCGGGCAAGGCATCCCCGGTGCGCTTTACGTCGTGCTCGTTCCCGGCGTCACTGTTGACGGATGGGACGGCAACGAAGAGCAGATTTACACCGGGGCGGAGAGCGACGCCAACGGCTACTTTGAATTGCCAGACCCGCTGGAGCGGAACGAGCACTATAGCATCATCATCTGGGCCGAAAACTACCTGCCTGTCACGGGGGACAATATCCTGGTCAGCGACGAGTCGTCGCCGCTAGAGGTAGAGGTCACGCTGCAGAAGAAATAAGGATAGGGTGCGACGCACTTGACTGCGTCGCACCCTTGAATTGCCATTTGCTCCAAAATGCGGTATACTCTGGCACGTGACTGACCCATCCCCCACACCCCGCGCACTCATCATTGGCGCCGGCATCGCCGGTATGCAAGCCGCCTTGGACATTGGCAACGCGGGCTACGACGTCACTTTGGTCGAGCGCCGACCCTCCATCGGCGGGCGCATGGCGCAACTCTCGGAGACTTTCCCCACGCTCGACTGCGCCCAGTGCATCCTCACTCCCCGCACCGTCGAGGTTGGCCACCACGAACACATCCACCTGCGCACCTACTCTGAGGTGGAGGCCATCACCGGCGACGTCGGTCATTACCGAGTCCGCATCCGCCGCCACGCCGCCTACGTGGACTGGGACAGGTGTACCGGCTGTGGCCTGTGCCAGGAGAAATGTCCCGGCAAGGTGGACTCTGATTTCGAGCGGCACGTGGGGAAGCGCAAGGCAATTTACACCCTCTCCCCCCAAGCGGTGCCGAACAAGCCGGTAATTGACCGCGAGCATTGCATCTTTTTCCAGCGAGGCAAGTGCAAAGCCTGTGTCAAATTCTGCCCGGTGGGCGCGATTGCCTTTGACCAGGAGGACACGATCGTCGAGGAGCAAGTCAGCGCGATCATCCTGGCCCCCGGCTACGACCTCTACGGGCTGGAGAACATGCCCGAATACGGCGGCGGCCGCGTGCCAGACGTGATTGACGGGCTGGCCTTTGAGCGGCTACTCTCCGCCTCCGGCCCCACCGCCGGCAAAATCCAGCGCCCCTCCGATGGCCAAATCCCCCGCGAGATCGTCTTTATCCAGTGCGCTGGCTCCCGCGACCCCGAAAAGCACATGCCCTACTGTTCCAAGGTCTGCTGCATGTACATCGCCAAACAAGCCATCCTCTACCGCCACCGCGTCCACGACGGGCAGGCGTACATCTTTTACATTGACATCCGCGCCGCCGGCAAACGGTACGACGAGTTCACCCAGCGGGCGATGGAGGACGAGAACGTGGTCTACCTGCGAGGCAAGGTCTCCCGCATCTTTCGCCAGGACAGCCAGGTGATGGTCTGGGGAGCCGACACGCTCAGCGGTCAGCAGGTGCAGATCGCCGCCGATCTGGTGGTGGTGGCCCCGGCGCTGATACCCCACCCCACGACGCGCCGCTTGGCCGACATGCTGGAACTGCCGGTGGACGAGCACGGCTGGCTGCTCCCGCTCGACTCGAACACGCACCCGGTGGAGACTGTCCGGCCTGGCATATTCCTGGCCGGCGCCGGCACCGGGCCGATGGACATCCCGGAGACAGTGGCCCACGCCAGCGGCGCGGCGGCCCAGGTGCTCAAACTGTTCTCCCGCCAACACAAATCCCCCTCCGTCATAGGGGAGGCAGGAGGGGAGAGGCAATAATGGCCCGTATCGGCGTATTTGTCTGCCACTGTGGGCTCAACATCGCCAGCACAGTGGACGTGCAGCGCGTGGCCGAGACTTTGCGCCATTATCCCGGCGTCGCCTTTGCCACCGACTACAAGTACATGTGCTCCGACCCGGGCCAGAATCTAATCCAGCAAGCCATTGAGGAACATGACCTGGACGGGATAGTCGTCGCCGCCTGCTCCCCGACGATGCACGAAGCCACCTTCCGCAAAGCCGCCGCCACCGCCGGGCTCAATCCCTACCAGGTGGAGAGCGCCAACATCCGCGAGCAGGTCTCTTGGCCGCACCAAAAGACGCCGGAGAAAGCCACCCGCAAAGCCATCGAGATAGTGCGCTCCCTCGTGGAAAAAGTGCGCTACGACGAGCCGCTGACCCCACTCACACTGCCCATCGTCAAGCGGGCGCTGGTCGTCGGCGGAGGCATCGCCGGTCTGACCGCCGCCCTGGACATTGCCGACTCCGGGTATCCCGTGGTGCTCGTCGAACGGTCGGCCCAGTTGGGCGGGCGCATGGCGCAACTCTTCCACCTCTACCTCAACTTTGACGGCAGCCAGAGTCTGCTGGAGGAACGCATCGAGGCCGTCACCCATCATCCCCTGATCCAGGTGCTCACGAACGCGGAAGTGACCGAGTTCGGGGGATACGTGGGGAATTTCACGGTCGAGGTTGGGGAATTGGGGAATTGGGAAGTGGGCGCTGTGGTGCTGGCCACCGGCTTTGACCTCTACCCCAAGGCAAACCTGCCCGAGTACGGCGGCGGGCGGTATCCGGACGTGGTAGATAGCCTCCAGTTCGAGGCCATGCTGAAAGAAGGGGAAATTCGCCGCCCCTCGGATGGCCGTGTGCCCCGCGAGATCGTCTGGGTGCAGTGTGCCGGCTCCCGCGCCCCCAACCTTCACCGGCCCTACTGCTCCAAGATCTGCTGCATGTATGTCGCCAAGCAAACCATTGCCTATCGCCGTGCAGTCCCAGAGGGGCAGGCTTACGTTTTTTACATTGACATCCGCTCCCAGGGCCGTGGTTACGACGAGTTCGTCCAGCGGGCGATGGAGGAATTTGGCGTCGTTTACCTGCGCGGCAAGGCATCCAGAATCATTCAGCGCGGCCGGCAACTGCAAGTGTGGGGAGTTGACACCCTGAGCGGCCAGTCGGTGCGCGTGGAGGCCGACATGGTGGTGCTGGCGATGGCGGCGGTGCCCAGTTCCGGGAGCGAGGCGTTGGCCCGCCTGATGCGCGTCGCCACTGACGAGAACGGCTTCCTGGCCGAAGCCCACCCCAAACTGCGCCCGGTGGAGAGCCTCACGGCGGGCATCTATCTGGCCGGCGCGGCCCAGTTCCCCAAAGACATCCCGGAGACAGTGGCGCAAGGTTCCGGCGCGGCGGCCAAGGTGCTCCAACTCTTTGCCCAGCGCGAGATGGTGTCCGAGCCGACCGTCGCCATCGTGGACGAGGAACTGTGCGCGGGTTGTGGGCGCTGCGTGCCGGCCTGCCCCTACGATGCCCGGTCGCTTCACCCGCGAAAGAAATTGGCCCTGGTCAACGCGGCCCTGTGCCAGAGTTGCGGAGCCTGCATCGTCGCCTGTCCGAACAAGGCAACCATCGTGCGCAACCTGACCCCAGACCAAGTGTTGGCGATGGTGGAGGCGGTGTTGTAGAGCACACCAGCGTGTGCGCCCTGGAGGGCAGACACCTGGGTCTGCCTCTACCCCGGATTATTGAGAGGATACGTTAGCCCAGATGTCGCGCACCGGCAGGCGATACTTTTTCGACACTCTCTTATTTTTCATTGGTTCCTCTCAACTAACCAGTGCCCACTACGTTCTTTGTGCCAGGCTGGGTCGTCCCGCAGCCAAAAGAGCAATTCCGTGTGCAGGTAAATGTCAAGGATTGTAAAGACCTGCCAGGTTTCCGCCAGAGCTTTTGTGAGCCAGATTATGACCTTCCCGGAAGCTCCAAATCCAGTTGCGTTAGACAAAATCGGCTGAAAACAGCCCGATTTGCCAGAGAAGCATCGTTATAGCTTCCGGGAAGGTAATTAGCCACCCAAAACGGGAATTGCTGCCTCATAAAACCTGGCAGGTCTGGTTCTCATCTCTTGATGACATTGCCAGGCCCAGAGATTTAATATAGCGTCTATTGAAATCGGCGTCCAGATCCAGATCCACCTGTTTGGCCATAGCCGCGATCCGCTCGCCCCGCGCAAACTCGTCGTCGTCCAAAAAGAGCGCCGCGCCAAAGCCAGCGCCGTTGGCCGACGTCTCGACGACATCCGGACCCACAGCCGGGATCATCCCCAACCCCACCACCGCCTCGACGTTCAACTGGCTACCAAATGAGCCTGTTAGGATCATACGTTGCAGGTCGCCGGCTCGCAGGTCCAAGTCATTCATCAAAATGTCTATCGCGGCGCGAATGGCCGCCTTGGCCTTTTGCAGTTCCCGCACATCCCGCTGCGTCAGGTACAAGGAGACTCTGACTCCTTTTTCACCAACGTCAACTCCTCTGAGGTCAACCCCCTGGTCAGTGAGGAGAAGACGGCGCACGCCATCATCATCCCGGCCGATACGCGATCCAAAGGTGGGATGGTCGGCGGCCATGCGACCGGTGGGATCAATGACACCGACCCGGCGCAACTCGCACACCAGGTCAAGCAGCCCCGAACCGGTCAGGCCCACCGGCGGATGGTCCCCAATGGTAGTCAAAGTGAAATTGCCATCCTCCGCGTTGGCTTGTACCCCCACGATGGCCCCATCCACCGCGCGGGTGCCGCAAGAGATGTTCACCCCCTCGAAGGCCGGGCCAGCGGCGGTGGAGGCGACCAGGATGCGCTCGCCGTCAGTGACCATCACCTCGCCGTTGGTGCCCAGGTCAATGGCGGCCATAGGCCCAGGTGCGCGGTCGAAACCGTAGTAGGCCAGGCAGGCCAGGGCATCGGAGCCGACGAAGCCACCAATCAAGGGCGGCAGGGCAACTTTTACCTGAGGGGGGAAAATGTCGCCAAACAGACCACCGGTCTGGCGAACCGCCCCCTTGCTATGCGGCTGAAAGGGCAGCGAGGCCAGCGAATCCACCGGATAGCGCAACAGCAAATGGTGCATAGCGCAATTGCCGACGATGGTCACTTTTTGGATGCGCTCCTGGACGCGGCGTGAGAGCCTGAGCGCGTCCACTGCCTGTACGATGGACGCCAGCGCCAGCGCCGAGATCCGCTCCGCAGTCTCGTTCCCCCGTTGGGCCGCGGCCAGGCGCGAGATGACGTCGGCACCGAACACGGTCTGTTGATTGAGAGCCGCAGCGCCGGCACAGACGCGGCCCCGGTCTAACGTGGTCACAAAAGCGGCTACGGTGGTGCTCCCCAGGTCAATGGCTAACCCCAAAGGCGCTCCCTCACGCTTATGATCGTTCGAGGCGCGAAATATCTTGTTAGAATAAACGACGATGGGTGCCAGCGTGACCGAGACGTTGCCGACCGCGTGAGCACGGCAGGCCAGGCGGTAGCCGGCCGAGATCTCGGCTGCGGAGAGTTGTTTCTGCTCTGCCTCATCGAGCGAGGTCAACGCCCCCTTGACCAAGACCTTGCACTTGCCACACGTACCGCGACCGGCGCAGGGCTGTTCGAGCGGCAGGCCGGTGGCGACGATGCCGTCGCCCAGCAGACTATTATCTTCCACAACGACCGACCGCACGTCGTCGCCGTAACTGACTGTCAATTTAACTGTCAAAATTCCTCCTCACACTTTTCGTATATCCTGAATATTGGTGTCCGGTATATTGCCGACCGTTTCTGTAAACGTCGCTGCCGGGACGTCGGCGACTTGGACCACAGAGGCCCACAGGTTCACCGTGATGTTTAATAGATCTCTTTCGGTGATGATGCCTACCAGGTTTCCATCCTGCAAGACGGGCAGACAACCAATGTTTGCGTCAGCCATGACGCGGGCCGTTTCCTCAATGGTAGTATCAGGGTCAATGGTAATCACGTCTCTGACCATGATGTTGTGCACCGTATCTTTGCAAAAAGTAGGGGCGAGAGCAAGTCGGAATGCCCTTCCAACCTACATTTGGATCAACTCATTCGCGCGGCAAAGTGCAGAACCCGTATGTGCGAGATATAGGTGCCTTTGTGGCAAAACACCGCGTCGGACAGAATCCGCCAGAACCAGGTTTTTTCAGGGGAGTCATGACATAGTTTTGCTCCTAACGTGATGTTGTTTTGAGCCTATTATACACCATGTCCGGCAAAATCCTACCCATTGCGGTAGAGAGAACTTGCAGAATCATTGATCGGTCATTTGTCATTTGCCCCCCCCTGCGTTATAATCCTTTCACCATGAGCAAGATCGCACGTTTCGAGACCCTGGCCGAGCGGCTGGTTGAGGGTACCTTTGCCCGCCTCTTTGCCGGGCGTCTCAGCCCGCTAGAGGTCGCCACGCACCTCACGCGGGCTATGGAGGACTATCAGACCCTCTCCCCCGACGGCACACCGCAGGCTCCAACCCACTACTGGGTCTACCTGCATCCGGACGACTGCCACGCACTGGCGGCAGAGCAACCAATGTTGGAAAAAGAACTGAGTCGCCACGTCGCCGGACTGTCAGCCCAGGCCGGCCTGGCACTCGAGGTCACGCCGGCCGTTTACGTCCTGCCCGACGAGGAAATGGGGCCTCACGAGATACGAGTCGTGGCCCGCTGGATACCGGAAAAAGCAACCGAGGTGCAGAAAACCCGCGAGATGGAGGCCAGCCAAGAGCAAGCCGAGGCACAGGCCACGATCACGCCGCCGGGCCGGCCATTCCTGATCCTGGAAGGCCATCGTCACGTCAATCTCTTCCAGCCGGTGGTATCCATCGGGCGGGCGCTGGACAACGACGTCATCATAGAAGACTCGCACATCTCCCGTCACCACGCCCAACTCCGCCGGCGGTACGGTCGTTACGTGCTCTACGACCTGGGGAGCTCCGGCGGCACCCAGATCAACGGCTACCCGATCGAGGAGTGTGTGCTGCACTCTGGGGATGTCATATCGTTTGCCGACGTCCAGGTCATCTACGGTGAGGATCCGTTCACCCCCATTCCGCTACCGACCAGCGAGGACACCCCGCCGCTGGCATCCCTGGAGAAGGTGGGGTAGACTTTCCAGTCTGCCGCTCGGACAGGCTAGAAAGCCTGCCCCACGTGCTGTTTTGTACCAGAAATCAGTGATGGATATTCTACTGCTGACCCTGCGTCTTCTGCTCGTTACCTTGCTCTACGCCTTCCTGGCCGCCATACTGTGGATGTTGTGGCGCGACCTGCGGCAAGCAACCACCAGCCGCGAGGTAGCCCGGCCAGGCGGGCGACTAGTCATCCTGCACGCGCCGGACGAGACACCGGCAGTGGGCGTGACCTTTCCGTTGCAACCCGTCACCTCCATAGGTCGCTCACCGGTCAACACGATTCCCATCCCGGACACCTACGCTTCGGCCCAGCACACGCTGTTGACCTGGCGAGAAGGCCAGTGGTGGTTGGAGGATCGGGGCAGCCGCAATGGAACTGTGCTCAATGACGTGCGCATCAACGGGCCCACCGTTGTCAGCGCCGGCGATATTATCGGCGTGGGCCGCACACAATTGAAACTGGAGGTAGACTGATGAACCTGGGATTGAGAGACAAGATCGCGCTGGTGACCGCTGCCAGCAAGGGGTTGGGCAAAGCCGTCGCGCTGCGCCTGGCCCGGGAGGGCGCGCGTGTCGCCTTGTGCGCCCGAAACGAAAAGACACTACGCAAGGCCGCCACCGAGGTCAAGAAAACAGCAGGGCGTCCGGCACTGGCGCTCTCGGCCGACGTCTCCGACCCGGCAGCCGTGGACGCATTGGTCAAGGCCACCGTGGAACAGTTTGGGCGGATTGACGCCCTGGTCATCAACGCCGGGGGACCGCCTCCGGGACAGTTCCTCGACCTCACCCCCGAGGACTGGGAGGCCGCCGCACGGTTGACGCTGATGAGCGCGGTACACCTGTGCTACGCCGTCGTGCCGGTGATGAAGGAGCAAGGCGAGGGCTCTATCCTGGCCATGACCTCTATCACCGTCAAGCAACCGCTGCCCAATCTCATCCTCTCCAACAGCCTGCGGTTGGGAGTGACGGGACTGGTCAAGACGCTGGCCGACGAACTGGCGCCCCTCGGCATCCGCGTCAACAGCATCTGCCCTGGCTGGACCCGCACCGCGCGGGTAGACCAACTCTTGCAAGACCGGGCCGAACGAAATTCCACTACGCCAGAGGAAGAGGCCGCCAAGGTCGCCGCCTCCATCCCGCTGGGGCGGATAGGCACGCCCGAAGAGTTCGCCGCCGCCGCCGTCTTTCTCGTCTCACCCGCCGCCTCTTACATCACCGGCGTCAGCCTGCTCGTGGACGGAGGAACGTATCGGGGAGTGACGTAGGCGAGTCGGCAAGTTGGCGAGTTGGTGTCTGTGATCTCTCGTGAACGATAGAATGCATTTCGGTCGAGGCGACTTGTTGCCTCTGTTCAGCCTGTTGCTCGCAGGGGGACTTGCGCTTGGCGTCTTTGCGCACACCGCCTACCGCTTCACCGGTGGTCAGGGCGGTGTGCCGCTGGACGATGCCTGGATCCACTTCCAGTTCGCCCGCAACCTGGCCCGGGGCGACGGCCTCTCGTTCAACCCGGGCCAGCCCACGTCCGGCTCCACCGCGCCGTTGTGGACGCTGCTCCTGGCCGGCGTGTACCTGGTGGGTGGCCGCTTCCCCGTCGCCGGACAACTGCTGAGCGCGGTCTGCTTCCTGGCGGCGCTGGCGGCGACCTACGCGCTAGGCAAGCACCTGACGGGCAACCGTTGGGCCGCCTGGCTGTCCGGAGCAGTCGTCGCCACAAACGGTCGTTTCGTCTGGGCGGGCCTCTCGGCGCTAGAGACGTGTCTGTTCGCCACGTTGAGCCTGCTGGCGATAAGCGCCTACCTGGGCAGCCAGCACTGGCCTGAAAGAGCCAGGGCTGGGTCAAAAATCAGCCCAGCACCGCCTGTTTACGGCAGTGCTCACCGCTACCGGCTGCGCACGGCGGCCCTCTTTGGATTGGCGGCGCTGGTGCGCCCCGAAGGCTATCTCCTCTTCGCGCTGGCGCTGGCCGATTTCGTCGTGCGAGTCAGCGAGTCGGCGAGTCGGCGAGTCGGCGAGTCAGCGAGTCGGCGAATGGGCGGGTGGCGGCGAGTGCCTCTGGTGCCCGTCATTTTGTTTGCCGCTATCGTGCTCCCATATCTCGTATTCTCTCTGCACACCAGCGGCCACTTTCTCCCCAACACCTACCACGCCAAAGCCGTCTTTGATTTCCGCCCCGACCTCGTTTTTCTGAGCGGGGCAGCCCAGTACTTGATATGGGACAACTTGTTCTTGCTGCCCTTTTACGTTCTGGGGTTGGGCATATTGCTTCGCCCTGCCTCGTTACCGAGCCTGTGGAGCGTGGGGTTGCCGCTGGTCTATGCCTTTCTCCACACCGGGCTCTACCAGCACGGGCGCTACCTGATCCCGCTCATTCCCTGCAACGCGGCCATCGGCATCGCGGGGCTGCTGGAGGCCCAGCGGATGGCAGCACGTCGCGGTTGGCGTTGGCGCGCGGGAGAAACCAGGTTTTTCAGAAAAAATCTGGTTTCTGTGCTGGTCAGCCTGCTCGTCGTTGCCGGGACCGCCTGGCATCTGCCGGCAATGGCGAGCAAATACACCTGGAACGTGGACAACATCAATCAGATGCACGTCGCGCTGGGCCATTGGGTCGTGGAGAACACCCCGCCGGACGCGGTGCTGGCACTCAACGACATCGGCGCTATCACCTACATCTCTGAGCGACAGATAGTTGACCTGGCGGGCCTGGTCACGCCGGAGATCGTCCCGCTCCTGCGCACCTCCGACCGGGCATCGCAACTGGCCGACTTTATGGCCGAGCGGGGCGTGCAATACGTCATCATCTTTCCCAACTGGTTCCCCGACCTGGTCGCCCGCCGTGACCTGCTGGAGCCGGTGCACCAGGTAACGCTGGAACACAACACCATCTGCGGCGGGGAAACGATGGTCGTCTATTGCGCTCACTGGCGCAAAACAGGTTGGTGAAGTAGAATAGATGTGGATGTGAAACCAATCCGTGTGCCTGCTCCTACCCCAATTTATTGAAACAGAGACACCACGCCCCCTGATTGGCCGACAAATTTAACATTCGGACGCAGATTGACGCGGATTCACGCTGATCTGCCCTGGAAATTAACAAAATCTGCGTTTTCTGCGTTCATCTGCGTCCTATTTTCTGTATCCGG
>Ga0136651_10002503_pt1 | contig 10071 bp, 7 predicted proteins | sample Mar14236cmmetaG_FD_94867 | JGI IMG/M metagenome (GOLD analysis project Ga0136651, IMG submission 94867) | Marine hydrothermal vent microbial communities from Guaymas Basin, Gulf of California to study Microbial Dark Matter (Phase II) - Marker... ...
ATCCCATTATAATCTCAATCACCAGTCCCATCTTGATTGCAAAAAAATATCCTTGCTCCAGCTTTTTCGAATCCCGTGCACCAAATGCCGCTCCCGTAACTGCTGTAACTCCCATTGCCATTCCCATCATCGGCAACGTTCCAACAGTAACAATCCTCCACCCAGAAGTGAATACAGCAACTCCATCGGTCCCCCCTGCTCTTATTGCCACAACATTTATAAGAAACATCGAAACAGAATTTATCATCTGCATAACGGAGGAAGGAATACCAACAGAAAAAATTTCCCGCAATACCTCCACTGTAAAACCCAAATCTTTTAGATTAATACTGACATAGGTCTTTTGCTCAAAAAATAGCCAATAGATGAAAAGAATCGAAACAATAAACATAGAAACAACACTCGCCCAAGCAGCTCCTCTGATACCAAGTCTGAACACATAGATAAAAACCGGATCAAATAAAATGTTTATCCCTGAACCTATCACCATTGCCCACATAGCTTTTCCTGCATTCCCCTCGCCCCGCAAAATCGAATTTGCCACATAATTGAAAAACATGAAAACAGAGCCCAGAAGAATTATTTTGCCATAACTTGCGGTAATCGAGGATATTTCCCCACCACCGAGAAAAAAAATAATTCTCTCAAGAAATGGAATCGCAGGAATACTAACTAAAAGGGCCAATAAAATTCCAAGCAATATTGATTGGACAGCGATCTTATCGGCGGATTCTTTATCCTTTGCCCCAATCATTCTCGAAATAGCAGAGCTGGCGCCTACACCAATCCCACCAGCCAGCGACATCAAAAGAAAGTAAACAGGGAAAAAGAAACCTACCGCTGCAAGAGGCTCTGGGCCAAGCCCGGACACCCAAACAGCATCCGCAATACTATATGCAGTCTGAGCTATCATGCCCACAATCATTGGAAGAGACAATTTTACTATCGCTCTTCTAGGATTCCCTAACAGAGTATTAACTCCTTCAGTATAACCTTCACTCATAAAATCACCCCTTCGAATTTAAAATAAATAAGTCGCTCGAGTTACTGATATGGAAACCCTCTCTCAACCCAGAGTCTGAAACCTCCCTCCATATTACACACATCTGAAAACCCCAGCTTCATCATAATTCCAACAGCAGCTTTGCTACGCCTACCACTTCTACAGTAAACAATGTAAAATTTCTGTTTCTCAAGCCTGGAAATCCTGTCTTCAAAATCTCCGGAATAATAATCAATATTCACTGCACCCGAAATATGACCTTCAGAGTATTCTTCCGGCGTCCTTACATCAAGCAGTACAAGAGAATCCGACGGAAGAGTTTGAACCAAAGTAAACACCGAATCCGGGGAAATATCACAAACTCCAGGTTGCTGTTGTTTGTTCTGTCTGATTCCTGCACAGCTCGATAAAAATAAAGCTATAAACAAAAATGGAACGATACCTCTTCTCCTCATCGCCTTCCCATAGAAACTCAAAAATTTTCCGAACAAAATTACAAAAATCCAGCACGAACTTACCACATAATTTTCTAACAGTCAGTTCCCGCTATCCTTTCAGTGATAAAAGTCTAACAAACCAGGGAACCTACAAGCAGACTTATGAAAGCTGTTATTTATACTTCATAGAACCTAACTTATCTATCTCACCTCACAAAGGCCGGGCAATTAAAACAAACGTCATTCCAGGTATCTTATTAACAACCATCAGATATAGCTCGACTGAAAAAGCCAAATCCAATATTTAACATAGAAAGCCAAGACCACTAACAAGCTGTACTATCAACAAATTCTGATTATATGGCAGAATAGTAATTATACCCGATATCTTCACATGTACCGGGTCACCTTAAAACTACCAACTGCCTCATTTCAGTAGGCAAATCATCTCCGCCAGGATCTATAATAGCAAAATTTGTCATCACCGCGTCTCTTCCAAAAGCTCCATCGTTAGAGACCAATATATAAGCGACATTATTTGAAACCGTACACCTTAGGATAAAATCTATGATATAGGCAAGTTTAGCATCGATATTATCAAAGTCTCCCAAAATCTATCTGATCATACCAGACGATATAAGCTTCTCTCTCCTGGTTAGTTGCAATGTCGATGAACAAACACTTACTATCACTTACACGCCCCGGGCGACCACACACATTCAGAACTTTTCACATTAAATTCTAACTCTTCCGAAAATACACAACGGTATTCAGAATTAAAATGATTTATCTTCATAAAAACTGTCTACAAACCTACTACCCGCCTTGCACCCAGCTTTAAGACATTTTCATATCTACCTTTTATAGCATTTCTAGTGTCAACAACTATCGAACTATATTTCTGTATCATCTGATAATCTATATTAGAATGATCGGTTATTATTACAACTGCATCATAGGATTTAAGTTTATTCTCATCAATATCAACAGATCTCAATTCTTTCCCGTTCAATACAATCCTTTCTACAAAGGGGTCATGATACTCTAAATTTGCACCTCTTGCTTCAAGAAGCTTCATAACATCAAGAGCAGGAGACTCTCTTGTATCATCAATATCTTTCTTATAGGATACACCAATTATCAACACCTTTGAACCGTTTATCGTTTTTCTCTTCATATTCAGACCATCAGCCACAAGAGTTACAACATATTCAGGCATTGATGAATTTATCTCACCGGCAAGCTCGATAAATTTCGCATTATAATTCAGTAATTTCATTTTCCAGCTTAAATAAAATGGATCAATTGGGATACAATGACCACCGAGACCAGGCCCCGGATAAAATTTCATAAAACCAAAAGGCTTTGTGCCCGCTGCTTCAATTATCTCCCATACGTCAACCCCCAACCTGTCACACATCAATGCCATTTCATTAGCAAGGCCAATATTTATAGAACGGAAAGTATTCTCTAGTAGCTTTACCATCTCAGCTGATTCCGTAGACGATACAGGAACCACTTTTTCAATAATTTGTTCATAAAGTAATTTTGCCATTTCCGTACAATTTTTCGTAATTCCCCCCAGAACTTTTGGAGTATTTTTAGTCTTGTAAATTGGATTGCCCGGATCAACCCTCTCAGGCGAAAAAGCAAGGTAAAAATCCCTTCCAACCTTCAAACCACTTCTTTCAAGTATCGGTAAAACAAGTTCCCGCGTTGTACCGGGATAAGTTGTACTTTCCAGAATGATTATCAAATCTTTGTGAACAAATTTAGCGAGTTCTTCAGTAGCAGCAATTATAAACGAAACATCAGGATCTTTTGTTTTTCTCAGTGGGGTAGGTACACAAATTGAAATCGCATCAACATCCTTTATCACGCTATAATCAGTAGTAGCCCTAAAAAGCCTTTTTTCAATCGCCCATTTTAAATCATTATCGTTGACGTCAATTATATAATTCTCACCTTGGTTAAGTTTATCCACTTTTTCTCTTGATACATCAATACCAACAACACTAAATCCCTCTTTTGCAAACTCCATCGCAAGAGGAAGCCCCACATATCCAAGACCGATTATCCCAACTTTAGCACTTTTGTTCTTAATTTTTTCCCTTAGGTCCATACTTACAACTCCATTTTATAATGTCTTTTATAGAACTCAAGAAACTCCCCACTCTTTAAAGGTCTCCACCAATCTCGGTTATCCACATACCACTGGATGGTTGCCCTCAAAGCCTCCTCAAAATCATACTTATTTGACCATCCAAGATTCCTCAGCTTTGAATCATCAAGAGAGTATCGCCTATCATGCCCTGGTCTGTCCTCTACATATTTTATAAGGTTCTTTGGTTTACCGAGATAATCAAGAATAAATTCTGTAATTTCAATATTCTGTCTCTCATTCCCACCGGCTATATTATATACTTCTCCCTCTTTACCTTTCTCCAGAATAAATTCAATAGCATCACAGTGATCTTTCACATATAGCCAATCCCGGACATTTTTCCCATCACCGTAAAGAGGCAAATACTTATCTTCCAGAGCATTGGTGACAAAAAGAGGGATTAATTTTTCGGGGTATTGATAGGGACCAAAATTATTCGACGCCCTGGTTATGATAACAGGCATCTTATATGTCACAAAGTAGGAATATGCCAGTCTATCTCCACCTGCTTTACTCGCAGCGTATGGATTTCCGGGTTTCAGGGACGACTCCTCTGTAAAAGATCCTTCCTCAATCGAACCATATACCTCATCTGTACTAATTTGAATAAACCTCTCTAGACCATACTTCTTAGATGTTTCAAGCAAGACGTATACTCCGTACATATCCGTCATTATGAAGCTCCCAGGATCACCAATACTTCTATCAACGTGACTCTCAGCAGCGAAATTTATTAGGAAGTCCGGACGAAACTTCTGGAAAATCTCCTCCACCACTTTAGAATCACACACATCACCTTTCACAAAAACATAATCACTACAGTTCTCTATATCTTTCAGGTTAGCCGGATTACCAGCATAAGTAAGTTTGTCAAGATTAACAACTCGTATATTATCATATCTTTCGAAAAGATAGTGAATATAATTACTCCCAATAAAACCACACCCGCCAGTTACAAAATAAGTTTTAACCGACATTTAATTTCTCCTTTATACGTTCTATACTTCTTCCAACACATTCATACAAAAAACCTTTTTTTAACACCGCAGCTGGATCATAAATATTCCTTGCATCCACTATAATAGGTTTCTTCATAACTGACTTAATGAAATCCAGGTCCATATTTCTAAACTCATTCCACTCGGTTAAGATAATCATTGCATCAACATCCTTTAGTGCATCATAGCTTGTAGAAACATATGTCACCTGGGGAAAAAGCTTCCTCATTTCATCCATAGCTTCAGGATCATAAGCTTTTACTTTTCCTCCTCGTTCAAGGATTTCCTTTATGATGTAAATTGCCGGAGACTCTCTAATATCATCCGTATTGGGCTTGAAAGACAACCCAAGTAGACCAATCGTTTTCCCCTTAAGCTTCGGAACAAATTTTAGGAGTTTTTCCAGAATCCTTTGCCTCTGCTTTTTATTAACATCTATAACTGCTTCAACTATTTGAGCCTTTATCCCTGCCTTTTCAGCAATCTTTGTGAGAGCGAGAGTATCCTTCGGAAAACACGAACCACCAAACCCCGGACCCGCGTGCAGAAACTTACTCGATATCCTTCCATCCAATCCCATCGCTTTTGCTACAACCTGTACATCCGCTCCAACTCTCTCACAGATATTGGCAATCTCATTAATGAATGAAATCTTCGTTGCAAGAAACGCATTTGACGCATATTTAATCATCTCAGCGGTTCTGATATCGGTAGCAACTATAGGAGTCTCTATCAGATACAACGGTCGATAGATATCCCTCATTATTTCCAGAGCCTTCTCAGATTCAGTACCAATTACAACCCTATCAGGCCGCATAAAATCATTAACAGCCGACCCCTCTCTCAGAAATTCAGGATTGGACACAACTTCAAACAACTTTCTATCAACCCCTTTCTCAAGCAACCTCTTCTTTATCTCATCCCCCGTACCAACCGGGACCGTACTCTTTGTAACCACCACTTTAAACTCATTAATAGCGCTGGCTATTCTATCCACAACATCAAACACATAACTTAGGTCCACCTCTCCATCATCCATAGGGGGTGTGGGAACAGCAATGAAAATAACCTCGGATTTTCTAATGGCACTTTCAACATCAGTGGTAAATTTCAATCTACCTTTATCAACATTTTTCTCCACCAATTCCAGCAAGCCTGGTTCATAAATGGGTAACTGCCCATTATTTAACATATCAATCTTTTTTTCATCGATGTCTGCACATACCACTTCATTTCCAAAATCTGCCAGGCCTGTCCCGGAAACAAGACCTACATATCCCACCCCTATCATTGCAATTTTTTTCATATTTCCCCCTTCTTAAATTTTATTTCTTCGAATCCTACTAAAATAGCAAAGTCAAAATACAAATCCCTCTAAAATTCGCCCGACCATAAATTTATTTACCAAAGATTATAAAATCCCAAAAAACTTTATTGGTATCCTGTTCTTCTTCGCAAAAACCATTCTATGGAAAGAAGAATTATAACCACAATCAGTAACCACCAGACCTTATATAATTTTACCTCAAAATAATTCCTGATAACTTTTTCCTCTCCGCTGAGGTTCTTACAAATCCTTTCAACATCGCCAGGCAGGAGAAAACGCCCATTTGTTCTTGCACCCAGCACCCTCAGGGATTCGATATTCATACCAAGTTTTAAAAGTTCCAAAGGTTCTTCCATAATTTCTATATTAACCGTGTCAGAACCAACCTCCACACCCTTTTGAAACCCCCTGCCAACCAGCTTGTATCTTCCCGGCTTACTTATCCTAAAATGAGTAGCGAAACGACCACCTTTCAGTTCACAATCTTTTACCAGTTTGAGTTCTCCATCATAGTTATAAATTTCAACTGTTAATTTACCTTCCCTTATCATATTCCCATCAATGTCATAGATCACACCCTTCACATTTACAGCTTCACCGACATGATAAAAATCTTTATCGGAGAGTATAAACACCTGTCCGGTGCTCTGGTTCGACAAATATTCAACAAGCATACTGAAGAAGTCCATATAAAAACCTTCCACCTCGGTGTCCATACTCGTAAAATACCATCGCCAAAAGTCATCACCAACAAATAGAGCTTCTTTCCCGTTCTTTGCCATCAAGACTATTGGCCTGGACTTTAGCCCCTCCGCAGAAACCAAGATAGAATAATCTGGTCCATATCTCACCGTTTTGAATTCATACCCTAATGGAGGCAACAATGAAAATGCTCTGGAGACATCGTATGAAACCGAAAGATTTTTCAGCAATGGATGCTCTTCGTTAACTGCACCGGGATAAACAAAACTCATCTTCTCTTTTACAAAACTTATATCACCGAACAAAATCCCCTCAAGCTTCCTCAGATTGGTAAGGGAATTCACAAAAATAATATGAGGTACTTTCTTCATAACTTCAGAAACTTTTTTAATCATGAACTCCGGGGTGTCCTCTCCGGGATAACCACACAAAATCAATATATCAATATCAGGCGTTAGGTTTCTGTCGTCACCTCGGGGAATAAAAGAAGTTCCATTCTCTACCAGATTATAAACCCTAATTTTTCCTGTTTCTTCCAGCATTCTCCTTAAAAATCTGGACTCAAAGCTTGCCTTGGAATTCACCACTACACACACTTTATCCCTTCTATTTATCCTGAGCCTGAACCTACTGGAATTATTTTCAATATTACTATCTTCCCCTGGAACAATCCTTACCTCATACATCCATGTTCCAGCACTATCAGCTACGAACGACAGTTCAACACTCGCCAGCAAGTGATCTGCCCTACTCCCAATAAAGGAGGTCCTGGACAAAAGATGTTTTCCCCTTCTCAGAAGCACCTGTACCTTACCATCATAACCTCCAGGAGAAAATAGTACCTTTACCCTCACAGAATCTCCAACCTTACACGCTGCTGGCACCTCAACCGTTTCAATGTACGGATCCACCTCCTCTACGGTATCCCCAATGCCAACGGTATAAATAGGAAAATTGAACCTACAATCCACATATTCCGGTGGTATCCCCTGATTAAAATTTCCATCGCTAAATACAAAAGCAGCGGAAATGTTGTTCATCTCCCAATTCTTGTTCAGATAATCCATAACTTGGGAAACATCAGTCGCCGAACCATTAAATTCTATGTTCTCCACACCCCCTACAAAAGGCGTTATCTTATCACTGAACAGGAATTGTTTTAAACGGATTCCCCTGACACCCAAACACCCCCTAAGCGTCTTTATCCCCGATTCTATAACATCTCTATCAAAGCTTCTTTGTCTCCCTACACTCAGAGAGTTGTCAACGAAAACCCATACTTCCGGCTTCAGTCTGTCAGTCCTCGAGTACTTTAAAACCGGCCTCAAAAGGATAAGAAACAGGATAAAGACCACAATTCCCCGAATCACCAGTATCAAAAAATAAAGTGGATAGTATCTGCCCTTTCTCTTTGAAAACGATAGGTAGAAGGCAGCTACAAGCAGGATAAAAAGTAAAACAACCCACAGATTTATATACTTAAAAGAAATTGAGACATCAGACATTTATTCTGTACTATCAAATTTCAAAGCAGGAACAGCGGGAATATCAAGCGGAGAGGTAATACCTCTGCGAAGCATTTCATAACCTGTAAATGCCACCATTGCTGCATTATCTGTACAATATTCAAGCACAGGGAAATAAAGTTTTACCCCTATATCTTCAGCACTCCTACGAAATACCTCTCTCAACCTGGAATTTGCCGCAACCCCACCGGCCAGTACAAGTTTATCACACTCTACCATCTCTATGGCTCGAAAAGAGTTCCTCAAAAGCATGTCAACAACAGCCTCCTGATATGAGGCACACAGATCAGCAAGATTCTCTTGAACCCAGCTTTCTCCTTTCCGCTTCACAAGGTAAAGTAAACTGGTTTTAAGACCACTGAAGCTAAAATTAAGTTCATTACCCTTGACCCTTGCTCTCGGGAAAACATGAAAATCTTTTCTCCCACCCTTAGCTAACCGGTCTACGATTGGTCCACCAGGATACCCCAACCCCAGAATTCTGGCAGCCTTATCAAAAGCCTCTCCGGCAGCATCATCCACACTTGTGCCGAGTATCTTATATCTCCCAAAACTCTTTACATAAACCAGCATGGTATGGCCACCGGAAACCAGTAAACACAGAAAGGGATAATCTAGATCAGAATGTACAATAAAATTCGCCATTATGTGAGCCTCAACATGGTTAACTGCAAGAAAAGGCTTTCCAAGAGCAACCGCCAGACCTTTCCCAAAAGACAGCCCCACAAGTAAAGCTCCCATTAGCCCAGGACCATAGGTTACAGCAATGCCATCTATCTTACTAAGATCTTTAATAGTACTATCTATAACTCTTCGGGATATAGGTTCTATCATACGCATGTGCTCTCGCGACGCATACTCAGGAACCACACCACCATATTCCTGGTGAAGAGTCTGAGAAGCTATAACATTTGCCAGAACTTTCCTGCCATCAACAATAGCTATTGAAGTTTCATCACAAGAAGTTTCTATACCCAGAATTATCATGGCTTTACACTCTTTCTAACAACCCGAATCTCTACCTCTTGAGGCACCAGTTCGTAAGACACAATGCCTTCAGGCAACTCCACACGAGGAACATACGATTTCTTACCCTTAACATACTGTCTATAGAAATCCCAGTAAACCTGTACCTGCGTTTCATCTACTTTTTTCAACAAACCTAATGGAGAAACAAGCTTCAAATTAACAGAAGGAGGATCAATGTATACCTCAAACCCACGAGGAACATTCCTTATCTCTACAGGGATCTCTTCAAACACTCTTTCACCTATCAAATCAATCTTTTGCCGACATATAACATATCTGTCAAAAAGAGTGACATTGTACCCCGGAGGCTTTATGATTTCCAGCTTCTCTTCCACATCCTCGGTTACCTTCTCAAGCTTTCTGAATTCCGTTTCGACAGCTTTTAGTTTAGATATATATGTCCATGGGCCAGTAATGATAACAGAGTCAGGATAGATTTCCAGATCCCCGGTCTTCATATACCCAGAAGCCACCTCGATCTCAAGATGTGGCACTACAGGGAGCTTCCTTTTCTCAAACCTATCAAGCTTGACAACAACAGTATCTGGCCAAACAATCTGATTAAAAACTATATTTGATTTCCTGGGATAAACGATCTTTTCCGGATTAGATTCGTAATAAGAAGCCAATGGAAATTCGTAATACCAATTTATTTTCTGAAGATCAAGAACAAACCTGAACTGAGAAGCAGGAGCAAACAAAAGATATACAAGATCAAGTCCTCTACCCGTAAATTTAGCCTTTATCCTTTCGGGTAGAGGTTCCTTAAGAATCTTACCAGGTTTTATATTAATTACATCCAGATAAACTTCAAAGGTGTAAGAATATTCATTATTAAGAACCGTAAAAATCCACAAAAACACGGAGATTAGCAATACAATAAGC
>Ga0136651_10002504_pt1 | contig 10069 bp, 5 predicted proteins | sample Mar14236cmmetaG_FD_94867 | JGI IMG/M metagenome (GOLD analysis project Ga0136651, IMG submission 94867) | Marine hydrothermal vent microbial communities from Guaymas Basin, Gulf of California to study Microbial Dark Matter (Phase II) - Marker... ...
CAGGAAATGGGTGTCGAATCAGATGAATAAATTTTAAGCCCGGAAAATGTTCTTTTAAGAAGGGCACAATTTATGGCTCGATCTGTTGAAAGGGTTTTTGATCGCCTATCCACAGGAGATTTTCTTTGTGTACGGGTTTGATTTTGCCAACCCCATTTTCCATAATGGATTTTTGGAGGATGACAAAATTTTCTAAAGGGGTTTTGTCTTTGGAAAGTAAATCCGTGTATTTTTCAAGAGTCCGATTCATACCGACGGGCGTATCATAATGACAGGGCACGATATCTAAATCATTATGGAACCGATACAGTATCCAGACAATATCGGATTCGTTGGACACGAAAATATTAGGATGAAGGTTCATCAACCTCATCAGTTGTGTGGAACCGCTACGTTTATTGCCAACCATAAAACGGCTTTCGTCATAATGCTATCCTTTTTTAAGGAAAAATTAAAACATTAAAAATTAATAGATTAATTAAGTAGGTACGCATAAATCATTTTTGGTGACGGTTTGTAGTAGTCGCTGGTTTGTAGTAGTCGCTTTAGCGACTATTACTGCTCGTTATGTTAAAATATTTTTGTTGTATGCGAATTAAGGGTTAAATTTCATCTTCTGAAATCAATGACTTATAAAAACGTATTGATTGAAAGTTATTTTATAAGTCTTTTTTAGGCTAAAGTTTTGCGGAGCAAAACTTTAGCCTAAAATGTTCATTCTTCATTTTTCAGCTCGATATTCGCACTGTAAAAAACGCAACTTATGTGTAGTACAGTATCTCTGAGACACTCCACCACTCAATGCCATTAAGTTAAGCCTAAAAACGTTCTTTTGTGTTGCCCACCATCGTCGTATTTTGGGGCCGGCAAGAAAAAACACCTGTATGGATTTATTCTTAATTTAATGGCATTGACTCCACCACTACGAGTACGAGATTCAATTTATTTTCACGGTTTTGAAGTACGACTCGTATCATAAGCAACAGGCAAAGGGAGTGAAAAGTGATGGGCTTAAGAATAAAATGGAATTACCAATCACCAATAACCAATTACCAATTACCAAGGAATCAGCTGACGATCACGGAAAAATCCGCCCGACGGCCCACCATCAGGCAATGTGGCTAACCATCTGATGGTGTCTGTGCCTTCTTCAACATTGCGGGTGGCATTGGGGCCGCCCATATCGGTACGCACCCAGCCCGGACACATTGAGTTAATGAGGACATTAGTGTCTTTGAGTTCATCAGCAAATAATCGCGTCAAGGCATTCAAGGCAGTTTTGGATGTCCGGTAGGCCGGACAACCGCCATTCATATCACTCAATTGTCCCATGCCGCTAGACATGTTGACTATGCGCCCATAATTGTTTTTTCTCATCATGGGAATGAATGTTTGACAGAGGTGGAAGGGGCCGTATAAATTGGTTTCCATCGCTGCGCGTAACGTGTCCACGGTGCTGCTCAAGGCATTGTCCATTTTACCCGGAAATATCCCGGCGTTGTTGACTAAAATGTCTAAGCGTCCATACTGTTCGCGGACAAAGGTTTCCATGTGCTTGAGACTGTCTTCATTTGTTACGTCTAGTTGATGAAATATGACATTTATTCCTTGTTTTTCAAGTTGTTGTTTGGATTGTTCACCTTTAGCACTGTCACGGCTACTGAGTATCACAGTGATACCGAGTTTTGCGAGTTGTCTGCACGCTTCTAGGCCTATACCTCGGTTTGCGCCCGTGACTAGCGCGATTTTGTTATTAGTATTAGTCATAAATATTGGTCATTGGTCATTGGTCATTGGTGATGTTTTTCGGGCATAAACCTCTGAGGTTTGGCAAACCTTGGAAGTTTATAAGCACCAAGATAAAAATAATACACCCCAAAAGCCAATAGCTAAAGCAATTGGCTAAAAGCGAAAGTACCCTAAAGGGTACTGACATCACGCCAGAGTTTAGTCCGCTCCAAAAGCCAATAGCTAAAGCGATTGGCTAAAAGCGAAAGTACCCTAAAAGGTATTGACATTGCGTCAGAGCTTAGTCCACTCCAAAAGCCAATAGCTAAAGCGATTGGCTAAAAGCGAAAGTACCCTAAAGGGTACTGACATCACGTCAGAGTTTAGTCCACTCCAAAAGCCAATAGCTAAAGCGATTGGCTAAAAGCGAAAGTACCCTAAAGGGTACTACTACATCACGTCAGTGTTTAGTCTGCTTTAGCAGAGTTAAGCTTAACGCCTTGACATTTATCTCAAGACGTAAAGGGCCTGTTATTTTTGGAAAAGTTCCTATACTTTGCGCGGCAAAAAACTTAACTTTTAACACACCCCTTGCATATCCTCTATCAATGTGAGTTAGCAATGCAAATTAAAGGTTGAATTGAATCAGAAAAAATCAATGAATTATAAAACTTCTTGATTGAAAGTGATTTTATATGTCTTTGTTCATTCTTCATTTTTAATTTTTCATTCTTAATTAGCATTACCACGATTTTATTTCCCTCTTTTCCGAGGTTAGGGGTGTGTAAAAAGTCCAAATCTTAACCGTGTGCAGTATAACAAGTTGAATATTTTGGAAAAGTCCTTAAACATTGACACAGGGCCGTTAGAAAACCCACAGAAAAATTAGTTTATTTTGCAAAGCTTCCATTCGGTTCACCAATTCGTTGATCCTCACTATATAAAATCACGCTATGTCTAAACTCTCCACAGAAACCGCAAAACGCCGTACTTTTGCCATTATTTCTCACCCCGACGCGGGTAAAACCACGGTGACTGAAAAACTTCTTCTATTTGGTGGCGCGATTAAATTAGCCGGCACCGTCAAAGGCCGTAAAGCGGCCCGTCATGCCACCTCCGATTGGATGGAGTTGGAAAAACAACGCGGTATTTCGGTCACGTCATCGGTGATGCAATTTCCTTATCAAGGCATCATTATTAATTTATTAGATACGCCCGGGCACGAGGATTTTTCAGAAGACACTTATCGTACGCTCACGGCCGTCGATTCGGCCTTAATGGTGATTGATTCGGCAAAAGGTGTCGAGGAACGCACCATTAAATTAATGGATGTGTGCCGACTACGCGATACGCCGATTTTAACCTTTATCAATAAATTGGATAGGGATGGCCGCGAACCGATTGATTTATTGGATGAAATTGAAAGTGTCCTCAAAATTCGCTGTGCGCCTATCACCTGGCCTATCGGCATGGGCAAGTATTTTAAAGGCATTTATCATTTTTTAAAAGACAGTGTGACTTTATTTGAGCATGGCAAGGGCGCGATAGCCAGTGAAGGAAAACATTATACCAATCTTGATGACCCACAACTGGTGGCCGAATTGGGGCAAACTACCCTTGATGAGTTAAAAGAAGAAATTGAATTGGTGCAGGGGGCCAGTCATTCCTTTGATTTGGAGGAATTTTTAGCGAGTGAATTAACGCCTGTGTTTTTTGGTTCGGCCTTAAATAATTTTGGAATCAAGGCCTTGCTGGATAGTTTTATTCAGTCTGCACCACCGCCACAGCAGCGCCCAACCATTACTCGTACCGTTGCGCCCGATGAAGAAAAGTTTTCGGGCTTTGTGTTTAAGATTCAAGCCAATATGGATCCGGCCCACCGTGATCGTATTGCCTTTTTGCGCGTCTGCTCTGGGCAATATAGTAAGGGTATGAAAATGCGCCATCTGCGTTTAAATCGGGATGTGCAAGTTGCTAACGCTTTGACTTTTATGGCGGGAGAACGCGAACATGCCGAGGAAGCTTGGCCGGGCGATATTATCGGTTTGCACAATCACGGCACCATTCAAATTGGCGACGCTTTTAGCCAAGGCGAAGAGTTGAAATTTATCGGCATTCCCCATTTTGCGCCCGAAATTTTCCGCCGCGCCCGTTTACGTGATCCGTTGCGAATGAAGGCGCTGTTAAAAGGCCTACAGCAACTCAGTGAAGAAGGCGCGACGCAATTATTCCGCCCATTAAGTAATAATGATTTGATTTTGGGCGCGGTGGGCATATTGCAATTTGATGTGGTAAATTGGCGCTTAAAAAATGAATATGGAGTGGAGTGTCGTTTTGAAGCGGTGCAAGTTGCCACCGCTCGATGGGTGAATTGTGATGATGACAAAAAACTCGAAGAGTTTAAAAGAAAAGCGTTTAGTAACCTCGCCTTAGATGGGGCTGATAATCTAACCTATATTGCACCCACAAAGGTTAATTTATCATTGACAGAAGAACGTTGGCCTGATATAAGTTTTTTTGCAACCCGCGAACATTAAATAAGAGTTGGAATACAAAGCTTTAGCTTTGTAAAACGGCCCTTTTGGGGGTCATGTTGTCATTTTAAAACCTTTGAATTTGAAGCCTGCCCTATTTCGCTCTACTATTCACTTTTGAACGCTTCAGGAGAAAGCTTTGCGAGAATAAGCACCGCCTACCAGTGGCCGATTTGTGCGCGTGGGTGCAAGGCTTTGGGTGGCTCCCGAATTGACGCGCCGTTTCGGGAGCATCACGCCCTGTCATTGAGCGGGTAGTCCTAAACAAGTCGTGATTTTTGAATGTTAAGTCCAAGGCAACGAATAGGAGCATGACAGACCAAAAATACGCGCCTAATTTATTCAAAATGACCAAAATAAGGTAGGAAACATGCCAATGAAAAAACGCTTCTATTTCCCAGTGCTAGCCACGTTGGGCTTATTGTCTTTGGTTGCGAAGACTCGTTATATGATTCCGACTCACCAGACGTTAAAGCAACGGTTTTGGTGCAAGGTTCACCCATTCACGGTGGCTCTAACGGTATCATTTTTGACAGTGATAACCAGTTATACATCGCGAGTATTGTCAGCCGCAAAATTTATCGTGTGGATCGGGAAACGGGTGAGATACTCAAAACGTTTGGTACTGAACAGGGTGTGGAAGGGCCAGACGATCTTATCGTTGGGCCTGATGGTTTGATTTACTGGACCTCCGTTTTCACCGGTGAGATAGGCCGACTTTCGCCAGAGGGTATTAAGACAGGCCAGTTTTTGCCCCCCTTCGTTAACCCCATCACCTTTTCCGACGATGGCCGTCTGTTCGTCGCCTTAAATTTCTTTGACAGTGGTTTGTACGAACTCGATCCAAATATGGTTGCGCCACCTCGCCTCATTGATAAAAATATGGCCCTAAACGGCATGGCTTTTGGGCCAGATGGGTTATTATATGCGCCGTACATAGCCAAGGGCCAAATAGTCAGCGTGGATGTCGAGCAAGGAACTACCACCGTTATCGCTGAAGGCTTTCAAGTCCCGGCCACTGTGAAGTTCGACTCGCAGGGGCGTATGTACTCGGGTGACGTTCCAACGGGCGAAATATTCCGCATTGACCGACAGACAGGTAGTAAAGAAGTTATTGGCCAAACGACGTTTGGAATAGATAACCTTGCCTTTGATTCTGATGATCGCCTTTTTGTGTCAAATTCCCATGATGGCTCTATTGTCGAAATTCTTTCCAATGGGAGTACGCGAACAGTGGTACCCGCTGGTATGATCGCGCCCGGCGGGGTTTCGGTGCAGCCTCGTGCTGATGGCGTGTCCGTTTTTGTAGCTGACGTATTTAGCCTTATCGAGTTCGATGGACAAACTGGTGAAGAAAGGAGCGTTGAGCGGGATGATCTCTTGCCGGGCGGACTCACAAGCCCAATGACGATTTCACCCGATGGTGATAACTTCGTGTTGTCATCATGGTTGTTCTCCATTGTACAGGTTTGGAATCCGAAGACTCGCGAGGTGCTGGAAGAATATAAGGACTTTGCTGTGCCGCTCAATGCGATCCGATTTCAAAACGATCTTGTTGTCATTGAACTAGGAGCAGATCATAAGAAGCCGCGGGTGATTTTGGTAAATGCCACTGAGCGTATCACGCTGGCAGATGCTACCCACGGACTCGAAATGCCGATAGGACTCGCTGCCAAAGACGGTAACTTGTGGCTCAGCGAATGGGCCAGTGGCAAAGTGCTACAGATTGTAAGCGATGGGGTGCCGCTCTCGGCCCCCATTGAGGTAGCTACAGAACTGTCGTTTCCTGAAGGTATCGCTGTCGAGCCAGACGGAAAACTGTTGGTCGTTGAAACCGGGGCCGGTCGTCTATCACGCATTGCTCCAAAGACGGGTAAAGTGAGTACAGTAGTAGAAGGACTTGAATTGGGTGGTGAAGCCATCCCCAATACGCCATCTACCTATATTTTTAACGACGTAGCGGTTGATCCTTCGGGTGTTATCTACGTCACTGGTGACGTTGCGAATGTTCTCTATCGTATCAAATAAAGGCCGAGGCTTTTTAAACATAACTAACTTGCTTTAGCTTTGTAGAATTGTCGTCATGAGCTTTAGCTTTGTAAGAGTTGGAATACAAAGCTTTAGCTTTGTAAGAATTGTTTCCGTCCAAAGCTTTAGCTTTGTAAGAGTTGTTTCCGTCCAAAGCTTTAGCTTTGTAAAACGGCCCTTTTGGGGCCATGTTGTCATTTTAAAAGCTTTAAATTTAAAGCTGGCCCTATTTTGCTCTACTATTCACTTTTGAACGTTTTTATTGCTCCAAACTTTTGGTTCAATTGCTGACATTGGGGCGTAGACTGGGAACAAATGGTTTGATGTAGAGCAATCGTTGTCCCATAAACTCTCATATCAACTTTCTAGGCGTGGACTCACTGCCAGCAACAAACGCAAATGTAACTGGCTTGAGCACCCTAGCTGAGAGAGCAAAACTCTTCGAGTATTAACCCGTTAGGGTTTGGCTCTCGAAGCCAAACGGTTGGAGTACAAAGCTTTAGCTTTGTAAGAGTTGTTTCCGTCCAAAGCTTTAGCTTTGTAAAACGGCCCTTTTGGGGCCATGTTGTCATTTTAAAAGCTTTAAATTTAAAGCAGGCCCTATTTCGCTCTACTATTCACTTTTGAACGCTTCAGGAAAAAGCTTTGCGAGAATAAGCACCGCCTACCAGTGGGTGCGAGGCTTTGGGTGGCCCCCAAATTGACGCGCCGTTTCGGGAGCATCACGCCTTGTCATTGAGCGGTGAGTTCTAAACAAATAGTGATTTTGGAATGTTAAGTCCAAAGCCAAAGCTTTAGACTCCAACTTAATCGTAGTCCTAAATAAGTAGTGATTTTGGACTGTTAAGTTACCTCGTTCCCAAACGAAATCACGAGCGAAGCAAGATCACCTCTGGTTGGGAATCACTTGGGCTTTGCTCCGCAAAGAGTGTAGATGAGAATTGTTTTGTTTATTAAAAATAATTCCCGACTACCTCCTGCCACCTCGTTGAGGGCCATGTTGTCATTTTATTTCCGTCAAAATTGGTGCATGCCCGAATTTGTGCGTGTGGGTGCGTGGCTTGGTGCGGCCCCCGAATTGACGCGCCGTTTCAGGAGCATCACGCCTTGTCATTGAGCGGTGAGTTCTAAACAAATAGTGATTTTGGAATGTTAAGTCCAAAGCTAAAGCTTTGGACGGAAGTGTCACTAAGTCCCTGTGCATAAATAATCGGGTATTTAGAAACCCAGTATTGTTTGAAAAAACGCCGGTGTCACCTCGAATAAAATACCTGAAAATTTATGCATCGGTACTTAGATTTTATTAAAGCCGGGATTTTTTCATCCTTGTTTATACTCAATCCTTGTATAGATATTCAGATAATTATTTAGTCCCCTTTAGGGGACTTAAGCTTTCAGCTGCCAAAGAAATTATTTTTCTGAAAATCTATAGTTTCCTCGTTCCCAAACGAAATCACGAGCGAAGCAAGATCACCTCTGGTTGGGAATGACTTGGACTTTGCTCCGCAAAGAGTGTAGATGAGAACGGTTTTGTTCCTTAAGAAAGAAATCCCGACTACCTCCGGCTACCTCGTTGAGGGCCATGTTGTCATTTTATTTCCTTCAAATTTTATGCATGCCCTCTTTCGCTCTACTCTCGGTAAGCGCGACGGTGCCTTGATAATTAATTAAGGCTGCCAAGTCAGTTTCGGTGATTTTTTCAATTTAAAAAAGTTTGTCTTGGTGTTTGGAAAAATTTTTGAGTTGTTCGACAAAGCTAAAGCTGATGACGACAGCACCTGCGATTGGTTCGGCAAATTGGGCGGTGAAATCGCGGCGGAGTTTGGAAGGCACGAGGGGGCACTAGGATCATTCAATGGGAAAGGGTGAATGGGTAATGGGTAATGGGAGAAATAAAAAGATATGCCAACCAGATATTCTCATAATATAATCAATTATTTACTAAAAGTATGGCCGTTATGGCACTTGGGCCTAGTTACCTATTACCTATTACCTATTACCAATATGACCAAACCAAAATCATCCCATTCAATGACCCCAGTGCCGGGCACCGCCTTTTTAAAAAACGACGACATCGTGATTTACAGCGGCTTTTATACACCGTTAGCCGTGCATCATCATCAACACGGGCACAACATGCTTATATTGTCACACACCGCCCCGATTGATTTATGATCAACGCGACTAAAGCGACTACCCTTTTGGCTACACCCCACCCTACAAGCATTCACTGATTACCTACAACCCCGCTATGAAAACGCAATAGCGCATATGGACATACTGATTGCCAAGTCCGAAAATGTGCGCTGACGTATTTAGGCAAAGACGCAGTGATTGTACATCCTCCCGGTGACACAGCGCGTTTAACTTGGCAAGGCCAAGGCGATTACTATACTAATGATAAATGAAAAATGACTAGATTAGTCATAAGTATATAATTTTACCTGAAATTTAATGACCTGTTGGCCCTTCGGAATGATCACGGATTTGAAGTACGTTCCATATATTATAATTAATGAACCGTTTATACCCCTTAAAAATAGTGGATTTAACGATTCAAGCCCCAAAAACGCCTCATCATCACCTCAGGCGAATAAGAATTACAGCGATTACAAAGACTTGCTAAAAATGTTGCGACGCTGTAGTTTTTCAGATATTTGGTGGCTCAAAACCTCCGAGGTTGCTCTCGCTTAAGCTTCGCTCTGAACATCGTTCCGAGCGAAGCGAGATAAGTTTGGTAAACCTCGGAGGTTTGCCCCCGGATTTTTCCGAACAACTATACTCCGCACCGGCACAAATTGCGCTTTTGTCATTTCGAACGGATGTGAGGAATCTTCTTGAAATGACTCAAGATTTCTCGCTTCGCTCAAATGACAAAAAAACTCAGTTTATGACGGTACCCAGTATAACTATACTTTGCACGGTAGAAAATTGGACTAAAAACACCTCCCTAAATCCCCTGACGTAAGGGGACTTTTCCACGGTTTTACTCCCCTCTTGAGCTATTCTATGCACATAAATTGCCTTAATATTAGTGTTTGTAAAAATTTATCCCCAATTTCATTGGGTTTTGGGCGGTTGGAATTCGTTCCTCACCCGAATGTTCCAATCAAAAATCGCTGATAAATCAATTAAATAAAAAAAAGAAAAAATGTGTGCGTAGAGTCGCCTCTTGAGAGGGGTAGGGGGGTTACTAATTGTTAATATTTAATTGTTAATAATTAATAATTAATTATTAATAATTAATAATTAGTAAGGGGTGGGGGTGTGTCAGGGGGGTCAAATCCTAACCGTTTGCAGTACACACATACCTAAATACGAAGACTTTGGCATGTCACCATTAGAATCTATGGTGGCTGGCAAACAGGTGGTTGGTGTAGCAGGGGGGGTTGTTAGAAACTGTGATATCGCAATAAACAGAAATTTTGCTTGAGCCACCGCCAAGCATTGATGCGATTTGTAAGACAGTAGAAACGATGATAGGACTTACGCATTGACAAAATAAATTTCTTGAGTATTCAATCAGTTACGTCTAAAAGGCCTAGACCTTTATTTGGAAAGTTTTAAAATAAAATAAATTGGTTACTTTGCTGAGTGCGTAAGTCTAGATGACACCACAACGGGCGTTGAATATGCGCTGGACTTGTGAGGCACAAGCCCAGCGTTTTCGGACGAAAATATTCTTGGAAAAAATGCTGCAACAAATTTTTTGCCGATGGCGAATAGCGAATAACGAATGGCGAATGGCGAATGGCGAATGGAACCAAAGCAAGTTCCTC
>Ga0136651_10002506_pt1 | contig 10063 bp, 8 predicted proteins | sample Mar14236cmmetaG_FD_94867 | JGI IMG/M metagenome (GOLD analysis project Ga0136651, IMG submission 94867) | Marine hydrothermal vent microbial communities from Guaymas Basin, Gulf of California to study Microbial Dark Matter (Phase II) - Marker... ...
AGTGTAAGAGTTTTTGTCCATCCAAAGGACGATTTGACCCCAATAGAAGATCTTGATGTCGAGATAGTTTGGGGAGATATAAGGAATTTGGAAGACGTTGAAAATGCATGTGAGAGAGTCGACACTGTTTTCCACCTTGCTGGGATAATTTCCATACTTCCATGGCGTAACAAACTCGTCGAAGAAGTGAATGTGAAAGGAGTTGAAAATGTTTTAAAAGCGGTTAAAAAACATAAAGTGAATAGGTTAATCTATACCAGCTCCGTTCACGCCTTTATGGAACCTGAACCGGGTTCATTGATAACAGAAGAAACTCCCATAGATCCTCGAAGGACTAAAGGAGCCTACGGCAAATCAAAAGCCTTGGCTACATTGAAAGTTATGGATGCGGCTAAAGCTGGACTCGATGCCGTTGTTGTCTGCCCCACTGGGATAATCGGACCTTACGATTTCAAACTCTCGGAGATGGGAAGGTTCTTTTTGAATTTTTTAACATCTAAGTTGAAATATGGAGTATCAGGTTCCTTTGATTTTGTTGACGTTAGGGATGTGGCTGATGGATTGATAAAGGCCTGGAAGCACGGAAAGAGTGGGCAATTTTACATTTTGGGAAATAGAAATGTGTCTATAGAAGAATTTCTCAAAATTCTCTCCGAACTGACGGGGAAAAAACAGAGTATAAAAATTCTTGGAAAAAATTCTGCTTACATTATCTCTTTTTTATTAACTATCTTTCAATATATATTTGGAAAAAAGCCAATATTCACACCATATTCGGTACACACTCTGACTAGAAATTACACTTTTTCGCATGCCAAAGCGTGCAAAGAACTTGGATACAATCCAAGACCTATCGAAAATACCATAAGAGATACATTGAATTGGTTGATGGAATTTTTCGACCTTAAGGGGAATGCAACCTTTGATTTGAAGAAATTATCTATTTGATTTAACCTTCATAAAAAACTTGATTTTCAATCAATTGTTCTTTTGGAACATCTTTGAAATACCTTGCTGGAATCCCTATATATATTTTTCTTGGTTCCAGATTTTTGGTTACCACACTCCCAGCCCCGACAACTGCGTCTTCACCAATAATTACCCCCGGTAGAATCGTTGAATTTGCTCCTATTCTCGCGCCCCTTTTCAACGTTGGGCCTTTGAAATATTTTTTTCTTTCCTCAGTCCTTCCAAGGAAATTATCGTTCGTGAACGTAACCTCAGGTGCAATAAAACAATAATCTTCTATTGTCGACAGAGCCGTTATGTACGCATTTGTCTCTATTTTCACTTTTTTGCCTATAATGGTTTTATTTTCGATTGTTACTCCCTTCCCGATTATTGTCTTTGAACCTATTCGCACATCTTCGCGTATATATGCAAGATCCCCAATAAAAACGTATTCGGATATTTCGGCTCCCCTATAGATTACACAATTGGCACCTATTACAACGGAATTTTCGATTATCAAGGGTTTCACGGTTTTCTTTTGGGTGATTGCACTCATGATGGATGCAAATGGTTCTTTGCCAATCACGGTGTTATCACCAATTATTACGTTGTCGCCTATTATTGTGTCTCTATGGATAACTACATTATGCCCTATTTTACAGTTTTTTCCTATTCTTACATTATTCTCTAAAACAACATTCTTTCCAAATATTATGCTTTTGTCTATATTGCTGCTTTCAGATATATGCATTATGTTCACTCCACAATGATTTTATTTTTGTAGAGTGGGAATTTTCTGCAAAGTTCTTCGACCCTATCAGTAGCCCATTTTTTTATATCATCAGGTAATTCAGAATTTTCATTTGTGTTGTCTATGACTTTGCTTATTATCTCTGCTATTTCTATCATCTCTTTTTCTTTCATTCCACGAGTCGTAACCGCTGGTGTACCTATTCTTATACCACTTGCAACGAATGGTGATCTGGTTTCATTTGGAATGGTGTTCTTGTTCACTGTTATTCTAACTTTTTCAAGCGCTTTCTCTGCTGCTTTACCGCTTATTCCTTTTTGGGTTAAATCGACAAGCATCAAATGGGTGTCAGTACCACCAGAAACTATTCTCATTCCTCTTTTTGAAATTTCCTCTGCGAGGGTTTTAGCATTTCTCACGACCTGCCTTTGATACTCTTTGAATTCTTCCGTCAAAGCCTCTTTGAAACACACGGCTTTTGCAGCTATAACATGCATTAGTGGCCCACCCTGGATTCCAGGGAATATCATCTTGTTTATCTTTTTTATCAACTCCTCTTTGTTAGTGAGAATCAATCCTCCTCTTGGACCACGAAGGGTTTTGTGAGTTGTTGAAGTTACCACATGGGCATATTCGAGAGGATTCGGATATATCCCTGCGGCTACAAGACCAGCGAAATGAGCCATGTCAACAACCAAATATGCCCCAACTTCATCCGCTATTTCTCTGAATTTTTTGAAATCTATGATCCTTGAATAGGCACTTCCACCGGCGATTATTATCTTAGGTTTGTGTTCCAATGCGAGTTTTCTTACCTCATCGTAATCTATGGTTTCGGTTTGAAGATTAACACCGTACTGTACGGAGTTGAATATCTTTCCAGAAAAGTTCACACTCGCGCCATGGGTTAAATGTCCCCCGTGAGTTAGGGACATTCCGAGTATCGTATCGCCAGGTTGAGCGAGTGCCAGATACACCCCCATGTTTGCCTGTGACCCGGAATGCGGTTGAACGTTGGCATAATCACAATTGAATAGTTTCTTTGCTCTTTCTATTGCTAAGTTTTCCGCTATATCGACGAATTTACATCCACCGTAGTATCTTCTTTTAGGATATCCTTCTGCGTACTTGTTGGTCATGACACTTCCCATAGCTTCTATAACAGCAGGGGATGTGAAATTTTCCGAAGCTATTAGTTCTAAACCATTTTCCTCTCTATTTAGCTCATTCAATATGGCCTTGTAAATTTCAGGATCCGTGTGTTTCAAATTTTCCCACCACATTGTTATCTTCCTCCCTTCAGAAACCAAATAATCTTATTATCAGTGGTTTAAGTAAGACGGTTACAAAGATTCCCCAGCCAAGAAAGGGGCCAAATGGGATCTTAGTTTTTAGACCAATCTTTTTCATAAAAAGTGGAACTATTACGAAGATGATTCCACTCAATGATGCTATCATCATAGCAACGATACTTCCAATAGGTCCCAGAAAAAAACCAGATACACCGAATAACTTAACATCTCCAAATCCAATACCGTTTTTTGAGAGCTTTCTGACTAAAAGCAAAATTGAAAATGTGGTGATTGATGTGATGAGATTGACAAGTAGAGAACCATTTATTAGGGAATATATGATTCCAGACACCAATATCAAAACCACACTTGTATCCGGTATCATCATGAATTCCAGGTCCACGAAGGTCAATAGAATAACTGAAAATGCAAGAGCTGAAAATGTGAGAGCCTCAATCGTGGAATTTGAGAATGAAAAACTGAGAAGAAAACACAAACCGGTGAGTAATTCAACAATAGGGTATCTAATAGGTATCTTCCAACCACATACCCTGCATTTTCCACTCAAAAGAATGTAACTCAGCACGGGTATATTATCGTACCATTTTATCTCAGCCTTGCAATTAGGACAGAAAGATCTCGATGGGTTGATTATGCTGATCCTTCTTGGCAGTCTATATATCAAAACGTTGAGGAAGCTCCCAAATATTAGCCCAATTATGAAGGCGATGCTTAATCTATACCACATTTCTCCAATTCTTTTTCATCAAGAAATTCTGAAAACAGCTCTTTCTTTCCATAGAAATACCATACACTTTTATTTTTGAAATCTTTCAATATTTCCCTTGCTTTATCGAAATCACCTTTTTTAACATAAGGGATAACAAGTAAAAGTTTCAAATAGTCTTCTTCTTGAAGAGTCGAAAGCTTTTTTTCAAGAAATTCAGCAACATCTTCGTACATTCCATATTTGAATTTTATCTTCGCCCAAACTTCTATATCACTCGAATAATGAGGTGTTGTGGAAAGTATTTCTTTCTCATATTTTTCAGCGAGATCATCTTTCCCAACTTTTCTGTACAGATCTACAAGCTCATATTTAGCGAGGATATCCTTGCTATCCCTTTCGACCAAGATTTCCAAGGTTTTTATTGCTTTTTCAATCTTTCCAGCTTTCACATATGCATCTGCAATCATGAAATACGTGAATTTGTTGTTAGGAGCTTTCTCTATTTCGAGTTCCCAATATTGGGCAGCTTTTTCGTACTGTTCAAGATTGTAGTATGTTTCACCAAGGATTGAGTATGCACCTATCAGCCATGGATCCATTGATATCGCCTTTTCTAAAAGTCTTATTCCTTCTTCGATATCACCTTTTTCTATGTAATACGATCCTTTAAGTTCATAGGCATAGGCATAATCTTTATCTATCTTGAGCATTATATCCGTGAATTTTATTGCTGTATCTATATCGTTTTTATCGGCGAATTCTTCAGCCATCTGTGCAATACCTTCTAAAGAGCAGTGTTTCATATCGGAGAATTTGAAATCCGTTTCTTTGAAAAAACTCAAAAGTTCGTCACAGGACACCGGAAGATAAGCATGATGCGGAATGGTACGATTAAGATACCTTTCGATCTTCTTAACCTTTTCTACCTCATTTCTCAAAAGTTCGTTGTTCTTTACGTCCTCTTCCAAATTCTCCCAATCGTTTTCATAGAACAAATCACGAAGGATTAACACGAATGGAGTTATCGTACTTATCTTTATATCTTCATCATTGAATTTCAAAACCACGATCTCTTCCAATTTGATCTTCCCCCCAATGTTCTACTTGTACAGAATTGTAATTATTATAACATAACTATTTCATATTGATTGGTATTGCTTAACATTTAAGATCAACTCAAAAATTTCTTCGTTATTGGCATTCTCCAATCTTTTCCAAGTGACCTCTTTGAAACCTTTATACCCGGAGGTGCTTGCCGTCTTTTATATTCACTGGAATTAACCATCTTTATCACTCTTTCAACCAACTGCTTCTCATATCCTTTTTCTATTATTTCTTCTAAGCCATAATCTTCTTCTATGTAGAGTTTCAATATTTCGTCCAATATTTCGTACGGAGGTAATTTATCCTGATCTGTTTGTCCTGGTTTCAGCTCCGCCGTTGGAGGTTTTGTGAACACGCGTTCGGGTATTACCATTCGCCTTTTATTATTGTTATACCATCTCGCTATTTTATATACAGCAGTTTTGAATATATCCTTTATTACAGCAAAACCACCGGCCATATCGCCGTAGAGTGTTGCATATCCAACGCTCATTTCGCTTTTGTTTCCTGTTGTGAGTACCAACCAGTTGAATTTGTTTGAAAGCGCCATCAATATGTTTCCACGGATTCTTGCCTGTATATTCTCCTCGGCTTCATTTGGTTCCAATCCCTTGAAAATGTCTTTGAGTTCGTTCAGATAAGAGTAATAGATATCCTTTATAGGTACTGTATAGGTTTTTATTCCCAGATTGTCGGCAAGCTGTTGTGCATCTTCGATACTCTCTGAAGATGTATATTGGGAAGGCATCAAAACACCGTATACATTATCCTTTCCCAGAGCCTCCGTTGCTATACATGCGACCAACGATGAATCTATTCCACCACTCAATCCGATTAAAACTTTTTCGAACCCGTTTTTCTGGATGTAATCTCTGACACCAAGGACCGATGCCTTGAATAGCTCTTCTTCAAATTCTTCAATTGGTTTTTCAACCCTTGGAAGCACGGTTTCAGATTTCTCTCGAGGGATTTGGGAAGTAATGATCTCAATTTTTGAGTTCTCACTTTTGAGTAACCGAGCTTCTCTGAGTCTTGATTCGTGTAGATTCGTCCTGAGATTGTTTTGTAATTCAATATCGAATACTTCAAAATCCTCCTCAAAGGATTTCAACCTCGAAATCACTTTTCCATCCGCGTTGACCACGAAACTTGAACCATCAAAAACGACTTCATCCTGACCACCGACCATGTTCAAATATGCGAAGGCACAATGATATTCGTATGCTTTCATGCTCAAATAATTCTCTCTAAGATTTCTTTTACCCATGTAAAACGGTGATGCAGAGATATTGACTATCAACTGCGAGTTACCATTGAAAACGAGACTGGATATTGGTTCGCCAGGATTCCAGATATCTTCGCATATTGTAAGTCCGATGTTCACATTTCCCATCTTTATTACCTTAGAAGTCCTTCCTGGAAAGAAGTATCTTCTTTCATCGAAGACACTGTAATTTGGAAGATGCATCTTTTGGTATGTCCCAAGCAGTTTCCCGTCTTGGATGATTGCTGCGGAATTGTATATATCGTCCTTCAACTCGGCAAATCCAATTACAACTACGACTTTTTTATTCCGGGTGAAATTCACAATCTTTTCCAATGCCTCGTTTGTTGCTTTCAAAAATGATGGTTTCAAGATAAGATCTTCCGGTGGATAGCCTGTTACAAACAATTCGGGGAATAAAATAAGATCCGCTTTGTTTTTTTCGGCTTTTTCGATGTATTCGAAAGTTTTTTCGGCATTCTTGAATACTTCTCCAACAACAGGATTAAGCTGAGCTAAAGCGAGCCGAACTTTCATATTCTTTCTCCTTTCTAAAACCTGTTCCGTAAGTTCACAATTCAAATTCTGGTAATTTCTTTTGAACCATATTCCAATTGAATTTTGTATAGTGATTTGGTATTTTCCACCTATCTATGTTATCTTCACTTTGAACCAAAGGAAGGGCATATTCAATAAATTTTTCGCTCACCATCAGTCTTTCAGAATCTATGAAATCTTCTGGAAGTGTTTTAGTTTGATTGGCAACTTTATCTAATCCAACTTTTCCAAGTCTCCACATGTATGGTTCACTCGATACACGCTCTATTGTGACCATATATCCGCTATCACCTTTCAAGGCAAGATCGACTGCTTTGATTCCAACCGCAGTTGCTTCTTGAACATCTATTGCACTCGAAAGATGCCTGGCGGATCTCTGAAGGTAATCCGGAATGGCGGTATGAACCTTGAGTTTCAATTCGTTCTTTATGATATTTGCAATCTGCAATCCAGCACCACCAAGTTGCTTGTTTCCAAAGACATCTGTTGTTCCCATGTCAGAAACAAAGTTGCCCTTCTCATCTTTTATTCCTTCAGAGGCTACTATCGTACAGTGTCCAAATTTTTTTATCATTTCATCGACTTTGTTCAATAATCTTTCTTTATCAAATGGAAGTTCAGGAAATAGAATGATGTGTGGTCCCTCTTCTTCATATTTCTTAAGTAGGGCACTCGCAGCAGCGATCCATCCTGCGTGTCTTCCCATCGACTCCATGACGAATACTTTCGTTGAATCGTACGACATCGATCTGACATCCAACGTTGCTTCAAAGGTTGATATTGCGGTGTATCTTGCAACTGAAGGATAACCCGGACAATGGTCGGTGAACATCAAATCATTATCCACCGTTTTGGGAATACCGATCACTTTTAGATCGTATCCGAGTCTTTGAGCCATTTTGTGAATTTTCATAGCGGTGTCCATGGAATCATTACCACCATTGTAAAAGAAATATTTTATATTGTGTGCTTCGAAAACTTCGAACAAACGGTTGAAATCTTCTTCGTTTTTTAGTTTTCTCCTACAAGATCCCAAAGCAGCACCAGGAGTGTATTTTAACATTTCGATCGTTTCTCTTGGTTCTTGAGTGAGATCTATCAACTCCTCTTTCAAAAGACCACTTACGCCGTTTTTGGCACCAAACACCTTGTCTATCTCTTTTGATTTGAGCGCAGCTACAACCACACCATACATGGAACAATTTATTACACTCGTCACACCACCTGACTGAGCATACAGGGCATTCTTTTCCATGAATCTACACTCCTTTTTTTCAAAGTTCTAAAGATAATTATAACGACTAAAGCTTCACTTTTCAATGAAATATGTATTGGAAGAGATAAGGGCGATCGTACAATGGTGTGCGATCTGATATAATATCCATAACTCGAATGGAGGAGAAAAAGATGGCTTATGCTTTTGAGGTTACCATAAAATCTTTGCCATTTCTATTGGAAGGTGCCCTAAGAACTTTGCAGATAACGAGTTTGGCAGTTTTATTGGGGTTGATAATAGGAACACTCGTTGGGATGGCTAAACTCTCAAAATATAAGATCCTCAGCTATCCAGCGGTAGTGTACGTGGAGTTTTTGAGAGGTACGCCACTATTGGTTCAGATATTCATAATCTATTTTGGACTTCCGGCAATAGGTATAAACATACCACGTTATCCCAGTGGAATAATAGCACTCGGAATAAACAGTGGGGCGTATATAGCTGAGATAGTGAGGGCTGGAATACAGTCCATTCCAAAAGGTCAAACTGAGGCAGCTAAGTCTTTGGGAATGACTTACTGGCAAACTATGAGGCACATAATCTTACCTCAGGCGTTCAGAAACATATTACCTGCCCTTGGAAACGAGTTTATAGCTCTAACCAAGGACAGTTCATTGGTATCGGTGATAGCCATAAGAGAGCTGTTGAGATCCGGTCAGATAGTTATCAGTAGGACCTATCAGAGTTTTGCGGTGTACATAGCGGTGGCTTTGATTTACTTCATTCTAACCTTCACTTTGTCTCGAATAGTCCGATGGACTGAAAAAAAGGTGGCGATCCCATGAATTCGGCAGATTCAAAGCCCATCTTGAGAATCGAAAATCTTTGGAAATCTTTTGGAAAACTACAAGTGTTGAAAGGTATAAATTTGGAGGTTGACAAAGCGGAAGTCATCGTTGTGATAGGGCCAAGTGGTGGAGGAAAGAGTACATTGCTACGTTGCATAAATCACCTTGAAAGGTACGACAGGGGGAAGATATGGTTTCAAGGTGAACTCATAGATGAAACATCCACCGACATGAACGTCTTGAGAACGAAGATCGGCATGGTTTTTCAACAATTCAATCTGTTTCCACATTTGAGAGTGATAGACAATCTGATACTCGCTCCAAAAATCGTGAAAAAACTCGATGAAAAATCTACAATGGAAAAGGCAAAGGAACTTTTGAAACGAGTTGGATTGTTGGAAAAGATGAACGAGTATCCCTCGAAACTCTCCGGTGGTCAACAACAAAGGGTTGCCATAGCCCGTGCTTTGATGATGGATCCAATCTTGATGTTGTTCGATGAACCAACCTCTGCGTTGGATCCAGAACTCGTTGGAGAGGTGCTGGATGTTATGAAAAATTTAGCTAATGATGGTATGACAATGATAGTTGTTACACACGAGATCGGTTTCGCACGAGAGGTTGCTGATAGGGTTGTTTTCATAGATGGGGGTATTATAGTGGAATCAGGGACACCGGATGAGATATTTAAAAATCCAAAACATCCTCGAACAAGAGAATTTTTGAGGAAGGTTCTATAGGAGGTGGATGCATTGAATAATATTCGTGATTCGATTTCTCGAGGAAAATCGATCTTAGTTGAAGTTCTCCCTCCAAGGGGACCAAACATAGATAAATTCATGAAATACTGTCTGAAATTGAAAGAAATTGGTATAAACGGTTTGTCTGTAACTGACATGCCTGTTGGAAGAATAAGGGTATCTCCTTGGGGAGTTAGTCATTTGCTTTTAAAGGAAAAAATAGATGTTTTGATGCATTACACCAGAACGAACAGGAGTATGATAAGGCATGAATCTGATCTTCTTGCCCTGAGTGTTCTTGGAATAGATAATCTCTTGGTTCTTTCAGGAGATGATCCCAAAGGTGGAGATTACCCTTTTTCAACAAAAGTTGAGGATATAAGCATAGATGGGTTGATAAGGTTGATAAAGTTTTTAAACGAGGGAACAGATTTAGCAAACAATAATTTGAATGGTAAAACGGATTTCTTCATAGGTGCCGCGTTGAATCCGTATTCCCATGATATAGAAAGAGAGATTGAAAAAGCCAAGGCAAAGGTAGACGCTGGTGTCGATTTCTTTGTAACGCAACCCATATTCGACACCGATAAATTCAAGAGGTTTTTGGAC
>Ga0136651_10002507_pt1 | contig 10063 bp, 6 predicted proteins | sample Mar14236cmmetaG_FD_94867 | JGI IMG/M metagenome (GOLD analysis project Ga0136651, IMG submission 94867) | Marine hydrothermal vent microbial communities from Guaymas Basin, Gulf of California to study Microbial Dark Matter (Phase II) - Marker... ...
ATGTCTTCCTGAGCAGTGAGGCGATGGCATATTATTATATCGCTGTGAGACATAACCTCGCTATCTAATGAACTGGGTCTTTGAGTTGCAAGTATAAGTGCCACCCCCGGCTGCCTTCCCTGACGCATCCACTGCTTTATCAGAACATCCTTTGCAATGCACTCTTCGTGGGGAAGGAAAACATGAGCTTCATCTATGGCAAACCACGTTATAGGAATTTCCTCCATCCTTTCTTTTTTCCCATTAATGAGCATTTCCTCATATTTCTTCCTCTCTCTTATCCTCCCCTCAAATATTTTCCTTGCGATAATGGCAACAATCACAATTTTTAATTCTTCAGGATAAGGCGAGATATCCAATACAGATATTCTTCCTCCTTTTGCAATTTCATTTATAGGAATACCATTTTTATCAAAAATTTTCCATCCTTTGGCTGTATATAGAAGATTCTCTGCAATTATCTTTGCCTCCTCCCTAATTTTCTCATCTTTTTGCAAAAAGTCTATTATGTCATCTATATCATAATCTTTCACCTTTTCCGCTGCCCTATTTATGGCTCTTCCTATGGCAGCAGATATATAATCTGTTGGAGAAATATTGAAAAGCTGCGCCCAGTAATAGCTGTTTAACTCGGATGTTTTTATCAGCAGGTTTTGGGCGTCGATACCCTTTTTCCTATATTCCTCAACATTTTCCGGAGATGAAAAAATCTTTATATCAAATGCTCTGGCTTCTCTCTCCCATTTTTTAAGTTCTTCTTCCTGCTTATAATTTGGATGGCTAAGTGTCCAAAAAATGCCCAATGTATCGATAATAACAATTCCGATATTTTCCCTTGCTTCTTCCTCAAGCAATGCAAATTCTTCTATGAACGTACCCATTGTATATGATTTTCCATATCCTCTTTTTCCACATATTAAAATAACATGTGGCTTGAGAGCATCAACATATACATGAGAGCCTAGAGAACCATCCAATGCATAATATCTGCCTATATTGAGAATTCCTTCTCCCTTCTTTTCTCTCCTCCCAAGAACATAAAGCTTGTCAGAAATCTTTGCTCTTTCCATCGAAAAGTATATAGCATGACAATTAATTAAACTTTGCATATGATTTGCGATTATGAGATAAGAAAGGAGGGAGATGATAGAGTTGCAATTTTAAATTGTGAAGAATGTGATAATTCTTCCAGTTTGATGGATGAAAATTGTAGAGAAGGGATAATAGGAATTTTGAAGAAAGAAGCAGATATTTCTCGCCTTATTCTGCAGCATCCTTTCGTAAAAGTATTTGATGGCTACGCTCTTGATTTGATGAAAAGCTTGGCAAAATTTCTTGAAAGTTTAGATGCCATCGATGTGGTAAAAGGCAACGATGCAAAATGTGAAAATTGTCTCAAAGAAAGAAAAGAAAAACTCGATGAGATAAAGAAAATCGCTGGCAGGGACCCGATAGAAGCTTACAGAAGAGTTAAAAAAGAAATATTGAAGGAGGGGAAGAAGAGAAAAAAACCTGTGATAATAGGTGATAATAACTGCGAGAGTTGCAGAAAAAGATATATAGAGGCGTTTATGCAGGCAATCAGAAAAGGAGAGCTTGATATTAAAATTGATGAGGAGAAAAGCAGCGAGTATTATTATGTGTACGAAATGCAGCCTTATATACGCCCCATATTTTTCGATACCTACATCCATCTCACTCCTCCTCCAGATGCAGTTTTTATCAAAAAATATGAAATAGTGGGCGAGGGGCGCCCCCTTCAGGTTTCACTATATTCGCTTGCAACTCGCCCAGAAAAACTATATTTTGTTATCCCTCCTGAATATAACCTCTCAGAAGAGCATTTGAGAGTTCTGCAGAAAGTGAAAGAAAAACTTGCCAAGCACAGGCCAAGCGATGCATCCTTTATGGATCCAGAGACATCCCGCGACTACTTCACCAGATTTGCTATGGAAACGATAAGGAAAGTTGCGGAGGAGAAAGAACTCCATATTGATGTGAAGGAGCTTGAAATGCTTGCCGATATTTTTGCTAAATATACTGCTGGCTTGGGCTTGCTTGAAGACTTGCTTATGGATGAAAATATTCAGGATATTTACATAAATGCACCTGTTTCAAACAATCCCCTCCATATTGTCTGGCAGGGGGAGGAATACACCACAAACATATACTTTTCTGAACAGGATGTTGAAGCTCTTTCCTCTCGTTTCAGAAGCCTGAGCGGAAGACCATTTTCCGAGGCTTCACCAATTCTTGATATGGGGCTTGAAAAATATGGTTCAAGAGTTGCAGCAATATCAAATCCTCTTACTCCTAAAGGAATAGCTTTTGCTATACGTCGCCATGCCATGACACCATGGACTCTTCCCAAGCTTGTCGCCAGAAATATGCTCACCCCAAAGGCTGCAGGACTGCTGAGTTTTCTCATAGATGGACAGGCAACAATACTTATTGCAGGTAGCAGGGGAGCGGGAAAAACATCCCTCCTTTCCTCTCTCATCTTAGAAATTCCACAGAGATTTCGCATCCTCACTCTTGAAGATACACCGGAATTACCCATCGAACATCTACAATCACTTGGCTACAAAATACAATCCCTGATTACACAGCCCATCACGGCGGGCGAAGGCGGAGGTGGGGTTGATCCGAAAACTGCTCTCCGCACAGCCCTCCGTCTTGGAGAATCTGTGCTTATATTGGGGGAGGTTAGAGGAGAGGAAACCAAGGTTCTTTTCGAAGCCATGAGAGTTGGAGCAGCTGGCAACGTCGTGTTAGGCACCATTCATGGAGCAACGACGAGAGATGTTTTTGAGAGAATAGTATATGACATAGGCGTTGCCCCCACTTCATTTAAGGCGACTGATGTTGTTATTGTTGCAGCTCCGATAAGAGTAGGAGGAGGAATGGAAAAGAGGAGGAGGGTCATTCAAATATCTGAAGTTGTTAAAAGAGGATGGGGAAAGGAGGTTGATCCAGATAAAATTTTTGCAGATATTATGACCTATAATGCATCAGAAGATAAGCTGGAAGCAACAGATTTGCTGGATATGGGGCAATCTGAGATGATAGGAAGAATAGCCAAAGAATGGGGTATTAGTATTGAAGATGCGATAGAAAATATCTCCTTGAGGGGAAGAATAAGAGAGGAAATGGTGAAGAGGGGAGAAAAAAATCCGAAGTTGTTGGAAGCAATGGCGGTGAGGGACGCAAACAATGCGTTCTGGATGTTAATTGAGGAAAGCATGAGAGAACATGGTTCGCCAGATTATAATGAAGTGGAGCAGAAATGGATGAAATGGTATAAAGATTATGTGAAAAGGATAGCATGAGCGAATGGTTTGATAAAGGGTGCAAGTTTGCTTTGAAGCATTTTTCATGGTTAGTAGGAGATATAAAAAAATTCCAACAAAAGGTAAATGAAAGAGTATCCAAGGAATTTATGGATTCATTAATTTTCACAGGTATGGATGCTGAACCTCATGAAATTATTTTGTTTTCGTATGCAGGTGCAATAATCGCATTTATCGTCGCTCTTGTCCTCGATATCCTCCTTCTTGCATTTTCAGGATTTTCATTGAGAAGCATTGGATATCTCACCATACTGCTTATGGCAATTGTAACGATTATACTCCCCATATTGGCTCTACAGATTATAAGCGAATATCCAAAAACCAAGGCAAAATATATGAAAATACATTCCCTTGGTGATATACCGGAAGTGCTAAGCTATATTGTAATGTATCTGAAACTCATTCCCAATCTGGAAAATGCTCTCCGCTTTGCTGCAAGAGAATCAAAAACATCTTTGGCAAAGGATTTACGAAAACTTATGTGGGATTTGGAAGTGAGAATCCACAAGAGCATAGACGATGCCGTTACCTACTTCGCCAATATGTGGGGAAAATGGAGTGATTATTTAAAGAGGGCAATGCATTTGGTAAGAAGCTCCATTCACGAAAGGAGTGAGGGAGAAAGAAATGTAACCCTTGATAGAAGCCTCGATGTAGTGCTTGAGGGAACAAAGTCAATGATGATAGAGTTTGCAAATAAACTCCATCAGCCAACTCTCGTAATATACTCCATGGGTGTTATGATTCCACTGGCTCTCGTCGCAATGTTGCCAGCCGCCGCAGCCGTTGGCTTGCGCCTTTCCATTTTTCAGATTTTCATATTTTATGACATTATTTTGCCCCTCCTTCTGTTTATTTATATAAGAAAGGTTTTGCTTGCGAGACCAGCAACTTTTAATCCGCCGGCTGTGCCATCAGACCATCCAGCATTGCAGAAAATTAATAAAAAGGCGAATTTAATCGCCGCCATTTCTCTCGGCTCACTTATTACTATTCCAGGCATCGCTTTCATGCTCCTTCGCTTTTTACCTCTTGAAGGAACTCCTCTTGAATTTTTTGTGAAGCCTGCTGAGGAGGGAGGAATTAATGCATATTTTCCTGTAACTCTCTTTATTTTATGGGGAATTGCCGCTGCAGTTTCCCTCTATTGCTTAAAAACATATACGCCATACAAGAAAATAAGAGATGATATAAAGGAAATGGAAAAGGAATTTGCTGATTCTCTTTATGTTCTTGGAAAGAGAATTATGGAAGGTCGTCCAGCTGAGGAGGCATTTCATTATGCTTCCGAAACTCTGGAAGGCTCAAAAATGGGAGAAGTTTTCCGTCAAACTGCCTTCAATCTTCTTTCCATGAGAATGAACAGCAATGAAGCCCTTTTTGACAAAAAATTTGGCTCTCTCAAGCACGTTTATTCAGATAGAATACGAGCCATAATGCGTTTATTTGTTGAGGGTGTTAAAAGGAGCTATGTTGCGGCTGGTGTGGCGATAGTAAAAATAGCGGATCACTTAAAGCAATTGCAGGATGTGGAGAAAAACATAAGAAATGCACTTGGTGTGCTAACCTCGACTCTCCGCACAACAGCAACTTTATTTGCCCCGATAATTGCAGGAGTTACACTTGGAATAACAAAGTTGATTTCCAATATACTCAATACCATGGATTTACAATCCATTACAGCAGAAATTGCAAATGAAACCGAAAATACTTTTTTTGGTAGCATGGAATTTTATATAATGGATGTTCCGCCCGAAATTTTTGTTTTGGTAATAGGAATCTATGTTATCCAGCTTGTTTTCCTGCTGGTAAGGTTTGCCAATGGCATAGAGGAAGGAGATGATAAAATTCAATTCATGTACAGTCTTGGCAAATCACTGCCAGCAGCCATCGCATTTTTCAGCATAGTAACGATATTTTCCATGATAATGTTTCAGAAAATGTCTCCTGTATAATTCAAAATTTTCCTTTCCTCGCCACTCTCCACATTAATTTCTGTCATCTCCACCCTGTTTTCTGCAATCCTGAAAAGATTGAATGATGGATATGATTTTCCTTTAAGGCGACGCGAGCAGGCGGTGCCGGCGGCGACGAAATAACTGTTTTCAAGTTTCCATACCCATGGAAGATGCTTATGGCCTGATAAAACAAAATTTATGCCAAGTTCTATACAGAGATTAAGCACATCTCCCGCATCTATCGGAATGTTTCTTTCCCTGCCTGTTCCAGGTATTGGAATGAGGTGATGATGAAGGGCAAGAAATTTCAGTCCTTCCCCTTCCATCTTCTCCCTTATAAGTCCATAATTTTCTCTTCCTATATGTCCATCATCTAAGTCTGGCTCACTGGAATCGATGCCGAGCAGCGTTATTCCGTTTCCTTTATAAAATGGGTAGCGAGTGCCAAAAATTTCCTCAAAAATTTCATACCCTTTATTTCTTGCATCATGATTTCCTGGCACAACAATTTTCCTTGCCTTTATTCTATCCAGAAATCTTTTTGCCATCTCATATTCATGTATGTATCCATCATCTGTAATATCTCCCGTTACAACAACAATATCTGGTTTTTTCTCATCAAGTATTTTTATAAGATTTTCTCCCCACTCCGGCACAAAATTTTTTCCCGTGAGATGCAAATCTGAAATATGGGCAAGAATCATTTTCTCACCACCTTTACCTTATAAATTCCATTCTTTTTCACTTCAAAGTCCACATCAATGAATTTTTTTATCAGCCACATAAGTGTTTCAGCATGTCTGCTTATTTCCCTGCATTTAAATTCGCCGCCTCCCGCCATGACAATATATGGAAGCATTTGGTCCACCGCATTTACATCCAAGTCAGCATTTGCCTTTATTTCCGCAATGAGTTTTTTAGCTGCCTCCATGCCAACTTTCTCCGCCGGCTTGCCTTTCTCGCCCAGCGAATCTGCACCTAAAATTTTGCCTTTTGTCCATACAACGATGCCCACACCCGAGCAGGCGGCGGAAGTTTCCTCAATCATTATATTTGCTTCCATATTTTGCCTGCTGAATTCTTCCAGCGAAGCCTTTTTGATGCGCTCTGCAATGGCGGTGGGAAGATTTGCAATATTTACTATGCCTTCAATGCCCTCTATGTTTTCATCAAAGGAAAGTTTGTTTAATCTGTCACATGGCTCGATAAAAATTTCCACTTCTCCTCCGCCCACAGGGTAGTAGCCACGCCTGTTTAAGTATGCTTCGATACTAACTCCCATCTTTCTTAACAATTCAACAATAACATTTTGGAAATAGTCCCATGGAGGCGACCATTTCACATCCGTTCCTCCCTTCAAAATTAAATGGGTTTGGTGTTTTGCGAAGATGGAAGGGAGCATGCACGCCTGCAACACAAGAGTTATACTTCCAGCTGTGCCAATATCAAATTCAAATTCCCCTCCTTCAATCTCGCCCGGATAAAACTCTATGTATTTTGAGCCAAGGGAAAGATTCTTTACGTTGGCATTGCATATTTTTGCAACACTCTCTACCCCCACCATATGCTGCCTTCTGAGCCCCGGATTTGGACGATTTGCTCTTATGTTGAAAACTTTAACCGGCTTTTTCGTTAATGCCGCCAATGCAATACTCATGCGGAGTATCTGTCCTCCTCCTTCGCCATAACTTCCATCAATTTCAATCATCTTATTGGTAAAGGATAAGGCGATTTATACATTTTGAATTCATTCCCATCCTTTTTCCAGATATTCCAGAAGCATGCCTAAGGCAGCTTTGGCAAAATTTTCCTTATTCTCCAACCTATCTCCTTGAAAAAGGAAACGCTTTGCCTTTACACCTTCTGGAGCTGCTATTCCAGCATATACAAGCCCCACTGGCTTTGTCGCCGTGCCGCCACCTGGGCCAGCTATTCCTGTTGTTGCTATGGCAATGTCAACGCCGAGCAGATTTTTTACGCCATTTGCCATTTCTTTTGCAGTTTGTTCTGAAACGGCTCCATATTTTTTCAGTGTTTCTTCCTTAACTCCGAGAATCTTCACTTTGACTTCGTTACTGTATGCAACAATTCCTCCTTTAAAATATTCGGAACTTCCTGGAATGTTTGTGAGTTTATGGGCTATGAGGCCGCCAGTGCATGATTCAGCAGTTGCCACCCAGAGTTTTCTTTCTTTAAGCATTTTTGCAATTTTTTCAAGCATATAACAATAAAGGGGAACGGAGGAAAAAGTTTTTGAATTACAGTTAGGTGCAGGATATACAGATATTGCAAGATATGTGGCAACAAACTTTATATATAATCTTTGTTTGAATGCTCATGAGAGTAAAAAATATGGAAGTAAGGGGCATAGAAGCGAAAAGATTCATAAAAGATATTTCTCGCCCCATGAATATACGAATAGATCACAATAGCAGCGTTGTTTCATTTTCATATAAAGGCGGAGAAGAAGCAGAGGTGGAATTTGAGTATGTTACCAGCTATGGTGCATTAGGGATAATAAAATTTGAGGGTGGTCTTATATTTGAAGATGATAAGGCGAAGGAAATTGCAGAAAGATGGCAGAGCAAGAAGAATATGCCAAATGAGGTTGCATCTCATATTCACACAGCCATAATGCATTACTGCGTTCCTCAAGCTGTTATGATAGCGAGGGAACTCAAACTGCCGCCCCCCATTCCATTGCCACAAATTAAGTTTGAAAAGGGTGGAGCAAAGGGAAAGGATAGATTTGGGCCGGAAGTTGCATAAAATATTTTAAACGATGTCCATTTCTCCTTCAAATGGATGCTAAAAATTATCCGAGAATGGAAGAAGAGATTCTGAAATACTGGGACAGGAACAGGATTTTTGAAAAGAGTTTGAAAAACAGAGAAGGATGTAAAAAATTTGTCTTCCTCGAAGGCCCACCAACAGCCAACGGATTGCCGCATCCCGGGCATGTTCTGACGAGGACAATGAAAGATGTGGTTTTGCGGTATAAAACAATGAAGGGCTTTTATGTTGCAAGGAAAGCCGGCTGGGATACACACGGATTGCCAGTTGAAATTGAAGTGGAGAAGATGCTTGGATTGAGAAATAAGCAGGAAATAGAGGAGTATGGAATAGAGAGGTTCAATGAAGAATGTAAAAAAAGTGTTTTTAGATATGAAGAGGCATGGAAGGAGATGACAAGGCGTGTTGGTTTCTGGATAAATATGGATAATCCATATATAACTTTGGAAAACGACTATATCGAGTCTGTATGGTGGTCTCTTAAGGAGGCATGGAAGAAAGGTTTGTTATTTAGGGGTTATAAGGTAACGCCATACTGCCCGAGATGTGGAACAACTCTATCCTCTCATGAAGTGGCTCAGGGATATAAAGAAGTGGAAGATCCTTCCATTTTTGTTAAGTTTAAAATTAAGGGAAAAGACGAATATTTTCTTGCTTGGACGACCACACCATGGACTTTAATCTCAAATGTTGCGCTGGCTGTTCACCCCGAGGAGTGGTATATTAAAATAGAATATGAAGGGGAAAAATTAATTCTTGCTGAAGAAAGAGCCGCCGTTTTACTCAAGGGAAAGGAATACAATGAAATCGATAGGTATAAAGGAAGCGAACTGGAAGGAATTGAATATGAGCCCCTGTATAAATTCGTTGAGCCGGAAAAGAAATGCTGGTTTGTTATACTGGCTGACTTTGTAACCATGGATGAAGGTACGGGTATAGTTCACATCGCTCCAGCCTTTGGAGAAGAAGATTATGAAGCGGGCAGAAAATATGATTTGCCCGTTATACAACTCGTGGATTTGGAAGGTAAATTCAAAGAGGAAGTAAAACCATGGGCAGGAAAATTTGTAAAAGATGCAGATAGAGAGATTATAGAGGATTTGAAAAATAGAGGACTTCTTGTAAGTGAGCACAAATACAGGCATCAATATCCATTTTGCTGGAGATGCGACTCACCACTCTTGTATTATGCAATAGAATCATGGTTCATAGGAATGTCTCGCCTGAGAGAACATCTTGTTAAAAACAATGAGAAGATAAATTGGTATCCCGAGTATATAAAGCATGGGAGGTTTGGAGAATTTATCAGGGAGGCAAGAGACTGGGCTTTATCAAGGAAAAGGTATTGGGGAACGCCATTGCCAGTGTGGGTATGCCAGAAATGCGGGAAAGAGATATGCATCGGAGGCATAGAGGAATTGAGGCAAAAGGCAACTAACTTTCCTGAAAAATTAGATTTACATCGCCCGTATGTCGATAAAATCCTGCTCAAATGCGAAGAATGCGGCGGAGAGATGAAAAGGGTGGAAGAGGTAATAGATGCATGGTATGACTCCGGCTCCGCCCCATTTGCTCAGTGGCATTATCCCTTTGAAAATGAAAAAGTATTCAAGGAGAATTTTCCCGCCGATTTTATATGTGAGGCGATCGATCAAACCAGGGGATGGTTTTATTCATTGCTTGCCATTTCAACCCTCCTGTTTGATGAGGCACCATATAAAAATGTGCTTACTCTTGGCTTAATCCTCGATGAAAAGGGACAAAAAATGTCGAAAAAGGCTCGTAATTATGTGGAGCCAGCAGAGATATTCCAGAAATATGGTGCAGATGCTTTGCGATGGTATCTTATTTCCGCCTCCCCACCCTGGCAGCCCAAGCGTTTTTATGAAAAGGTTGTTAAAGATGTTCTGAGCAAATTCTTACTCACTCTGTGGAATGTTTTTTCATTTTATGAGACATATG
>Ga0136651_10002510_pt1 | contig 10060 bp, 8 predicted proteins | sample Mar14236cmmetaG_FD_94867 | JGI IMG/M metagenome (GOLD analysis project Ga0136651, IMG submission 94867) | Marine hydrothermal vent microbial communities from Guaymas Basin, Gulf of California to study Microbial Dark Matter (Phase II) - Marker... ...
GAAGGAACAACAAAAAAGTCAGTCCCCGCTATGATCCTGTGTGACAGCGGATAATCATATCCAATCCTAACACAGACAGCACCTTTATATCTTTCCTGATAATTCTTCAACTTTTCTTCGTACCTTCTATTCCCTTTCCCCAGTACAACAAGTCCGCATCCGAGACTCACAATGCTCGGAATTGCTTCAAGAAGAATATCCACACCCTTTTGCTCAACGAGCCGGGAAACCATCCCAATTAAAGGTCTCTCCTCCAAGGAAACATCTACCCCCAACTCTGCAATCAACCTCTTTTTGTTCTCTTGTTTGCTATCAAGTGAGCTCATAGAATAATTCTTCCAGATGAACCTATCCTTCTCAGGCGACCACTCATCATAGTCAACTCCATTGAGCACACCATAAAGCTTTCTGCCAGTTCTGACGAAGATTTCCCTCATACCTGCACTTAATTCGTCACTTTCAAGAATTTCCCTTGCATGGGTTGGACTAACAGTGCCAACTGCATCAGCATGAATGATTCCAGCCTTCATCGGGTTTATACTACCCTGCCAGAATAGATCACCACCCTTTCTAAAATAACTTCCAGGCAACCCGAACAGCCCCTTCTCCCTCATATCCGCCACACCCTGATAACCTATATTATGTATGGTGAAAAAAGTCCTGGCACGTAAATTTTTATATCTCAACTTCTTATAAAGAGGCAAAACTGCCACATGATTATCATGACAATGAATAATATCCGCATCTTTGGCAAGATAACTGACAGCCCTTAGCGCAGCTTTTTGAAAAAAGACAAATCTCTCCGTGGAATTTGCAAGAGGAGAACCATCAGATTCTGTGTAAACGCCACCTTTTGCGAGGAGGGAGCGATTAAAAAGAAAGTACACCTTATACGTGCTGTCATAACTATATTCAAAAACTCTACACTTCCTCTTTTTCCCCCCAATCCATACATCAAACTCTAGAGAAATTCTCTTCAGCTCATACTTCTTGTCAATCACCTCTCTGTATAGAGGTGTTATAACATAAACCCTATCACCAGCTTTCCACTGGGCACGTGGTAAAGCTCCCAAAACATCTCCAAGTCCTCCTACCTTTGAGAAAGGATAAACTTCAGCTGCAATATGAACTATATTCATTCTTCTATTACACACCAGTATTCAAAATCAATATCCGGGAATATCCCGTCATTTTTTTCAAGCGTTTTGAGATATCTTTCATCACTCTCGGACAGCTTCCCCGTGGAACAATAACTATCCAGTATTTCTTTCAACCTCCTTATGCTTTCTGCATGAAAGGCAACTCGATTCTCAGCGTAATCTCTCGCACTCCAGGTGCTTATGAGAAATTGCCAGTCTGAACTTTCAAGGAGCAGAAGTTCTCTCCCTATCTGGTTTAATATCGCTGTAATGTTTTTGTCTGATGTCCCTCGATATTCGTCAGCTAAGTTCACCATTAAATCTTCCGCTTTATAAATCTCTCTCCATGTCCACTCTGTCCATTCATTCAACCATATGTAATGGAAACCTCCCTGCCCCCAGGAACCTTCGGGAAGTGATACAACTCTCTCCGGAGGATTACTCTTAAGGTGCTCCGACAGAGTAATCGGCCTGTATTCCTTTTTCTTATTCAGTTTTCTGAGAACCTTACCAAGCCATCTAACCCCTTCAAACCACCAGTGTCCAAACAGCTCCGTATCAAAAGGACAGGTTATAATGCCAGCGCGCCCTGTTTTATCAAAATTTTCCTCTAGATACTTCTCAACTATGCTCACAAAATGTTCGGAATGATCTTCGAGAGCTTTTTCAACGTCATCTGGGTAATACTCCATTTTGCTGGCAAGATCAGAATCGTTGCTTGTCACTTTCCAGTATTTCAGACCACTTGGAAAGTGTTTCTTATGGAATTCAAGATACCTTCCATCGCCTGGGTAGCCCCATCGACCGCTCCACACCTGTAAACCTACCTCCTCATGCTTGCCATAAACAACAGCCCCTTTCTCTGTACCGCTACTTGATACAAAATAATTTTCGTAAATACTCCTTTCTTCATCCACCTCAGGAACCTTGTAACCTTCCCTAAATTGCTTCCACAGATGCTTTAACGCCTCAAACCTTTCAAGATAAACCCCCTTCGTATCACCACCCAGAATCAAAGACTTGTCAACTATAAAGTACTTTATCCCATACTGATAAAGAAATTCCTCAAGTCCCTTTCTTAGAAACTCTTTCTTATAACCTTTTACAGGAGAACTCCATCTATACCCAGGTCTATAAGCACATTCTGGAAGCCATATTCCTGCTGGATCCTTTCCAAAATGCCTTTTATATGTCTCCACCCCAATACGTATTTGTGCATCCACGGATTCATCCCTACCCAGCAAAGGCAGATACCCATGAGTTGCCGCACATGTAATAATCTCTATATGCCCATCATCTTGCAGACTACGAAAAGCCTCCACCAAATTTCTTTTATAAACATGTTCAAACTCTTCTAATTCTTTCGAATAAAAATCAATCCACATTTGAGCAAGCTCAGCGAGTAATTTTCTACCTGTTCTGGTAAATTCTTCCTTATCCTTCTCTGCCACCTGAATTTTCATTTTCAAATAATTAACAAACCCCTCTTTAAATCTTTCTGAAGACATTTGCTCAGCAAGTACAGGAGTTATCCCAATTGTTACGTTAGGCTTTATACCGTCCGATATCAGCGAGTTAAACTCTCCTAATAGTGGAAGATAGGATTCACTTGCTGCCTCATAGAGCCAATCCATCCCATGCGGCCATTCGCCATGGTTGACAACGTAGGGAATGTGACTGTGAAGTACAAAAGCTAAATACCCTTTCATAATATTACCTCTCAATACAAAATCCTTTTTCTAATCTAAAATCATGAATTTACTATGATAGAGTAAAAATCGATAGGGAGTAGGCTATTTTTCTTTTACAGCCAGGCTTTAAAACAACATCCAGCCAGGGTATCACTACCGAGCTCTGATAAACTTTTTCGAAACCCGATTCCGAAATAGAAACTGTCTCCACAGGAAACATCCAGAACTCCATTGGCTCTCCAACATCCAAAATCACAGAAAATTCGCGAGATTCATCCAGAATTGAAACTTTTTTCAGATTTCTCAGCTTGCCTGTGAAATTCAAACTCTTTTTGCTAATCTCACCAGATTCCGTCAGGTAATAAGCATCCGCGGAATCTCCGCGGGACATAGCAAAGTTAAACTCTACTCCAAACCTAAAACTATTTTCCTTAGTATCAGTATTTTCAAGTGTGTATTCAACGAATACCCCAGTCTTTTCTATAGTTATAACCTTCTTTACCCTGAATCTCTTCCAGTTTACCCATCCATCCCTTGTAAGTACAATAGACTTCCCCCTCTTTCTAAAGGAAAAACCCCCACCTATAAAATCACTATCCTCGTAGTACTCTCCTTTCACGAAGCCCTCCAGACTCACATCGGGCTTTATAAAATGGTCAACCAACATTTTACGCGGATACCTATCATAATACAAATATTTATCGAGGTCTTTCTCCTTGGAAACCAGAATATCATGAATACTACCGCTCAATTCACTTTCATCAACCTGCTGAGCCTGTTTAAGTTTTCTGTGATATGCCTCTCTGTACCTCGACATAGTATTTAGGATATTGACTTTCTTTTCGAGAAAAGATAACTCCTCTATAATTCCACCTTTCGAAGGAGAAACCACAACTGTAAATTTCTCATTGCATAGAATAACCTCTTCTCTACCATCACAATCTATATCCAGTTTTCTAACGGTATCACACCCTTCCTTGTTAAGGCCCCTTATAATTTTTTCACACGCTATCAGCTCATTATAAATAGCATCCCTCAAATGAGGCAAATACAAACCCCCAAATACCCCATGCCAGTAAGCACAGTTGCACATTCCTCTCCATAGATGCTTTCTGGCTTCCCGCAGTCTTGCAAGTTCGTACTTTGACAGGTTCTTTCTGCCAAGAGCGTGCAATGTATCTGAAAGATAAAGCATTTTTTTCTGCATCCAGTTCGATTCAGGATACTTGCTCAAAAAATTCCGCCACATTCCTCCCTTTAGAAACGGTTTTATCTCATCAAGTCTCCCATTGCTAGAAAACTCCTCAATTAGTTCACTGAATTTCTCTCCAGCTTTCCAGGGCAATGACCATTCGCTCATCTCAAAATAGGAGGCTGTGGGTAGATAAACTCTTCCTCTGGGAGAAAAGGTGTTATAATATTCTGAAAAGGTCCTCAGTTTCAACCAATCCTTATTATCCACAAGCAACTTAAAAAATCTCTCGAGCCACTTTTCTTCATAAGCAGTTCTGTAAGTGCCCGGCCAGACCCCAAATTTTTCCCCATCGTCAGCCATAACAATGCAAATTGAACCATCATCAGTAGCGTAGCTTTTCAAATATTCCACTGTGAACTCCGGGTCCTTAAAAGGTATTGCATAACGCAGATCCTGGCTTATCGGAAAAATACCCACTTTTTTGCCACTGTCCTCTGTAACAAAATAGCCAGTAAGCTGATCCTTAAAAAATCCGTTACTCAGAAAATGGTAATCATCAACTGCAACATATTTAATACCTGCCTCTGATATTGCACGCGGTAAATCAGGTTCCCACACTCGCTCAGTAAGCCACAACCCCTCAGGAACATACCCAAACCTGTTTTTAATATACCTGTTCATCATTTCAATCTGGCCAACTCTGTCTCTCTCTGGAATCATGGCCAGTATAGGTTCATAAAAACCGCCTGATAGAATCTCAACATTTCCTCTTTTAACAAGAGACACTATTCGTTCTATGAACTCAGGATGCTTTTCTTCAAGCCATTCCAGCAAACAACCGCTATAATGAAGACTTATGTGAATATCAGGGAAAGCTTCCAGAACCTCAATAAAAGGCAAATAGGAACGCCGGTAAGCATCTTCTATCACGCGATCAAAGTTGCCTACCGGCTGATGATTATGTATTCCAAAAATGAAATTAACGGTTTTCAAATCCCACCTAAACCGGCCTACATCATGCCAGCAAGCTTCTCAACAAGGTCTGCAACTCTACAGGAATAACCATATTCGTTATCGTACCAACCAGATATTTTGACAAGTCCTGGTTCAAGTACCATTGTAAGGTTGGAATCAAATATACATGAATGAGGATTACCGATCACATCTGTGGAAACAAGAGGATCCTCAGAATACTCCATAATACCTTTCAGCTCCCCATCAGCAGCTTTCTTCATGGCAGCATTTATTTCCTCAACCGTAGGCTTCTTCTCGAGTTCCAGAATCCAGTCAACCACAGAACCGTCTGGCACTGGTACTCTATAAGCAACACCATCCATCTTACCTTTTAGCTCAGGGATAACCTTCCCCACCGCCTTGGCAGCACCGGTAGTCGTAGGTACCGTTGATATCGCTGCAGCTCTCGCTCTCCTTAAATCTTTATGTGGAGCATCCAGAAGCCTCTGGTCCATTGTATAAGCATGTATTGTAATTAGAAATCCCTGCTTAATACCAAAGTTTTCATTCATGACTTTCGCCATTGGAGCCGCACAGTTCGTTGTACAGGAAGCATTAGAAACAATCTGCTCCTTCCCAGTAAGAACATGGTCATTCACACCCAGAACTACAGTTGCATCAATCTCGCTCTTAGCAGGAACGGTAAGAACAACTTTTTTAGCACCAGCTTCCAAGTGAGGAATAATCTGCTCCTTCTTTCTAAAAACTCCCGAAGATTCTACCACTATATCAACTCCATATTCTTTCCAGGGAAGTTTTCCAGGATCCTTTTCACACAGGACCTTTATCCTCTTGCCATCAACCACAAGATTATCACCATCTACACCAACCTCTCCAGGAAATTTACCATGGACAGAATCGTACTTTAAAAGTACAGCAAGTGTTTTTGCATCTGTTAAATCATTTACAGCTACCACATCAAAATCTTTTCCAAGCTTTTTCACCGCTCTGAAAAAAGACCTCCCAACTCTCCCAAATCCGTTAATAGCTATCTTTACTGCCATCTCAACCTCCCTCTTTTTTAATTAGCCTTTTTCCGGGACAAAATATAGTCCTTTTCCTTCTCTTTTCCAAACCCCAAACATTTCATTAATATCTTTTACATCTCACCAGATACAGCTAAAATATTTTCCTCATCACACTAAATACATCTTCATAACTTCGATAGATTTAGCCCTATACCTTTGCTCTTAAACGTATCCGCATGTTCCTTCATATACTCAATAATCTTGTTAATCGGTATAACAAGAGTAATACCGTACCTTATAATCGGATGACGCTCCACATAAACTTCGCCACTATAGGGTTTCACTTTCTCCAAATCCGAAAATTCGTAACTTTCCGCAGGCACAAGAAATTCAAGAAATTCTGCCGAAGCAGAGCGAGCAAGACCTATTAACTCAAGTCCCTGGCCGTCCTCTCTAATAGCAACTACGGCCCCTCCACTTGCTCCTCTATTAAAAGGAGCATCTACAACTATTGACTCACCAGCTCCAGAACCAACTCTGCCAATCACCCCACTACTAATCATTTTATAACCACCCGGATAACCTATTATGTATACTCTACTACCCAGCTTGAGCTTACTGGAATTGCCATAGGGACACCCGATAGCCTGGACAGTATTTATAGCTTCTTCTGAAATATGAACCAGCAGGAAGGCAATATCAAGCCCCCTATTTATAAGTAAAACTTCCACAGAATCATACCCATCCAGCTCAGTAATATACAACTCCTGCTTCTCTTTATAAGATATAGCCTCGACATATCCCGCTCTATCTCTACCTACGGAATAACATCTCATAAGAGTATCCGGAAAATCTATAACATGAGCACAGGTTACAAGTAAAACTTTGTCCGCATCAGAATAGATAACTACAGAACTTCCAGACCTGTTTTTATTAAAATAAAACTTCTCCACAGCAAACTTCCCCATGTTCAAAACTTTCGCCTCTCTTGTCGTAATCTTCAGGCTCTCAGATAAAATGTAGCCCCTATAGTAACAAATCCCCGAAACCAACTTTACAGATTCCTGAAGCTTTTCCAGTTCATTGGCCAAATTCCACCTCAATTCAAAGCCATCATCCAGATATATCTTTGCCGTTCTATGGACACAAGAGGAAAAAACAAGTAATGCGGTAGCAAAAAACAAAGGAAGTTTATTTATACCCCACCCCGCCATCATTTAAACAAAAGAATCATCTCTCTCACTAACTTTGCTGCAACAATGGCAGAAACTCCGGAAGGATCGTAATGCGGACTTAACTCAACTATGTCCATCCCAACTATGTTCTTTTCGCCAAACATACAAATACAATTTAACAAACTATTAAAACTAATACCACCTGGTTCAGGATTACCTACCCCAGGAGCTACAGAAGGATCCAGTACATCGAGATCAACCGATAAGTAAACAGGGGCACTCGCAGGAATACGCTCATTAACTTCCTCCAACTTCTCTAAAACAAAAGACGGATAAAAATTAATGTTTTCTTCACCAAATTCTATCTCGCTTTTCTCTCCTGAACGGGTCCCGATGTGGAATATATTCTCCCCCGATAGAATTTCACAAACCCTTCGGAGAACTGTAGCATGCGAAAGCCTTTCTCCCAGATATTCGTCCCTTAAATCAGCGTGAGCATCAATATAAATAAGAAATAAATCGTCATAGCTATCAAGAAAAGCCTTCAGAACAGGCAAAGTTATCAGGTGCTCACCACCAAAAGAAAAAACTTTCTTTCCATCCCTCAGAATACTGGATATCCGAGCTTCTATCTCTTGCAAAGCTCTTTCAGTATTACCAACGGGCAAAGTCATATCGCCCGCATCGCAGATCCTTCTATCTAGCAGATCCTTCTTCTGCACAATCGAATAAGTCTCTATGCTATCCGAAGCCTCTCTAAGAAAGATAGGGCCAAACCTGCTACCCGCTCTATACGAGGAAGTCCCGTCAAAAGGAATCCCTATAAAAACAATTTCTGATTCAGGATAATTCGACTCAAAACCTACAAACTTTAGCTTTTTAAGATTATCCATCAATAAAATCTCTTACGAAGTTAGGAAGAATAAAACAGGCTTTATGTATCTGATCATTGTAATATTTGAGCTTAAAACCGTCTTTCTCATACCGAACCCCTTGAAAATCCTTTATCGGATCATATTTTTTGGTTGCAAATGCAAACGACCACATCCCGGATGGATAGCACGCAACATTGGCTATATACATTCTAGTATCTGGGAACACTTTTCTGATATTTTTGTATATCTGGGGAACATGTACCCTCAAATTCACGTCATAAGGTGTCTCAGTTTGTGCCACCATAATTCCATCTTCTTTCAGCCTTTCGTAGCAATCCCTGTAGAAACTTTCCGAAAAAAGACCCACTGCAGGGCCCACAGGATCGGAACCATCAACAATTATCACATCGTACCTCTTATCTGTATCCTTGACATACTCTATACCATCACCAATGTGAATGTTCAATTTAGGAGAATCAAATGCACTACCCAGTATAGGAAGATATTCTTTTGTAACTTTTATAACCTCCTCATCAATTTCAACCAAATCCACAGATTTTACAATATCGTGTTTAACAACTTCCCGTACCGTCCCACCATCTCCCCCGCCAATTATCAAGACATTCTCAGGAGAAGGATGGGTATATAGAGGAACATGAGCTATCATTTCATGATAAGCAAACTCATCGTATTCACAGCTCATTACCAACCCATCGAGCACGAGAAGCCGACCCATATCAACAGTCTCAAAAACAGCAACTGTTTGATATTTACTTTTCCCAACATAGAGCGTCTTTTTGATCTTAAATACAAGTCCATATGTTTTCATATCACTTTCTGTAAACCACAGATCCATACCGAACTCCTTCTCTAATCCCAGAGGACAACACCAGCAAAAGCTGTTGCTATCCTCTTAACTTCTATGGTAGCACCTATTGATTTTATCTCCTTTAACTTCTTACCCCTGAAACTGAAACCTTCTCTAACCATCTCTTTCACTTTTCTCTCCACGACCTCGAGAGGTTCTCTAGCAGCATACTCCATTATCAACCCGGCAAGGTTTTCATCTTCTGGAATACCTATTGCAACAGCAGCTGAAATTACTTCTCCTGGTGTCGAAGAAGTGATTTTTGAATATGCTATCGGTACCAGAGAACCTTCGGGTAACTTTATCGGATCTATTTCTCTACATCGAGGAGGAAGAATACTGCTTAGACGAACCAGATTGGTATCTCCAACGCCAGCATTTATAAGTGCATTGTCAAAAGAATTTAACTCCGTTATCCCCTCTGCAGTACCACTAACCAAAAAATACTTAGTTGGCATCTTAAATACTGCCATATTTACACCCACCTAATTATTTGCTCTCACAAACTTCTTCCTCATGAGGCTTATGATATATCTTTTGATAAGCATCATCAAACAAACCTCTCTTTAGCTCCATCATACTGGAATTCTTGCACTTCAACTTGCTCTCAAGATACTTATATATTGTCCAAGGAGAAATAGTCTCACCGCAGGTAAAAATATCAACAGCGGCATAATTATATTCAGGCCAGGTATGTATGGCTACATGTGACTCTGCAATGACCACAACCCCACTCACACCATAGGGACTGAACTTATGAACTACAGTCTTTACAATTGTAGCATTAGCAACATCACAAGCTTCTACCATATATTTCTCTATCAAATTTACATTGTTCAAGACATTGGGATCACAATCATAAAATTCTACGAGAATCTGGCGACCCAAAGCTTGCATTCTTTACCCCCTTTCCCTTTTCGTTAACACCTAATTGTAACCTCACAAAGCTCAATGAGCTATTTCGGTTAAAATGGGAAAATAAAAAAAGGGATAATAGCTATTATCCCCGGGAAAGGTAGATACTCAATGTGGTGGTAGAAGCGTACGCTTCTACCAATATCACCCCCATCTTTATTGCAGGTTGTTCTAAGTTTATTTTATGTAAATGCCTGGCTCTCATACGATTAAATACCAC
>Ga0136651_10002514_pt1 | contig 10049 bp, 10 predicted proteins | sample Mar14236cmmetaG_FD_94867 | JGI IMG/M metagenome (GOLD analysis project Ga0136651, IMG submission 94867) | Marine hydrothermal vent microbial communities from Guaymas Basin, Gulf of California to study Microbial Dark Matter (Phase II) - Marker... ...
AAACAAGACTATGGAGATTACCCTCAGTTTCCGCCACTCTCACAGATTTTGAATAATTCAAAAGCCTTTCTTTGGCAAGGTTTAGTTCCAGATTGTCATCCCTTAAATAAACAATGGCGTGTGCATTTCCGTCAGACATGTCCGGCCGGCAGGAGAAATAATTAGCCATGGCCGTGGAAGTAATTTCAATACCGGAAATCCCGGCGCCCAACCGGTCTCTAAAGTCAAAATAAGGATCTATGTAGCTTTTTTTTACGACAATCAAGAGGACTTTCAGCCGATTGTCGACCTTGTCCTCAGAAAGAACCTGGTGATCAAAATATAGATATTCGGCCGATATAGGGACATATTTCTCCATTTCATAGTTGAGTGCTCCCCGGAGGTTTTCCTTGACAGCCAAAGGCAATTCGATATACCTCAAAACCACCATATCCCTCGGTATTCCCATGAAAATATCTGTCGAGGTAATCCGGTTCTTTCCCATAAAGTCCCTGACGAACCCAGCAATGGTCCCCAGCTTTTCCTCTACAGGCTGCTCCTTTTCAAGGGGACAAATGGCATGAGCCGCCAGTCTGACTCCCTTGAATGACCCTTTCAGATACGCCATGGAAACAGAATCATCCTGTATGTCAATACCAAGACCTGCCTGAAAAATCAAATTAAACCTCCCGAGATTGATGTTCAAGTCTATCCACCCACTGAATCAAACGATATCCCTTCTTGAACTTTTTATTAATCTCAACCATGGCCTGGACGCCCTGGCGCGTTTGGCCCCCTTCTATCGTTCCCACTGATTTAATTGTAAAATACGGGCTGGTTTTCAAAGTAATGTGTGTAACAATGGCTTTGTACACGTCAGATCCGACAATGGGAATCAACTCATTCAATGATCTGAAATCATCCTTTGTTCTGTATTCAATAATATCCCGGATCATGTCATCCGTGATCTGGGGAAAAGACCGTAATACCAGCGATGAAGCAGTATTGATGTTTATTTTATTAAAACCAACAGGATATACGGTTACCATATCCCTGAGCCCGCCGTAAAATATCTCGGCAGTCATACCCCTTACCAGCATGAGTTCTTCAACACAGTCAAAATCATCATCTTTACATTCGTAGGGTTCAGGTAAAGAACGATAATAGTCATCCTCTGCGCCGTTTAACCGGTGAAGATTATTCTTGTCGCGCCAATCCAGAATGGAATCCACGATCATATCTTTATCACTATCTTCAAGATCAAAACCCTTTAACATCATCCTTAACAAATAATCATCCGCTTTGTTTATGTCTATTTTCCCGCTTTCATTACCAATTTTTACTTCAAATTGACCATCTCCAAAATGGATCGCCGGGATATCCGCATTGACTCTCCATTTGATCTCCTCCTCTTCTTCTTTTTCCTTTTCTTCCTCTTCGGTGTCAGGATATCTCGTTTTTTGAGACATGGCCTCATTTCTTATCAATTCCGCGACAGCCCTGTTCACCCCAGCCATTGCAATGTAATAGGCCTGGGTCTCCTCCTTAAAGTTGCGTGTGATGTTCACCTCTGTCCTCATTGCATGACAGAACTCGCCAACAATGACTGACAGCAGCGTCAGAACCCACAGCACCAGAAACAGCACAATACCGTTTTCATTTTTTAGCAGGTATTCCATGGAATCACCGTCAATCAACGTCCGGACCAATAGGGGCAATCACACAAATGGGAGCCTTTTCGATATCCTCCATAATGACGACCCTGACTGCCCGGGGAAGTCCCTCGTCTATGGACTGGTCCCAGGTTTGTTGCCATTGCGAAGTTTCTTCATCACTCCCGGCTTTCAAGTACTCAAAAGCGATACTTTGTACCCCGGGAAACAGCTCAAAGAATTCGTCTTCGTGTAAATCACTCACATCTGTCTCTTTGTTCAGTAAAACAGTATTTTTCTCCCAAAATACGAGTCGCTCTCTCTCACCATCATCTTCCGATTTAACCACATATTTGACATAAACCTGTCCAAACCGATTGCCGGGAACCATGGGGATATGTGACACGAACTCTATTGACTTATCATCTCCTTTTAACAACAAGGGTTGTTGCCTTGCATCCTTTACCTCGCCTAAACAGGTTGATGCCAGTTGACGTTTGATAAGGTCCAGAACAATGCGTTGTCGCTGCCGACTTTCCACATCCTTTTCACCCTTTTCCCATGCTCTGACCCCGATCCTGAAAGCGCCAAATATGATAACCACAATTACCCCTAAAATAGTTAAAGATATCAGGAGTTCTAAAAGAGTGAAACCTTTATTTGCGTTGCGCGCCATTTGGTTACTTGATTGCTCCATCAATCATCAGTCACTTTTTCGGCTATCCTCAGTGTGCTTATTTCAAAATGCTTTTCCTTACTCCCCTCTTGCCATCTAACATCCACTTTTATATTGAAAATACTGAAGATGTCAACCGGCAATTCCGCCTCTTCCTCTTTGTCCGGTTTAAGAAGAAGAGTCTGCGCTTTCCACTCAAAACCATCGCTAAATTCACCTTCTGTTGCCCCGTCTGTAAAATTATCATTAAGAAAAATCTCCTCCATTTTTTCTCTTGCATGAAATATAGCGCGGGTATAGTTATCCGATAATCTGCTCGATTTTAAGCCGCCGGAGAAAAGCTGTAGGATTACAACCAGAGAAATGGAGAGAATAGCCATGGCGACAAGGGTTTCGATGAGGGTGAACCCATTGCCACACCAAAGACTTTCCCTGTTCAGACAGACATCAAGCCGGCTCATCCAACTCTCCCAGCCGCACGCCTCCTGTAATAAAATCAACGCTTATTTTATACCGCTTTCCCTGATCATTGACCAAAATCACATCCCCCCCACTGCTGCTTCCGGTAGGAAAAAAAACAATCTCAAAGAGGCCTGAATCAATCTCATCTTCGCCTGACACTCCCTTTTCCAGTTTGATTCCATCAGGCAAATCATAAGACCTTGATCTGATCACAGGTTTTTCACCATCACTTAAATCTTCTTCTATGGCTATGGATTCGCCTGTCTGCGTGCGATCAAGCACAGGCAGATCAGACGCTTTTTCTCCGCTCATAATTGATAGCCGATCTTTTTCAAAATTAAAGATGGCTACATAGATTATCTTCTCGGATGCGGCCTGGCTTCTGGCATATCTCAGTGATGCCGAGATCTTTTTGGAAGCGGTCTGTAAATTCATCCTGGCTAAGGAACCCGCAAATTGAGGCACCACAAGAACAGACATCAGGCTGATGATTATCAGCACCACCAGGAGTTCAAGAAGTGTGAAACCGTATGGAATTGAATATTTAAGATCTCGTAACATGATTGAAAAACATGTCTTTTTTTTGGACATTATCCCAGCATTCTCAAATCCCTCATTCCCTACTGGCTTGCGCTCCCGATATCCTTCCAACTCACAATATCCGCATCTTCTCCTTCTCCCCCGAGCTCTCCATCAGCACCCATAGAAATAATATCATAGTCTCCATGTTCTCCAGGCGACTCATATACATAATGGTTCCCCCAGGGATCCAAGGGCACTTCCTTTGGAAGGTAAGGACCATCCCATTTTTCTACATCATCCGGTTTAACCCGGAGGGCCTCCAGTCCCTGATCCGTTGTCGGATACTTGCCCACGTCAAGCCTATAAGTATCCATGGCCGTCTCAAAAAGCGATATCTGAGCCTTGGCGCCCTTTTGCCTGGACTTTCCCACTTTTCCAAACATTCGGGGACCTACCAACGCTGCCAGGATACCCAAAATGACCATAACGATCAACAATTCGATTAATGTAAAGCCCTGCTGTTTTCTTGCATATTTAACCATAAAAACTCCTTTCAAAAAGAGTAATACTTCAGCCACAAAGGCACTAAGACCCCAAGATTATAATATAATCCCGCTTAATTCGCAATTCTTCAATTTATCAATCATATCCCTCCTTTGTGCGTTTGTGCCTTAGTGGCTAAGCTGTTATCAAAAAGGCATTTCACTCATGCTGAATATAGCCATCAACATGGATATAACGATAAAGCCCACTACAAGCCCCATACCAAGGATCATAGCCGGTTCCAACAAGCTGATAAATTTTTTAACCATGTTCCTTACCATCTTCTCATAAGTTTCCGCCACTCTCAGAAGCATTTCGTCAAGTCTTCCTGTTTCTTCGCCCACTGTAATCATCTGTATCGCAAGCGTAGGAAATATCCCTGCCTCACCCAGAGGCTTTGTAAGCATTTCCCCTTCCTTAACCCTTTCATAAATCTTTCCCATAGATCGCGCAATCGCCCGGTTGCCAATAATTTCATTGACCAGGTTAAGGGCCTGCAAGATAGGAACTCCGCTTTTTGTTAAGGTTCCCAACGTCCTTGCAAACCGGGACACTTCTATCTTCTTGATCAGTTCTCCGCCAACTGGAAAATTCATTTTATATTGATCCAGTCTTAAACGGCCGGCCGGGGTCCTTATATAGCGTCTCAGGAAAAAGTAGACAGCGCCAAATCCGCCAAGGATGACTAACCAGTATGTTCTCAATATCTCGCTGAACCCGATTAAAAACCGCGTGGACAGAGGTATGGACTGACCCATATCAGAAAAAATAATGGAAAACTTGGGGATCACAAATGTTAACAAAATTATGATTGAAATGCCGCCCACAGAAACAAGAAAGACAGGATAAACCATCGCAGATTTAATGTAATCTCTGAGATCCTGGGAGCTTTCCAAAAAATCGCCCAATCTCCCCAGAACAGCCTCCAGAACGCCTCCCGCTTCTCCTGCCCTTACCATGTTCACATAAAAAGTAGAGAAAACCCTGGGGTGCTTTGCCAGCGCGTCCGAGAGATAACTCCCTTCCTGAACCGTCTTCAGAACATCTTTGATGACCTCTTTGAATTTTTCTTTTTCAGCAACATCAATCAATGTGGATAAGGCCCTGTCCACCTGGAGGCCGGCTTCCAATAAGGCAGAAAGATCCTGGGTAAAGCTCACTACATCTTTGGTGGAAATCCTTTTAAAGATGGAAATGATATTCTTTGACAGGTCGAGATCAAATCTACTGCGGTCTCTTCCGGCCAGGCTAATCTTAATGGGAATATACCCCATATCGTGAAGACTGGCCACCACTCCTCTCTCTTGTTCGGCCTCCAGGGTCCCCTTAACGATTTTACCTGCGGAATCTGTTGCTTTATATGAGTATGTAGGCATCCTATTTTTCGAGGGTTACCCTTAAAACCTCTGGAATGGTGGTAATCCCCTGTCTGACCTTATTCCATCCATCCTGCCTCAAAGTCGCCATCCCTTTTTTGAGCATCACATCTTTGATCCTTTCAGTACTGGCTTTCTCTATGATCTCATTCCTGATATCTTCATTCACGGGAAGATATTCAAAGATGCCCGTTCTTCCTCTAAACCCTGTGTGTCTGCATTCTTCACACCCTTTTCCGTCGAAAAAATCTATTTTTGCCACTTCATCGGCACTCACCCCCATAGATTTTAAGAGCTTTTTCTCAGGAATAATAGACTTCTTGCAATAAGAACAAATGACCCTGACAAGCCTCTGAGCCAGAACTCCTAAGAGCGTAGAACTAAGGAGAAAGTTTTCCACGCCCATATCAAGGAGCCGGGTAATAGCGCCTGCAGTGTCATTGGTGTGCAGGGTGCTGAAAAGCAGATGGCCGGTGAGAGCAGATTGAATGGCAATCTCGGCAGTCTCTCTATCTCTTATTTCTCCGACCAGTATAATGTCAGGATCCTGCCGGACGATGGAACGAAGACCGCCAGCAAAGGTCATACCGATTTTCGGGTTAACCTGAATCTGATTGACACCCTTTAACTGATATTCCACAGGGTCCTCGAGTGTAATGATCTTATTTTCCGGGGAGCTTATCTTTGCAAGGACAGTATACAGTGTAGATGTCTTACCGCTCCCCGTAGGCCCCGTTACCAGTATCATGCCGTAAGGCTGAGATATCAGATCAATATATTGTGATAGAATATAATCAGGGAAACCTAATTTCTCCAGATCAAAGACCAAGTTATCCCTGTCCAGTATTCTCATGACAAGGCTCTCTCCGAAAAGTGTGGGGACGGTCGATATCCGGAAGTCAATCGTCTTGTCAGAAACTCTAAGTTTTATTCTCCCATCCTGGGGTAAACGTCTTTCTGCAATGTCGAGTTTCGCCATGATCTTGACCCTGGAGATTATGGCAGATTGAAGACGTTTTGGCGGAAATTCTGCATCGTGCAGAACCCCGTCTATGCGGTATCTGACTCTAAACTCACTTTCATAAGGTTCAAAATGGATGTCGCTTGCCCTCAGCTCAACCGCATTTGAAATAAGACGGTTTACCAGCCTGATAATTGGGGCCTCAGAAGCAAGGTCTCTTAAGTAGTCAGCATTTTCTTCTCCTGGTATTATTTCGGACATATCCTTGCCGGCTTCTTCAATTATCGTGTCTATTGATTGGGATCCGGTTCCGTATAATCTTTCAATAGCTTCAAGGACGTCCTCCTTTTTGCCCTGGCATACTTCTATACTCACACCGTAGGCAAGCTTGAGGGCATCTATGGTATAAAAGTCCAGTGGATCAACCATTGCAATCCTCAGCGTATCCTCATTCATCTTCAAAGGCACAAACCCGGATTGCTTCATGAACTTAACAGAGAGGCTGCTGATGACCACCGGTTCTTTAGGATATTCCGTATATGATATTTCGTTCATTCTATTATTCCTTCAGGGCGTAAACCCACGGTTGGTTATAAATACCATTTGTAAACGCTTTTAATACCTTCTCTTAAGCTAATATTCGGTTTCCAACCCAGCTCCTTTATTTTAGAAATATCGAGCAACTTCTGCAAAGTTCCATCCGGTTTATCTTGATCCCAACTTATATCCCCATTATAACCCACAACCTCAGCAACTATTTCAGCAAGCTCCCTGATAGTTTGATCTTTGCCACAACCGATATTTATCAATGGTGCATGGTTATTATCAAAAAACAAATTATAAATTTTTTCATCCATTTTGGTCAAGAAAATACAGGCATCTGCAAGATCGTCAACATGCAGCAACTCTCTTCTGGGATTGCCGCTTCCCCAGAGTAGCACAGAAGGCTTAAATCTGGAAGTTATTGTTTTGACGTTTGAGGCAGAAGTTTTTAACCCCATCGACAATTTGATTTCTTCAGGGATTGTGCCATATTTTTGTTCATCTTTTTTAATCGCTTCCCAGTCTCCCTGATTTTCAAGTTTAGCCAGATGAAGTTTTCTTATCAGGGCCGGAACAACATGGCTGGTCTCCAGGTCAAAATTATCGTTGGGTCCATACAGGTTTGTTGGCATAAGACATATATACTGTGTTCCATATTGACGGTTGTATGACTGGCACATTTTGATACCCGCAATTTTAGCAATTGCGTAAGGTTCATTGGTTGGCTCAAGAGTTCCGGTTAAAAGATAATCTTCTTTCATGGGCTGGAGACATTTTTTGGGATAAATACACGAGGAACCTAAAAAGAAAAGTCGCTTGACGCCTGTTTTCCATGCAGTATGAATAATATTATTTTGAATGGCCAGATTGGTGTAAATAAACTCAGCAGGATATGTATGATTTGCCATAATCCCGCCAACTTTGGCTGCTGCAAGAAAAACATATTCTGGTCTTTCTGTTCGAAAAAAAGCTTCAACATCATCCTGCCTTGTGAGATCCAAATCCGAATGTTTATGTATGATCAGGCTTGAATAACCATCGTTCTTTAATCTGCGGAACAAGGCTGAACCGACAAGACCGGTATGGCCTGCAATATATATTGAAGAATTTTTGTTCATTTTTTGAACCCTTTAACTGTGAACCTTTTTAAATTACATATTAGCTTCAAAGCTTTCCGGAATCGCAAACCCCTCTTTTTCCCAAATGGCTTCCCGCATGCCTTCTTTCAGGTCATGCTCAATCATTTCCCGAACCATCTGATTAAAAGAAATTTCCTGTTTCCAGCCCAGTTCCCGGCGTGCTTTGGATGGATCTCCGAGAAGAAAATCTACTTCTGTGGGTCTGCAATAGCGTGTATCAATAGAAACTACGGTTTTTCCCCGGCTAAGAGTTCCCAACTGATCGCGGCAATCATATTTCTTCAATAATTCCGCAGGCTGTATATCAGCGATCACCCCTATTTCAGTAATGCCCTGGCCTTTCCATGCAAGTTTAATCCCTGCTTCCAAAAACGCACGTTCACAAAACTCTCTTACCGAATGCTGTTCCCCTGTTGCGATGACATAGTCATCAGGTCGGTCTTGCTGAAGTATTAGCCACTGTGCTTGAACAAAGTCTTTGGCATGTCCCCAGTCCCGCACGGCATCCAGGTTTCCAAGATAAAGATTTTCCTGAAGTCCCAGCACAATACGCGCTGCTGCTCTGGTAATTTTGCGAGAAACAAAAGTTTCACCGCGCAGTGGTGATTCATGATTAAAAAGAATTCCGTTGCAGGCATAAATACCATATGCTTCACGATAGTTTACGGTACACCAGAAAGCATAGAGTTTAGCACAGGCATATGGTGAACGAGGATAAAAAGGAGTCTGTTCGGTTTGCGGTATTTCCCGGACTTTGCCGAATAATTCGGACGAGGACGCCTGGTAAAATTTTGTTTTTTCTTTAAGCCCCAGCATTCGAACAGCTTCCAAAAGTCGCAAGGTCCCCAAAGCATCTGCATCAGCTGTGTATTCGGGGGATTCAAAAGAAACTTTTACATGGCTCTGCGCACCCAAATTGTAAATCTCGTCCGGTTGGACTTCCTGAATAATGCGAATCAGGTTGGTTGCATCTGTGAGATCACCATAGTGGAGAACAAAGCGTACATCCTTTTCGTGCGGGTCCTGATACAGGTGATCCACTCGTTGAGTATTAAATAGAGAAGAACGTCGTTTAATACCATGCACCTCATAACCTTTGTCCAACAACAGTTCAGCCAGATATGCACCGTCCTGCCCGGTAATCCCTGTAATTAAAGCTCGTTTCATTATATTCCTCCAAGACCTTTTGGAAACAGCCCCTTTTGACCAATTCTTTAAAAAAACAATTCTTATTCCAGCATAACCAATTTGCTGCGTGGAATCCCTTGTTTTAATATTTTTTCTAACACTATATCTTTCGAAAACATAGGTGTGATAAGGATTTTGTCATAAGAAAGCGAATTCAACATACTCGGGTTTTTAACAACATCACCAAGGAATTTCTCTCCTGTTTTGTTATCGTCCACTATTGCCACCATTTCTATGGAGGTCTCATACAAAGAGATGCAAGCTATCTCTGCAAAGTCACATGCACCATACAATACAACTCGCCTGACCCCTTGTGCCCTGAGGTCTTTAAAAGTTTGTCGCAGCTTCTCGCGGGCATTTCTATAAAATTCAAAAGAGCACTGAAAATATTTGCAAGTCAGTCGCGTTTTTTCCGTAATACCTTTTGGCGTAAGAATATACTTGACTCTATTTTTAGGAATAGTTGTGATCTTGAAGTATCCCTTGTTAGCAAGACGTCTGACAAAGGAGTTAACAAGCCCCAAGGAAATATTCAGCTTCCTTGATAGATCCCGCTGGCTCGAGGTGTGATCGTTTTCGATCTCTTCAAGGATTTTCAGTGTGCGGATCTCTTTTTTATCCATAATTTCGTGTGAGATTTGTTACGGGAGTGATGGAGGGCTTTTAGATATTGTAATTTTGGGATAGTGGAAAGTTTGAGACCTTTGAAAAATGCCCAATTTTGTATGCCCAGCCTGCCCAAAGGGAGCGCTTTGCAAAGGTCTCGTGTCTTGTGTGGGCACAAAGCTCCGCCCAGTGGATTACATTAAGATTTATTAGTAATTCCTTGTAATCTCTATTGTTCCTATATTTAATTTAAGTAGTGCCTGAACGAAAACTGTCTTTTCCGCCAATATCTGTGTCATACTCAAATTTTAATCCACAAAATACTACCTGTATTCCTGTGGTTAAACTTTTCGTCTTCCCATCCGGGGCGCAGGCCCGACCCTCTCTCCGAGGCGTAGCCTC
>Ga0136651_10002515_pt1 | contig 10049 bp, 7 predicted proteins | sample Mar14236cmmetaG_FD_94867 | JGI IMG/M metagenome (GOLD analysis project Ga0136651, IMG submission 94867) | Marine hydrothermal vent microbial communities from Guaymas Basin, Gulf of California to study Microbial Dark Matter (Phase II) - Marker... ...
GCTCTGTTTACCCTGGCAAACAGCCATCAGGAGAAAACCCATCTGTTTCCGGTGATTGACGTGCCCAGATTTTTTCATGTGAACCTGGAGTTTGAAGAAGAAGCGGCACTCCAGTGGTGTTTCCAGATTTTTAACTATTTCGGTAACCGACAAATTCCGCTGCTGCTGCACCTGATCGATTGCCGGGATGCCAAACAGAAGCGCAGTTCCTATTGTGCTATTGGCGAAGGGTACATTCCTTACCGGAAAATATTCAGTTTCTTACGAAAGACCCAACCTGCTCTGGATGGAATTGTCCTGGAGTATGAGAATAAAATTGATCCGCTGGAATCCCGCGACGCGCTTGACAATTTGATAAACAACGCCTGACCAACCAAAATCCGAACAGAAGATATTTTTCTTCCGAAAAAAGAAAACACCTGGCAAGCCGGTCTGCCAGGTGTCTTTGAATTGGGGTAAACTTTCAGTCGGGCTATTCTATTCTAAAACATGAATATTGCGTTTTGCGCACATGTCTTTCAGTACTTTCGGCCAGACGGTTACACTCACTTCGCCCAGGTGGGCGGAGCGGGTACATGTAGGTGCGAGACTGCCCGATGCCGCCGCCAATGCTCAGGGGAATTTCATCGTTCAGAATTGCCTGGTGGTAGGGTAGTTGCAGAAAATCTTCCTGCCCGGTCATTTTAAGCTGCACTTTCAGCGTTTCTTTCGTTACCCGGATACCCATCGAGGTAAGCTCGTGGCGCCGTTTGGTTACCGGGTTCCATACCAGAATGTCACCGTTCAGCCCGTGCATGGTTTGTCCGTTCTTAGTGATTGTTTCGGTTACCCAGTCGTCATAATCTGCCGCGCGCATTTCGTGCGGATAGCCGTCCTTCAGTGTCCAGCCAATGCCGATAATAAAAACCGCCGGGTATTTTTGCAGAATCTGCGTTTCGCGCTGCTTTCGCGGCAGGTCGGGGTACATATCCAGAATTTCCTCGGCGTGCAGGAAGGTCAGTTCTTCCGGAAAATCCGGATATTTATCAGTCTTCAATTCCGGGAACAGTTCCTGGGCATGCTTACCGGTGCCGCGCAGCATCTTCCAGATTTTCCTGATTGAATCCTTCAAAAAATACAGGTTGCACTGGTCGGAGGTCATTACCCGTTCCTAATCCCACTGGTCCATATAAGCGGAGTGATCGTGGTCCAGAAAATAGTCCTTGCGAACAGCTTTCATGTCGGTACAAATGCCTTCACCGGCTTTGCAGCCAAATTATTTCAGCGCTACCCGTTTCCATTTGGTTGCTGCCTGCACCACTCCATTACTCCCTAAAACCTTTATCACCTTTTAATCGTCCTTAAAAAATCTTCCACCTCGGGAATTCCGCCCTGGTAAATAAGGTAACCGTTATAGGGTTCGCGCTCGGTAATTTCGCCGGCGATTGGCGTTAACATAATTTCTTTCACTTTTTTCAGGTCATCGGTTTGTCCCAATGCCCAGCCCAATTTTACATAAGCAACTTCGGGCAGCATATTTGCGGTGGGAATTACACCCAATTGCATCATCTCGCGTCCGGTTTCATAAACATACATCTGCACGTATCCCCAAAGCGTTTGTACGGTCATATAAACTGCAATTCCCTTATCCTGTGCCCGTTTCAAAGTTGGGTAGAGCGGTTTATTTACATGACCAAGACCGGTGCCGGCAATTACAATTCCCCGGTATCCGTTATCAATCAGAGAGTCGATAATATCCGGCTGCATGTTCGGGTAATAGTAAACAATAGAAACCTTTTCTTCGAACGCATTATTTATAATGACCTCTCGATCGGATCGGCGGCGTTTATAATCGCTGCGTAAGGGAGTGATTTTTTCTTTATTTACCATGGCAATGGGAATATCGCCAATTGTGCGGAAGGTAGAGCGGTAACTGGAGTGCATTTTACGCACCCGTGTTCCGCGATGCAGCAAAGCATACTGGTCGGAAGTAGGACCAAACATGCAAACCGTGACCTCGGCAATATCGCTTTCTGCAGCTGTTTTTACAGAATGGATCAGGTTCAGCGCGGCATCGGAAGAGGGGCGGTCTGAGGAACGCTGCGAGCCGACCATGACAATTGGAACCGGTGAATTCTGCACCATAAAGGAAAGAATGGCGGCAGTGTGGTGCATGGTATCAGTGCCGTGTCCGATTACAATACCGTGGATTCCGTTTTTAATTTCTTCCCCGATTACTTTTGCAGTTCCAATCCACTGTTCAGGACCCATATTTTCGCTGAAGACTCCGTAGAGCTTTTCCGTTTTCAAATTGCAGTAATCAGCTAACTCCGGCACGGAGCCGTATAATTCGCCGGGAGAAAATGCGGGAATTACTGCGCCGGTGCGGTAGTCGAGCCGGCTGGCAATTGTTCCTCCGGTTCCTAACAGCTTAATATTGGGTTTTCCCGGGTCGTAGGGGAAATCCTGTTCCGGAATTTTGTAGTGTGCTTCCTTACGACCGATTTCTTTGATTTCCTGAATAGTATTTACAGCAATTCCGACATTATAGCCGTTGCGTAATTTTATCACCACGTGGTGTGCATCAGCCGTTTCCGAACGGGGCAGAATAATTCCGGTAAAGGAGCCGCGCGTGGTCTGAATTTCAACATCGCTCCATACCTGCACGCCATTTTCTTTAAGTACGCTTAATGCAGGCTCTCGGTATCCTTTATTTGCATCACTCATTTTTGCCTCCATTCGCTCGCAGTAAATTCCATAAAAATTGGTTCACCGTTTTTGCCGGGAGCTGTCCCCGGCATTTTTCCATAACCTTTCCCATTACGAAACGGTGCTTTTTCTCTAAAACAGCAATGTTGGGCAGTTCATTTTTTATGATGGAATTTATGATTGAAGAAAGCTCTGATTCTTTAATTTTAGGCGGAATGAATTGTTCAATCTCTTGCGCAAGGTCAAAGATTTTTCCCTGTAAAAATTCCTCTAACAGTTCTTCGCCCTTCTCTAACAGCGCCGGTTGTTTGGCTGCATGGGAGAAGAAAAGTTCCCAGACTTCGCCGGTTAGTTTTTCAATAGGCAAACCGGCACGCTGCCAGGCTTTGGATGTTTCAAAAAGGTAGCGGGCTGTCCATTTGGGTGAAATTTTGTATTTGTCGATTATCGTCTCAAAAAGTATTGCCCGCGGCGAGGAGGCTATGGGAATAATTAGATGTTCCGGCACTCCTAATTTGCGGTATTTTTTCTCGCGTTCCCACAGGGGCGGCGGCACGTTTTCGCGAAGCCGGTTAATATGGGATTCGGTTATTTCAAGCGGCGGTAAATCTGTATCCGGGTACATGCGGTCGGCGCCGGGGAGAATTCTTTCGAAACCATTTGTACCGTCAGCCAACGCCTGCCGCGTTTCGCTGGGAATGCCGATGGCGGCTTCTTTTGCCCGGATAATAATTTCCTGCACCGCAGTTTTTATATCCTCTTTATTGCCCCACACCAGGATTAAAGCATCGCGGGAGGTTGCATTAACTGTTTTGCGGATTTTGATGCTGGTAAAACCGTCAATGGTTTCTTCGGTAGTTTCAGAAGTAAGAATATTAGGCAGGCGGGTAAGGCAGGCAATTACTCTTACCCGATCTGAAATTTCTTTTGAAAACACCTTTCCCGTCTGGGTAGGATGGCTCAGAATTCCAAGGAAGCCCTTTAATTTTACGCAATGCACTTCCTCATTGCGTTTAATAGCCTGGCGAATCGGCTCCCAGGATGTATTGGTAAGCAAGTTGGTAACATTTGCCGATTCAGCCTGAAAGGTTTCCGCGGTAATACCGCGGCTGTGTAATTCGTCCCGGATTTTAAGCAGCGAATATTGACGCAGAACCTCATTGTAAATAAGCAAAGGGATAATGGGTATCCGGTGCACGCCTTTAATTTCGATTCGTGTTCCCCCGTTAATACTTACATTTACATCCTGGCGTGCGGCGCCGATGCCGGTGCGTACTTTACCGGTACTGCGAACCAGCCAGCGAAGCAGGTTGGCAACATCGGCAACTTCCTGCGGAGTGTGCATTTCCGGCTGAGTAACGGTTTCGATAAGCGGCATGCCCAGGCGGTCGGTGCGGTAAATCCGGGTGTGACCAACGTCAGAAACCTCCCGGCAGGAATCTTCCTCCAGTCCTAACTGAATCAAGCCGATTTTCCGGTCTTTGTAGGGAATCCAGCCGTCGATGCCGACAATGGTAGTGCGCTGAAAACCAGTGGGAATACTGCCGTCCAAATACTGCTTGCGGGCGATGTGGATTTCGCTCACCAATTTATAGTTCATCAGCATGGCAATTTCCAGCGCAATATCTAATGCCTGGCGGTTTATCATAAACGGCGGTGTATCATCAATCTCGTAGGTGCAAACCGTCTCGTTCTTAATTTGATAAATTATTTCTTTCCTGGTTTTGAATTCCATTAAAGCGGTGCCGTCGTATTCTCCTAATTCGGAAAGAGTAGGACGCATGTGCCGTAGAATTTCCGCATCATATTCTTCGCTGTAATGCCCGGCCGGACAGTGGCAAAACAGTTTCTTTTCGGTAAGCAACTGTTGATGAATTTCCAGACCGACTTTTAGTCCCAATTCGGCATAATCCGTTTCGGTCATCTCTTTAAATGGTTTTAGTAACAGGGGCATATACATTTTCCTGCAATATTTAATAGATCGTGGGGATTTAATAGGGCTTCATTTACTAATAAATGTGATGATTCTCTTCGCTCCGCAAGTCATTGCGAGCAGAGCGAAACAATTTTAAAAAATCAAGAAATTGTTTCATTGCTGGCTCCTAGCAATGACGATACTAATTAAGAAGATCATATAATCTTGTTAAATAGTAAGCTAGAAAAATATTTTGCTGTGCAAAGGGAATAATCATTATAAATAATATACTTAATACCCTAAAGTCTGTTTTTTCGAATTTCCGTGAGTAATGCTATTTACGTATTACGAATTAAAATATAAAAATGTGTTTTTTATTTAAATTAGCCCTCCTGAATCAACATAGTCACCAATTTCTTTTCTTGATATTCATTAGTATTTTAAAAATTGAAGCATAATAAATATTGTGAAATAAAAACATATTTTATTAAATGTTCAGTACTAAAATCAATACTAAATAAAGCAGTGGTGAGATCAAAGGCAAGGGGAAAGAAAATTGGATTTTACCGAAGTTCAGTTGCCCCAGGCTTTTCTCGTAAGGATCACTTTATGAAGCCCAATTTCCGGATGGACACTAAATTGAATGGGTGAATTTTTGACTTGCAAAGGGAAGCATTCTGAAAACAGGTTTGACATCCCCCTTAATCCCCTTTCGAAGGGGTAATTTCCCCGGGAGGTTCGTTTGCACAGGGGAATATTCGCTTTCCCGGATGGCTCTAAATAAAATTCCCCTTGGAAGTGGGATTAAGGGGGATGTAACGTAAATGTTAAACATCACTCACGGGTGGTAAAGTCATTGCGATCCTGGCTTGCCGGGAGAAGCAATCCTAGGATAAGTAACGAGATTGCTTCGTCGTTTCACTCCTCGTGGCATAGCCATCACCATGTGGCAATGACAGCGTGCTTACCTTTTCACCCGTGATTGAGGTCTTACACGTAAATTTCCTTTCCCCTTGCCTTCAGCAGTAGCCTTTCGTAAGCTTGCCGCCATGTTGGCAGAAACAGAAAAAGACATCTTTAGCGGGTTACCGGCGTTTGCCCGTCCCTGCGTGGTGGTGCATTACCACGAAGTCGGTTTGAAAGGAAAGAACCGCTCCGGCTTCGAAAATCAGTTGCGGCGGAATATTCTGAGGGCGCTCAGCGACACCACCGTGGGTTCGGTGCAGCGCTTCTTCGGACGATTAGTCGTCTTTTTCCCCAAAGAGATCGACTGGCCGGCGGTTCGGGCACGGCTGAAGACCGTCTTCGGAGTCGCCAATTTTTCCCCGGCGATTTTTACCGAACAAAATGAGGAAGAAATAACTGCTGCCGCTCTCTCCCTGATGAAAGAACGTAAATATGACAGCTTCCGGGTAACCACCAAACGGGGGCAGAAAGAATTTCCGATCAACTCACAGGAGATGAATATTCGGGTGGGCAGTGCTGTTCAGAAAATGAGCGGCGCCAGGGTAGATTTAACCAATCCCGAAGTGACTTGCTATATTGAAATATTTAACAAAAATGCACTGGTGTACGCGGAAAAAATTCCCGGTGCCGGCGGTTTGCCCTCCGGGGTCAGCGAGAAAGCGGTAGTGCTGCTTTCCTCGGGAATCGATTCGCCGGTTGCCGCCTGGAAAATGATGAAACGCGGTGTGCGGGTGGTGTTTGCGCATTTTCACAGCGTGCCCGCGACATCCGAAGCCTCGATCCGTAAAACCGAACGGATTGTGCAAGAGCTGACCCGCTACCAGTTCAAATCCCGGCTGTACCTGGTGCCGGTGCTGGAAATTCAGAATGAAATCCGGGTGGAAGCGCCTGAAGAATTGCGCCTGCTGCTGTTCCGGCGAATCATGATGAAATTAGCCGAAAAGCTTGCCGGGTATGAAAAAGCCACGGCATTGATTACCGGCGAGAGTGTTGGTCAGGTGGCATCGCAGACACTGAGTAATATTCACGCCATTTCCGCCGGAATCGAATTGCCGGTGCTGCGTCCGCTGGTGGGAGATGATAAAATCGAAATTATTGAAGTTGCGCAGAAGATTTCAACATTTGATATTTCCATCGAACCCCATGAAGACTGCTGCACACTCTTTGTGCCGGAACATCCGGAGACCCGCGCCCGCGCCCAAAAGCTCCGGGAGATTGAAGCACACCTGAACCTGGAACCACTCATCAGCGAAGCGATCAAGAAAACGGTGGTGAAGAAGTTTCAGCATCCGCTTCCTGCGCCCGTAAAAAAATAAATAAATATCATTGCTTTGGGGAGATATGGTCAATTTTGATTCGCTTTTTTGGAGACAAAAAAGAAGGGATGTTGCAATGCAAATGTAAAGAGGAGGCACAAAAAACGGAGGATCAACTCCGTAGTTTGGCACTGCAACATCCCTCATTTTTATTTACACCGCAACCTGTTTTGAGTTCCCTTGCTGAGAGGATTCCTGCCTTTTTGAAATCCTGTTTTCTCAATACCGGTCGTCTTTTTCGAACTGCTCGCAGGTTTCATCCAGGTGCACTTCGATATTGCGAAGCTGGCATTTGTAGTAGAAATCTTCCACTTCGCCCTTTTGCTCGCTCATGTGAATGAATGAAAGCCGGTGTTTGCAGAACTGGCAGGTTTTGGGAATCGCCGGGTGTTTCTGCTGGGCGGATGAAGCTATACCCACCCGGTAAAAAAACCGGGAAATGCTTTCGATGTAAAATGATACCTGCTGCAGGATTTTGCGAATCCGAAAAAGCAACAGAATCTGAAAGACAAACAGTACAATGACCGAGCAGACTAAAATACTAATTGTCAGTGGGTGATTGAAAAAGGCATTCATAATACGCTTCCATTCCTACTTCCTTGTATACAAACTTTAGTCCCTTAAAGTTCTTTCTCCTCGCAATTATTATCTTCGGCGTGGAAAGTGAAAAGTTTATAGAGTTGGATAATTTGCTTTACCCGTTTTTTGATGTTTTTGATAAACAGAAATAACCGGCTATTCAGATTATGGTTTGCTATTTTTACCTGCTCCCGATCGCAGCAAAAAAATATGAGCGCTTACCCCGGCAGCGATAGCAAGCAGTAGAATTCTCAGCCAGAGCAGATCGGTTATAAAAATTACCGAATACAGGATGGTAAGCCAGAGCAACAGGATGGACACCAGTTTCATCTGCAGGGGAACTGCCCGCTTTTCCACGTAATCTTTGAGATATTTGCCCCAGAACCGGTTGTTTAGCAGCCACCGGTACAATCGATGGGAACTGCGCAGATAGCAGGCGGCTGCCAGTAAAAGGAACGGCGTGGTGGGTAGCAGCGGCACGAAAATACCAACCGTTGCCACTACTACAAAGAAGCTGCCCAGGGAAATAAGCGTCCATTTCTTTATTTTGCTGACCGGATATTCGCCGTCTACTATTGCCATGTGTTCTTTCCTTTTTCATCTTCCGGTAAACTGATCCGCAAGCTCGATGGGGTTTTTAGCCGGAAAGAAGGTTGATGTTGCAAAAGGGTTTCGGATTATTCAAATATGGGAAGGATAAATCCGGTGCCAATTGTGATATAAAAGCCACTGAAATCGTAGGACGATTCCGTGACATAATTAGGATAGAGAACCCCGGATAATTTCAGTTGCCCCTCCAGTTGGCGCAAATTGGCAAACCGGTATCCGCCTTCGGCAGAGAGGAAAACCGGGGGAAGAACACGCAGGGTTAGCCCCAGAGCGAAGTGAGCGGTCATGGCGCTGCCGGAGAAATCGCCCCGGCTGTCGATATTATTTATTGCCGGATTATTGTCCTGGTAGGTGAAATTCGATCGGCTCCAACCAAGCCCTAAACCGGCACCGGCGCCCAGGTAGTAATTAATTCGTTTCCAACTGCTGTAATTGAAAAAATATTGTAATCCGATAGTAAAATCGAAAAACCGGATATCCCGGTCAAAATGAAAATCCAGCGGGTAATCGACAGCCGTGCGGCGATAATCTTTGCCGGTTTTTTCGCTGAAATACAGGGTTTTCACCGTGGCAAAATAGTCGTCTTCGAAACGATAGGTAACCCCTACTCCCCAGGTGTAATTTCCGTTCAGCGGGTCGGGGCTGGGAATGAACTGCTGACTGAACCGCCGAAGCTGGTTCACCCGGAACACCATGTCGTTGTTTGCCTCGGACATCCGCACCGTGCTGTAGCCGAAGTACGGCTGCACCGAAACCGTCTGAGCCATTATTTCGCCGGTCACAATCAGGAACAGCACACACACCGAAATGAGCGTTTTCATTCTCTTCCTCACTGAATGACAGTTACAGGTTTTTTGCCGATGTTCCGGTGTTCAATCAATTATATTCTTCGTCCAGGTAATGAGGATCCAGGAAATAATCCCCGAAGCCGGTTCGATCCACAAATACAAAAACTTTTCTCAGGTTGTAATAACGCCACACTTCGAATGGTGTGGTATTCATTTCGAAGGGGTGCCGTTCAATGTCGTCCGGTTCACCGAACTTAATAAAAATTCTGCCCCGGTCGGTGCGCCAGCCCTCGATGGTGATGGTGGAAAAATTTTCCGTGGCGAAATTCACCCGGCGGTAAAATTCTTCCATCAATTCATTTTTCTGGGTGATTTTATTGGGGTCCATCCGTGCCCAGAAACGCTTAAAATAGGCTTTCTTTTCCTTATAGGGCTGCTTCAGCGCCCAGTCGACAGAGTCAGCGTCCAGGATGTAGCGCATCTGTTCCAGCGCCAGGTTCAAATCCTTCGGCGATTCGGGAATAATTGTCCAGAAGAAAGAAAACAGTCTCCTGGCTTTGATGGTGTCGTTATGATATGTGCTCGCGACTTCCAATTCATAGCGGTTTTGATCGAACAATTGCCGGTTCAGCCGGATGAAGTGCTCCTGGAAACGCGGCTTCCGGCAAATATTATACTGATTGAATTGGTTGATAGAATTAAAGGGGTCGCGAATGGTGTACTTCACATTCAGGGTGTCCAGACTGTCCTTGACGACCGAAGTGAAATAAAAATAGATATATTTTCCGCCACCGCTGAAATTGCCGGATAAGCTTGGCTTAAAATCAACCACCCGTCCGGTACTATCGGTAGTGTAATCGGTAAAGAACAGCACGTCGCTCATCAGAAAATCGGTTTTGCCCAGATCGTCAATTTTAAAGTGAAGTTTCCGATTCACCTGCTTGTTGCTGTTTTTGTCCAGTACGGTAACCACCGCGTCGTAAATTCCTGCCGGTAAAATGATGTCTGAAGAGAATGTGTTGTTAATTTTGCGGGAATTGGTTTCATCAAAATTATTGGTGACAATTTTTTGCCTGGTTGTTTTATTGTAAACGGCTTCCTTTTGCTGGTTGTTTACATAAATTTCATATTGAATTGTTGCTTCGAAACGATCCTGGTTTTTTACAAAAGTGAGGTCGTCGTTTAATA
>Ga0136651_10002516_pt1 | contig 10048 bp, 11 predicted proteins | sample Mar14236cmmetaG_FD_94867 | JGI IMG/M metagenome (GOLD analysis project Ga0136651, IMG submission 94867) | Marine hydrothermal vent microbial communities from Guaymas Basin, Gulf of California to study Microbial Dark Matter (Phase II) - Marker... ...
CAAGTTCGTCGGTCGCACCCTTTGCCTCAACGTCAATTTTTTCTCTAAGATCTTTTGTTTCTGAAAAAGCAAAATCTCTATCTTTATTAAGTTGCTTTTGAAGTTGCCCCATTAACTTTATTTTTTGTGTTGGGTCTAAGTACGGGGCCTTTAATGCTTGACGAAGCATTTGAGACTGATCCGCATGTACAGGCTCAATGTTAGGTGTTTCTTTTTCTATTGGAGCAGGTGCTTTTTCATAAGCCGCAGCTGGTTGTTTTTCTTGGTCCATAGAAGAAAGTGCATTCTGCACAATTTCCGCGTCACTTAAAGTCTTTCCTTTTTGCGCGTCAAGAGAACGAAGAGCCTCTTCAATACCAGGTTGTTGAGTAGGTGCAATTCCGTTTTCTGCAGGGTCTGCTTCTTTGATTACTGGAGCATCACCATCTATCGCCGCATCTAACCCTCTATTTGTTTGCCCTGTATTCATTTTTGATAAATAGTCTTTAAAAGCAGCTCCCTGAAGTTCTTTTGGAAGTGAGGCAATAGCTTTTGCAACATTTTCTGGTAAAATATTAGAAAGTCCGGCCTCTGTTTGCTTCTGTTGCTTTGCCTGCGTCATCCTATCTAGTTTGTCTTGCAATAAAAACTGCATACCTTGTCCAAGGCCAGTACCAATAGCTTGCCCTATTCCGGCAGTTCTGCTTTGTCCTGGTAATAGTTGTATAGCCATATTACATCCCCCCTAGTAATTTTAAAAGCATTGGAAGAATACTACCTAAAGATCCACCAAGTCCTTGCATAGCTCCAGGACTTCCAGGAGTATATCCAGTGTCAAATCTAGGCTGCATTCCCATACTAAGCTTTTGCATTCCCATTTGAGGCCTTAAAGCTGCAAGCTGTGCCTCTAAATCAGAACCAGCTCGTCCAAGAGAAGATTCAAATGCACTTGATCGTTGTCCACCACCCATTGCTGTAAATCTTTCAGCTATGGACGGTATTGTATCTTCGCTAAATCTTTTTCTAGCTAAGTCTTCTATTCCGCCAAAATCAGTTTCTCCCAATCCTTGTTGGAGCAATTGGTCTAAAGCAGATTGCTGATCCGGTGTAAATTTTTGAAATTGTTGTTCTTGGCCTGGAGTACCACTAAGAAACTTAGATATACCTTTTTTTCCAAGCCCAAGTGCCGCTCCACCCAATCCTAAGCCTCCTCCAAGAAGCCCTAAAATAGATCCTAAACCTAAAGCCATAAACTCTCCTTTCCTAGAAAAGTAAATATTCCAATACTACATAAGTTACTGTATATGCCGCCCTGTTTATACCTGTTGTTATACTAACATTAGTGCCGGTCACAGACAATTCAATATTATTCACAAGTGTTGTAGAAGAGTACGGAAGTGGTAAATAGCTGTACGCTCCAGTCGGATCTGTCGATGCACCATAAATTCTAGTAAACGTTGTATTTGCATCGCAGTTTATACCATGAGCAACGTTTGTAGTTCCTGCATTTGGAAGAGCTCCAAAGTTAATAACTTTTCTATAGACCTGCCTATATTCTGGCGTTCTACTGCTAGTAGATCGTAAAGCAGGATCACTAAAAAAAAGTTGCGAGTTAACAAACTCTTGCGTGTCATAGTAACCAGTATCTTTAAGGTTAATTGCTATTGCCATGGTATTAAGATTTTGATACAGCCGAACCATAAGCTCTTTAAACTCAGGACTTGTTACTTCTGTAGAATAAATCTCAGTAGGATCCCAAACATTAGTCGTTGGTATAAATAAACCCTGATCTGTATTTGTTGTTTGTGCCATTAACTAATCCTTCCAGCCTGAGACATATTAAGAATGAAACCTTCAAGTTGAAACCCTGATTCTACTACATCGATATTAGTCATTTGTTCATCGCTAAAATACAGTCTCAGTTGAATACTATCACCATAAGCTCCAAAATATACTCTATGCCACAGTAGTTCTTGCGAATTTTCTAGCGGAACTAAATCATACGGAAATGTCTCAAGAACGTTATTTCCTAAAGTTGCGTGGGTGATATTACCATCCCTGACCATAGAAAGATCAGTAGATGAAGGGCTATAGTCAACTGTTATTTCGCCATCAGCTGTTTTTTCAACTGCAAAATCAACACTATCAATAGAAATATCCATTCCTGTTTTTATATACGGATTATATCTTTTTGTTTTAATATCGATCCTTGAAACCCTTGAAGCAGTTCCACCCCCAAGATAAGCACCGGTAAAGTTATTTGGAATATCAATTTCAACAACGCTATCATGGACGGCCGTTACTTTATGTATTATATCGTTAACACCAGTCACACCCTCACAATTTATTATTTTTATAAAATCACCTGTGCCAAGATTGTGGTTTAATATATCAAACTCATAAGTGTCTCCAAAAACTAAACCTATATTAGTTATTTGTAATACGCTTTCATTTGTTGGTAAATCTGAATTTATAATAAAAACAAACCCTTGTTGGTTCCCAGCTATTATTTGCCTAAACTGCGGTTGTATTGTTCCGCTACTCCAATCAAAACCAGACCTTCTCCATGTAAATGTTGTTGATGCCCACGTAGTTCCTGTTTGCTGTTCAAAGAAACCAAAAGCTGTGATGCTATCGTCATTAAGAGCCCAAGTCCCGTCCTTATAATTGTATACAAGAACCTTATTTGGGTAAGTCGCTTCATATGGCCCTGAATTTGCTACTGGCATTGTCCAATAAACAGTTTCAGAGAAATAATCCCTAGTTCCGGCTACACGAGCAGGACCACCGTTATCATTTCTTATTTTAAATACTTGTGTTGGTATTTCATCGTCTATTCTTACAACATTAGCTCCATTACAAGCATGTATACCTGTTGTTCCAATAGTCAGAACAGCCTTATCAAAAGGAACTGCTGAAAATGTGGATTCAGATCCAAGTTCTGTGTTTATTTTTTGCCATAAAAACGGTTGTAATTTGTTGCTGGTATAAGCAAGTTCCCAGGTGCTTCTTTCAAAATAAACTATAAGCCTGTCTTTGATATTTTCTACACCTATAATTTCTTCTTTTGTCGGTGCTTCTATCCAACCACCACCAGTATAACCAACCTCATTTTTCTCAAGCCAAGCGGATGGGTCCAAAGGGCTACCGTTGTGTGAGAACCTACACCTTGATTGATACAACATATTGTTTCCAGCGGCATCATTTTCAATAGTGTTAAAAAGAAGCAATCTGTCTTTGAACGGCACAATTAATCTTGCCGAAACAACAATGTTTTGAACTCCGGTTCCCGCTACTAGAAATTTAGGTTGAAAAGCACCCCACCCGGTTATACCAGTTCCATCATAACTCCACATAGTATCATCCGTTGCTGCAGGAGCTGGTATAGATGCATTAAAGTTTGTTACAAAAAGAACATTTAAGTCTGGCGTTAATCCCCTCCAGTTTGCCGATTGAAAAAAATCAGTGTCAGTTCCGTTGAAATGGACACCTGCAGTCGGCCCAATTCTAGTCCAAAAGCCACCAGCAAAATGATAAGCAAACATTGTATCAAATGCAATTGCGGGTCTATCGTTTAAAACTTCAGTTTCAAAATTTGTGATACCCATTACAGGCTCAGCAGGATAATAGTAAATCTGTGTTAATGGTGTTACGCCTACAAAAGCATAATTTCCATTTGAAGAATCAAAAGTAGCTGCACCAATACCAACAGATTTAAGCATTGCTGCAGGAACTCCTCCTGCTTGATAAACAGTAAAAAGTTGATCTCCTACAGAAAACAATTGCCCAATTTCAAAAGCTGCACCAAATTTATCTCCAGGAACTGTACCTGCTGCGTCACCGAAGACATCAGTAGTTCCACTCGCGCCAGTCAATGCTATTCTTAACCTTGAATACAGTTGTTCTTCTGCAGCTGTTGGCCAACCAGAACCTGTATATGTAGATCCAAATCGTTTTCTTACTCTGCCTTCATACATGTAAGCATTCTCTAGTCGTTCGAATGCCGATTCCGGCAAAAGCCAAGGGCGTAAATCCGTCCTAAGTCCTTCCTTAATCGGAGCTACTAGGAACCTATCTTTTGCCATATTAATATCCTATAGCTAAATAATCAAAAGATACCGCGTCAGTTTGGTATGGTGCATGCTGAGATCTATACACAGTAAAACCGCTAACTAATTTTGTTGCAGCACTAACTATCTGGCTTTCTACTGTTCCAAGTCCTGCAAACGTAGTGTTTGGTGTTAACAATACCCTTAAAATAGCGGTTGGAAAATGATCAGCAGGAGCCCATGCAACTGCAATCGAATTATGCCCTACAGCGATTGTAGCTGTACCCCACTTCAAAGCTATACCAGAAGGTAGTGTGCATTCTCCGGTTACGGCTTGAGTAGCTGTTGTAAAATCGTATTCTGTAGCGCCAATTCCTTGGTTCTCTGGTTTAAAAAACAAGGAGGCCGCTCCAGCACCATTATCTTTGCAGTAAAGTGCAACTTCATTTGCGGCTGTTACAGGATCTGCTGCCCTTACAGGAAAGGTAGTTTGTAAATGCTTTCCTTGGTCAGCGTGCCCGAACGTTTGATGATTAATATCTATAAGTGTTTTTATCTGCGCAAAATTCTCTAAAAGCTCAGCCTGCGATTGTGACAATAAATCACCGGCCTGCGGGATCGTTTCATCGTATGGCATTATCTACCCTCCATATTATTATTATAATTGTCTTCTAAAACATCTGTGTATATGGTAGCGGTTCTTTGTTTGCTTTGCTGATCAATTGTTCTTCTATTAACAAGAATCTCTTGTTGTTTAAACTCAGGCATTATTTTCTGAACGCTTTCTACATCCATTCTATCTTCAAAGATTTTCTTAGCACCGCCATACGCAATATACTGCCACCATTGGGATAATTCAGGCATTGGCATAGTGCCGTCGTCAAGTAATTCTGACGGTCTAACCGCAACCTCTATCTCAACTCTGTATGGTTGATCTGGAACCTGCCTAAAAGTAAGTGTATTGCCATGGTATAAGACAGCGGTGGGTAATCCCGGCTCATAAGTAACGGTATGGCTATAAATAGGCGCGTCTGCAGCTGGTCCCACAGGAAATGTAAATGCATATACACCCGTTACATAATCGATTGTTCCGCCAGCAAGAACATCACCTTCAAGTGCGCCTGCGCCGTCGTCATTAGCCTGTATTCCTGCGTTATTAACATCTATAGAAGTAAATGAAACACTATTCCTTAAAACAGGTATAGAAGTTAATGTTCCTGCGACCGGCAACGGCAAGCCATCACCAGCCCCTATTTGCACTTTGCTTTCTGTTTTTGGATACACTGAAAAGAAGTCACCCATGTCTTGATAAAAAGAAGCTCGTCTTCCAGCTATATATACATTCTCATAAAGAACAGTGTATATATTATCGAAATTATTGACGATGTTATCTCCAGAATATGTGTCTATATACGGCTCAGTATAAAAAGTAAGTGTTTCTCTTAACCTAAATGTCTTTAGGTGTGCTGGAAAATCATAAAGGACAAATGTATTTATGTAATCGTCTATTGTTGCATCTGTTATTTGAGATATTGAAGGGCTTCTTGTTAGCCTTCTTATTTTTATTCTGATCTGTTCAAGTGTTGATAGCGTATTATCTGGCATAAATTCTCCTCAATACTATTGGGTCACGTAACATCTTGGGCTGCTGCTGTTAATTGACTGCTGACTTCTCCTATTGGAATTACCATAGCACATCTGGCGTGATACCATAAAGCTGCTGGGACAGCAAACACATTAAATGCAGATGAGTCTACGTCTACTGTAAATGTATCAGTTCCGGTCACTGTTATTGTTCCCTTCGCCTTATCAATCTGCTTCATACCATAATACTTTGGTATATAAAATCGTACTATTGTCCCGCTTATAAAGTCGTGATCGAAGGTAGTGGTTATTTGAGCGGGATTAGCCTGCGTTATTGCAGAAATCAATCGCATTACCGGTTGTATTTGCGGATCCTCTACAGCGTAACAATTTATTGCCATTATTCTCCTAACTACACCTTTTCAACAGTAACTATCTCAGAAACATTGGTAGCAACTTCGCCAACATCTACAAATTCTAAGCTTTGGAATCCAAACCGCCTTACCTTTTGTCCTATCTTAGTAGTCGACTTGTCATTTTCATCCATCTCATATCTGTGAACCGGATACCAGCAGTTATTATTCAGGTGCTTAGCAACTCCAAGAGGGATTGTATGCATATGGTTATCCTTAAGTGTATACAATTCTATTTTGTCACCCTTATACTGCCTAAACCTAAAGCTAACCTCTCCGCCAGGTATTTCATAGTTGTGAAATATACCCTTAACCTTCTCTCTATCTTTATCACGAAGATAAGATAGGTTTTGATTCTTGGCTTGGTCTTTTTGCGTGTTCTTTTTGCTCGCTTCTGCCATTTTTTCTCCTTGTTTGAGTCCATGGGAGGCTTGTTTGCTCCCCATGGACTTTATGGTTTATACGGTTCTAAAGGCCCTTACTAGCCTATATTGTATCTAAACGATTTACCAGCTCTCCACTTAATAACGTCACCGTTAGTCCCACCAGGACTTGCAGCAGCGATACCAGCAGTAACACTCGTTCCCAAAATAATGCCGATATACGCTTCATCTCCAAAAGCCCCATCAGTAAGCGTGTTATAAGCAGCGCTTTGTCCGATAGGAATTACTTGTGAAAATGTTACTGGAATTTCGGCAGCAAGAGGGAAGTTAAATGCTGTATAACCTGTTGTGTCTATACCTATTGAGAACGTAGAAGCATTAACTCTAGTTACTGTTACAGTTACACCATTAAGCTCAGTCATTTCTCCATCGGAAGGAATAACCAGCTTAACTGCTTGACCTGTTTGGTAATTGTGGTCAACAAGGGTTGTTACTACACCTGGGTTTGCCTGTGTAATGTTTCCTATCACACGTTTTTTAGGTTTCCACCCATCGTATGTCGTTACGTCAGGAGCAAGATACATCCATGATCCGTTACCACCCGCAACTATGCCGGGAGCAACTTGTAGTGTATTTGCAAGCCTAAAATCAACATCGGTGGTTACAGCGTCAACAGAAAAATCAAGTCCGTTAACACTTTCCTGGTCTGTTGCATACACTCTTGCAATACTTCCGTTTTGAAGCCTGCTTGTTGAAGCGGCTACGGTGTAAACAGGACGTGTTGCATTTGTTCCAGCGGCAACCGCACCAGTAAAGGTGAACGGATCACGAGAATCAATCCTTGCTATTCCTCTGTACGTTACACCGTTAAAACCAACCGCTGCAGTTGACATTGAAACAACTTGAGATGCTGCGGCATGAAACTCAACAACTGCATCGTCGTTAGTCATCTCACGCTGCCAATACCATCTAAGTCCATCCCATTGTGTTGCTGCTGCTACGTTTGTAAGGTTAATAACCTCGACCCAGTCAACATCAGACCTTAAAGGAATAATCTTGTCTGTTCCATCAGAGGTAAAATGCCCCTGCTGTATTAAAGTATCTTCAGCCATTATATTCCTTTCTTAAGCTAGTGTTGCGCGAAGATTAATAACCCACAAGTCGTTTGTGATTCTAGGAACCTCAGCAAACTTGTACCCTACTGTTGCATTAAGTGCAAGAGGACCATCATACATAGGTGCACGATAAATAAACTGTGCACTAAATCCATCTTGTTCTATACATGCATAAGCTTCCATACCAACGCAGAATATGTTCATAACATCTGCTCCAAGGTTTGAAGCATTTGCAGAAACAGATCCAACTGAAGAAACTAAGAATCTCAAGTTTCCAATTGAACCCCATTCTGACCTGAGTGCATTCATTGGTGATGGGTATTGGTTTTTATGTATAAATCCAGCTACAGCATCAAGATCGCCAGTCATGTTGGTTGATGTTAATGCAAAATAAGCATCACGCACAGGAGCCGTTCCAAACTTATCTTCACCTTCGATGTTATCCATTATTGTATATGCATCAGCATCCAATAATGTTCTAACAATCTCGTTAACATCTGTCCTTGTTAATTCTGTAGGATTATCGCCATTAACCCCTCCTACACTGTTAACAAAGCCGGCTGTCGCTGCAAGCATGTCCCTAGTCAGCTGATCCTCGGTCTGCCTTAGCGATACGCCGAGCCGCTTGGCTGCTTCGTTCAAGACAGGATCTTGATTTTGTAAAGTGACTTGCTCATTAATTTTCAAATAAGTTCCGTAAAAACTTATTCGAGCATCAATATCTACAGCTGTTAGGTCCTGTGATGGGGGATATTGGCCAGTATTGCCAAGGGGAACCATTGCTGTATCGAGAGCGTTATAACGTCTCATACGCAATGTTGTGCCACCATTTCGTGGCATACGCTTTTTCATAGCTGCGACCTTATGAATCAAATTTGGTGTTGGTACTGAAAGAAGTTTATAACTAAATGATTGTGCAACCGGAGCTGGAAGCGTAGTTGTAGTAGTTATAGGCATTTAAAATCCTTAAGTTATGTATTTTACTTACAACTTAAGCCTGACGAATGCTTTTGTACGTCATGGGATGGCGAAGCCCGATACGCCGTGAAGACGCGACTCTTCTGTAGCAGAACGCTACTACGCAATAATATTATATCATATATGCAGAATAAGCAGATTAGAAGATTTTAGAAAAAGAAAGGTAGTGGTGTGGGTGTCAAACTCTTAGAAACACCCACACCTAGGAGAAAAGCAATGAGTATAGATATGAAGATATTGCTGTTAATAACCCTTGCTAGCTTCGTTCATCTCTTTCCACAACTGTGCTTTTGCATCGTCAGTTAGCCCGTTTGCAAATGCATTTGCTCTAGATAAGGGAGAATCTCCCTGTTGTGGCGAAACGCTAGCTAGCGGACGAGGTTTTAGCGAATTTTGTTTTGCAGTTTCTCTTTCTTTATTGTAATTATCTTCCACGTAAATCCCTAATTTTTTAATCATCTTATAAGCTGAAACGGCTTTTGTATATACGTCTTTGTTTGAAGCTATTGTCTCGGCTATTTCAGGCTCTTTTTTTCTAAGTAACTGTATGTTTTCAGCTGTCAGAACAGCATCAAAATCGGTGTATACGTTACGCAACTTAGCCTCAGTTGATGTGGCATTAACTTGCTGCTTATACTTATCAAGCTCTTCTTTTTGTCTTCTTATGGCACGTTGGATCTTTTTATAGTGCTTCCCTTCAAAGAGGTCATCATCATTCATTTCTATATCAAGATCGTCATCCTTTGCAAGGATCTCTTTTTTTTCTGGTTCTTCGTATTGCTTTAGTTTCTTAAGTGCGAGTTCATGGTCGCGCTCTAAACGCGCCTTCTCTTCACGCAGAGCCGCAAAGTTAATCTCCCGATCCGTAGGTGCTGCTTTTTGTTCCGCCTGTTCAACAACAGGCTCTTCTTGTGCGGGCTCTGTAGATTCAACCTCTGCAGGTACAACCTCTTCTGCTGGTTCTTCTGGCAATGGTGGCATTGCTATATCTTTTTGTTCCATTATATTTCCTTTAATTCACCGTTAAGCGATTTTGCTTGTCTAAAGAGTGATCCATCAGCAAACTTTAATACATTGAACAATAATTCCCACTGGTCTTTTGGGGTAGCTGTCTTGTTCGCTATCATAAATTTACACGTTTCCCTGTCTGGAACAACCCATAAAAACTCTACTTTATCTTTTTTAATATCATAACTATACACTACTTGATCGTAGTTTGGAGTTGGGCATGAGAGGCGTGCAAAGAAATAGTTTCTCAAGATGTTCTTTGCTACCTTCTCTTTCTTTGTAAGAACAACAACATAGAAATCAGATTGTAATTTCTTCTTGTTAGTCTCTATACACTCAAAGATGTTTTTATCGTATTCAGATAGTTGCTCTGACATTGCTTCGTTTGGTGTTGGTGCACGATAATCTTTACCCTGTTTGACTAACAGGTCACGTGCTATTTTACCAACAGTCTCTCTTTTCTTGGGCTTCTTCTTTTCCATACATCTCCAACTACTTTAACCTAGTTTTATCTACCTTTATCTGTTCTAACCTTGAGC
>Ga0136651_10002517_pt1 | contig 10047 bp, 9 predicted proteins | sample Mar14236cmmetaG_FD_94867 | JGI IMG/M metagenome (GOLD analysis project Ga0136651, IMG submission 94867) | Marine hydrothermal vent microbial communities from Guaymas Basin, Gulf of California to study Microbial Dark Matter (Phase II) - Marker... ...
GCTCAAGCCAACCCTTGCGTGCGGTAATCGTAGACCTCACTAATGCTGCTGACCAGATCGTTCAACCGGCTGACCTGTTCCTGGATGTCGGCCTGCAAGCGTTCAGACCGGCTGCTGTCCACGTCCTGAGCGTCAATCAACTGCACCTGGCTGTAGACCGTGGCCAGGGCGGTCAGGCTCTGTTCCAGTTGCAACTCGGCCTGCTTCATGCGGGCGTCCAAGGCGCGCAGCGTCTGCCATTGTTTGCCCTTGCTTTCCAGCACCTCGTCCAACTCTCGCTGGACGGACAGGTCGCCTTCTCGCCTGCGCCGGGCGGCGAGCGCCTCGATCTCTTGCGGTACCTTCTCCCGATCCCGGGCCAGCAGCGCATCCCCCCGGTAAGTGTCCAGCCGTAGGGCCAGCCGGTAGATGTTTCCGGTCCAGTTACTCAGTTGGTTGGCGGTATCTTCCAAGCGGTCTCGCAACACGCCTGCCCGCTGCCCGCGTACCTGAGCCTCGATGTGGCGCTGGTACTCCAATGCGGTTTCCACGTCTTCGCGCAAACCCTGATCCCTGATCCGGCGAGGGTCAAATTGCTCCTGGAAAAGTTCCTGCAATATCCTGGCGTTGGTCTCGGCGTCGGTCAGGCTAGAGTAGACGATGGCAGCCAGCCCTAGCAGGCCCAGGAGCGGCCACCCCCACACCGGCCACCACGAGAAGGGATGGGGAAACAGCGCCGTGAGCAGGATCGTGCCGGCCAGAATCACAGCACTCTCCCAACGGAAAAAGGCGTATTGCAGGATGGCGCTTTGGGCTTTTTTCTGTAATTCGGAACGAATGGTAGACATAGAATCTAGACAGAGAGAAGGAGAGAAAAGGGGACAAGGAGAAGGGATAACAAGTCGGATTTCTCCCCCTCTCCCCCTCTCCCTATCTCCTCACTCACGGCTATTCGCTTAACCCCAGTTTCTTCCTACGCTCGGCCAGTTGGGCGTCGAGGGTGCTGCGGTCCAATACCTCGTCTATCTGTTCGTCGAGGCTGGCGGCCCGTATTTCGGTGGCGGTGGTGGCTTTGTCGAGCCGGGCATAGATGCCTTGAGCGATACGACCAATGTCGGCGTCGCCAGAGCCCACCAGATCGTCCAGGCCCTTCATCGCCTTGACAGCGATCTCTTTGCTCTTGGCCAATTCCAACAGCGCTTCCAGTTCCTCGCGCTGCTGCTTCATCGTCGCCAGACGGGCTTCCAGTTTGACCTTGGCGTCCAACAACTGCTGGAACTCGGCTTCCAGGCGGATGCGTTGCTCCTGGTACGTTTCAACCAGCCGCCGGGTGCTGTTTAGTTTGCTCTGGGCAGCCGTGGCCGCCGCTTCGTTGCCCTCTGTGAGGAAAGCGTCAATCGCCCGGTCCAATTCGTTCTCTTTCTGCTCATAGTCAATCAGTTTGCGCTTGATGGACTTTGTTTCGCCGCCCACTGTGGCTGCGGCATCTTCCAGGTCCTCCAGGTTATCCTCTACCTGGCGGATGTACTGGTCAATCACAGCCATACTATTGCTCTTGAGCGCCTGATCCACCAGCGCGTGCAGATTTGCCGAGATCAACGTCGAGACTTTTTGCAAAAGTGTTGCCATTTTCAGTTCCTCCTTTGTTCTAGTTTATGATCTTCCCACGTGAAGCGTGATGCGTGAAACGTGATGATTTCACGCCGTATGCTCAGCTCATAGGCTTCCTCCTCTACTCATCTTACTCACCTACTCAGCGCCCGACACCCACACTGCCACCAAAAGCGGCTGACATCTCCTCGTAAATCGCGGCGATGCTGGCTTCGTCGCCCAGGTAAAAGTTGCCGTGGGCCTGGAGAGCCAGTTTGGCCAAGAGGTCCTCGTCAGCGTCGTTTCCGTAGGCGATGGTAAAGACGGTGGTGTCGTTGGCGGCGGCCATCTCGATCAAATCCTGGTTAAAGCGATAGCGGGAACTTTGCGTGTCCAGGCCGTCCGTCAGGACGACCATGGCGTTGCTCGTCTGCGGGGAGTTGGTGTCGGCGATGATGGTGGCCGCGTCGCCAATGGCGTCGTAGAGGGCCGTATAACCATCCGCCTCCAGCCCCTCGATCATGCCGATGACCTTGCCGCGCGTCAGGCCGACCTGTTCGTGGATCAGGATGGCGTCTGGCTGGGTCGAGAACGCGACGATAGTGATAAAATCGTCGTCCCCCATCTGCTCCACGAACTGGATGGCCGCCTCACGCGCGCCGTCTATCTTGCGGCCGGCCATACTGCCGGACGTGTCCAACAACATTACCAGGTTCACGTCCTTGCGCGCCGCCTGCCACAAGTCCTGCACGGCGTAAATCGTATCCACGCTGGGCGAGCCAAAGACGATCTCTGGCTGGGACAGATCAACAGAGTGGGCCTCGTCCAGCGGCGGGCCCAGGGGCACGCTCTCGTTGACCGGCCGCAACCCGTTAGCCAGGGCCATCCGTTGCGCTTTTTCCCCCAGCAAATAGTCGCGGAAGATAGTAGCCGCCTCCTGCGTCTCGGCACCGGCTGCGCCGTTCAAGCAGGCCGGGTGCGTGGCGATAAAGGTGCCTTCGAAGGGATAGATGGGCACCAGGCCCGGATCGCCGCCGCCGTAGTTGACGACCGTACTCTCGTACATCACGGCTGCCCCCAGATAGCCGATCCCCCGTTCGCTCATCGTCCGCCCCAGGTCGTCGGTGGTGCTGCTGAACCAGGAGACGGCGGCCTCGAACGCGCTCACCGAGGCCTGCACGATGGGCTTTTGCACCTCGTCCACGCCGACGGCTTCCGTTTTCGCCTCGGCCGCCTGGACGATGGCGAGAAGGGTGCTGGCGCCGGTGGCGGACAGGCCGGGGTGAGTGTGACCCAACCGCAGCGTGTCGCCGAACTGGCCGCCGCTGTAATAGTCCCAGGCGGATGGGTCAGCGGCCAGGCTGCCCACGTCGAGCCAGCCCAGGGAGCGGCCGGGCCAGCCCAGCGCCTCGGCCACCGGCCGCCACATAGCGATGACCAGCGGGCTTTCGGCTACGCTGACACAGTTGCCCTGGAAACTGTTCACGCCCTGATCGGCCAACAGGTTGACCCAGACCGGGCCATCCGGTATCCACAGTGCCGGTAGGGGGCCGCCGTCAGCCATATCGGTCACGGCCTGTCCCGATTCGACCGGGTCGAGCACGACGTAGACCGGTTTGCCGGCGGCCGTCTCGATTTTGGCATCGTTAAAATCATCAATCGCCGCTTCCAGCCAGGGGGTAAGGCTGGTATTGGCCGTCACTTGGACCAGGACGGCGTTGCGGGGTGGGCCGTCACCGCCGATTGAACTACAAGTGCAGGTGACGGTCATCAAGCCCAGGATTGTTATCAGCAGCAAAATGTTGCGCTGTCTTTTTTGCATCGTTGCTCTCCTCGTACTCCTAACGCCCGACGGTGATCAGCGTCATCTCCACGTACCGGTCTTCCGCCTGCAATCCCGCGTCCTCGGTCTCCCAGTGCTCCTCCGGCGGCAAGGTGCCCTCGACGATGAAGCGTGCCGGGTCAATGCCCTGGGAAACGAGGTAATCTACCACCGATTGCGCACGCGCCTCGGCAAATTCCAGAATTTCATCTTTCGTGTACGTGCCGGGCGGGCCGGGCCAGGCCGCGCAGCCCTTGACTTGCAGGAACAGGCCCACGCTCTGCGACAGGGTGGGCATCACGCAGTCGTCCAGGATGCGGCGCGATTCCAGCGTCAACTCGGTCGATTCGGGCAAAAAGGTAAAGCGGCGGCAGGGCAGCACCACCAGCGTCGCCGCGTCGTCGGTGCTGACGCCGGATAGGTCGAGTTGGGCGGAGAGGGAGAAACTGTCGTTGACCGGGTTGCCGTTGGCCTGCAGAGTGGCCTGCGCGGCCGACCGGGAGACGAAACCTGGGTTCACCAGATCGGCCACGTCGTCGTCGGGCACCTCCAGGCCAGAGGCAGCCCACACGCGCCGGGCGATCTCGAGCCGGTTCACGATGGGCCTGGGGTCGCGCATGACAAAGGCATTGTCGCCCAGATCGGCCTGGGCCACGCTCTCTAGCCACAGGGTCAGGTCGTCGCTCGCGCTCTCAGGATAGACAAAACTCCAGTCGTTGTGTCCCCAATCGGCGATCTGGGCCGCGGCCGTGTCAAAGTCCTCCACCTGCGCCTTTAGCGTGTCGAACCAGGCATCGTGAAAAGACTGTACCAGGTCGGCCTCGCCGGCGATGGACTGGCGGGACGTGACCACCACGTCAATGACGATGCGCAACTGGTTGGAACTCAGGAGGGGCGTGCCCCCGCTCGCCTCGGCGTCGTAAATGTCCGGCTCCCAGCCAGAGACGGCGTCGGCCTGCCCCGCGTTAAAGACCTCGATGGCCTCGGCCACGCTATCCTCAGGCAGTAGCGTCACGTCAAAGCGCGGGTTCAGCCGGGCAATGGAGAGGGTGTAGTAGACAAAGTACTCGCCCACGCTGCCCCGTGAAAAGGCGATGCGCTTGCCTTTCAAGTCGTTGATCGTGGCGACGTCGCGCGCCCACAGTTGGTCGGCGCCGGCACTCTCGTCAATGATGGCCGTGATGAGGCCGAGGCTGCTCAGGGCTACCGAGTCCAGCGTGGTCAGCAAGCAATCCCATTGCCCGCTGTTGAGCAAGGCGGTGCGCTGCTCCTCGGAGACATCGTAGGCCGGGTCGTCGTCCAGGAAAAAGGGCACCAGCCCCAGGTGAAAGCCGTGCGCGACGTCTGTACCCGACATTTGCATCTGTTGCAAAGTAAAGTAACTGCCAAAGGCGTCGGCGCCGCAGACGTAGGTGGGCAGGCCATCGTCGGGATCATAGTCAGGGGCGAAAATGGGGTCTGGCGATTCCAGGTGCACGACGGGCGTGGCGTAAGCAGGCGTCGCTCCCCCGGCGACGGGCGTCGCGGTGGCGCTGGCCTCGGTAAGCAATTTATTGATGGCCCCGTAGGCGACTGCACCGCAGGCAATCACCAGGGCAATACCGACGATAGCGATAAAGATGAGCCGGGTTCTATTTATGTTTTCCATGTGTCACTCCTCACGTTTTAATGTAGCCCAGATTGCGCAGGACGTCGCCGGTGCTCTGGCCGGGAAGGACCTGGAACTGGTAACGACCATCATCATCCCGGTCCACGATCAACTCGTTCGCTTCCGGCAAGACGCAATGTTTACTGCCGCGCACGCCGCCCAACATCTCCTGATAAGCCCCAATGCTGAAAAAGCCGATGTACAGATCTCGCGTTTCCACCGGCAAGTAGAGGGGAGATTGGCTGGGCTTGGGTGGATAAACGTCGTCGCTGTCACAGGTGATGCCCCCCAGTTGCACCCGTCGAAAGGGCTGGTCGAGGTGATTCAACGGCAGCACGATAAAGTGTTCGCCCAGAGCCCAACTGTCGGGAAAAGAGGTCATAATGGAGCCATCAATGATGTACCAGGGCAACTTGGAATTGTTCTCTTTGACCATGACCACTTTGAAAAGGTGGGCGCCATGTTCAGAAGTTGTGTAGCGTCCAAATTCGCCCATCACGTCGGGCACGGGCACGTCGTAACGGCCGCACACCTCTTGCAGCGTGGTCAACAGACGGCGCACGAACCCGTGATAGTCAAAGGTGAAATCGAGGGTCATTGGCACCGGCACGCCGCCGCCAAAGTCAAAGATGTTCAGACTGGGATACAGTTGCCGCAATCGGGCGTAAATTTCAATCGGCGGCTCGAGCCAGGTCAAAAAATCCGCTTCGTTCACAATTTGGCTACCTACCATGGCGTGGTAGAGTTTGAGGTTGAGATTAGGAGCGGCGGCGGTAAGAGCGGCCACTTTCCGCAAGGTGTCTACGTCCATCCCGAAACGAGAATTAGCCGCTTTCATCTCGGCCTGGTTCTGGTGAGGGCCGTAGCACTTTTGGCGCAGGCCGACATCAAAGGAGAGGCCAGACTCGATCAGGGGAAACAACTCGCCCAGGTCTTCGAGCACGGGGATGACGTTGTTGTGCTCACGCTTGAGCCTGACGATGTTGGCAGCATAGTCGCTCCCGGCCGGTTTGAAGCCGTTGCAAATAACCATCCGCTCCGGCGGCAGGCGGCCGGCGGCGATCATGAGCCGGGCGATCTCGACGTCCACGGTGGAGGACATCTCATAATGGGTGCCGGCGTCCAGCGTCGTGCGCACGACTTCCTCGGCAGCATTGGCCTTGGAGGCGTAGGCGTAATAGAAGCGGCCGGCGTACCCAACCTCGGCGCTCACGGCGGCAAAAATCCGCCGCATCGCAGCGATTTTCTGGCGGATCTTGGGCAGGTAAACGATTTCCAGCGGGCTGGGCAAGGTTTTCCCCAACCCCTGGTCCTGCCTGCCGCCGGTGAACAGTTGTGTCAGGTCCAGGTCATCAAAGTAAAGCCGACCTTCGCGGGCGCTCAAATAGTCGTTGAAAATGTGATTGGGAACCGGTGTCTCCCGCTCCCAGCCGATGACAGGGTGTGTCATTACAGTGTACTCCTCACATACTTTACGGTAAAGGCCGCCAAAAGTTGCCTGAACATGAAACTGGTGTGAATTGTAGCACATTTTCCCTCAGACCTCAAGCCAGACAACTCGTGTTTGACAGGCTGCGGAAGGCAAGTATAATCGCTACGTATAATTGCTTGCCGGGGTCAAGGTGCAGCGAATGAAAAGCGGATAAACGGATATCCCGGCGGTGGATCAGTCTCGGCCGTCGTTCACTCGGGAAGGCGCCGCGCCGCTTTGGCCCGTGGCACCCACTCATCCGCTTATTCGTTACCTATCCGCTGCACCAAGCACAACCCGTAAACATATACCGCTCGTGTTGTCACCGCAGGATGCGCAGTGGAGGAGATAATGCGCAAACGTAAACTCGTATTCTTTCTCATCGTTGGATCCGCCTTGCTCATCGTGGGAGTCGTGCTGACCTCGAATGAATTACGGGGGACGTGGTTTGGGCCTCCCGATTTAGACGCCACGGCCACGGTGGTGGCTTTTCGCCGTACAGAGATTGCTATCGCCGTCACTGAAGCCGTGCTTACATCAGCACCGCCATCCCCCGCTGTACTGGGCAGCAATTACACGTGGGATGATCTCCTGATCGAGATCGTCGGCGTCAACGAAAACGCTTGGCCGCTGGTGCAAGCCAACAATCAATTTAACGATCCGCCGGCAGCAGGAAGGCGCATGTTGTTGATCACGGTCAAAATTACGAGCGTGGGTGACCCGGAAGCCGAACCGATACAGATTGTCCAATCAAATTTCAAGGTGGTAGGCGACCGCCACGTCGTGTACAACACGTATGGCGAAGAGACGCACTGCGGCGTCGTGCCTGATGCACTCAATGGCGTCGTGGCACACGATCATTCGATGACCGGCGCTGTTTGTGTCCAGGTGCCAGAGGATGAGGGAAACTTTATTTTGGTCTACGACCGGTACACGGGAGGCGACCCGGCGATTTATATCCCCCTGCCCGAGTGACGTGGAGAAAAAGCGTATCTGCACGTCGGGTCCACGACTGCTGCCACGCCAACCGGTCTGCACGCCGGCTTCCAGCCGACTTGCCCTCAGCCCGCGAATTCCCATTCGCAGGCAGGAGAAGCAAAATGCTTTTGACGATAGACATCGGCAACACCAACATCACATTTGGGCTGTACGAGGGCAAAACCCTCGGCCCCTGCTGGCGCATCCGCACCATCCACGACAAAATGCCCGACGAGTACGGCATCCTGCTGGACCAACTGTTCCGCCACCGAGGCTACCGGCCCAAGCAGGTGACCGGCGTCGCCATCGCCAGCGTCGTACCGCCACTGACCCCGATATTCGAGCAAGTCTGCCAGGATTACCTGGGACAGACGTCACTGGTGGTGGATGCGGGAGTACATACCGGCGTGCGCATCCGCTACGACAACCCCCGCGAGGTGGGCGCCGACCGGGTGGTGGACGCCGCCGCCGTCCGCGCCCTCTACGGCGTGCCAGCCTGCGTGGTGGACTTTGGCACCGCCACCACCTTCGACGCCGTGTCCGCGGAGGGCGATTACCTGGGCGGGGCCATCGCTCCCGGTATCGGCATCGCTGCCCAGGCCCTGTTCGAGCGCACCGCCAAACTGCCCCGCGTCGAACTGACCCGCCCGCCGTCGGCCATCGGACGCAACACCGCCCACAGCATCCAGTCAGGGCTCCTGTTCGGCTACGTCGGCCTGGTGGAAGGGATGGTGGCCCGCTTCAAGGCCGAGTTGGGGCTAGAGACCCACGTCGTCGCCACCGGGGGACTGGCCGAGACCATCGCCCGCGAGACCGAGGTCATAGACGTGGTGGACCCGTGGCTGACGCTGCACGGCCTGCGCATCATCTACGAACTGAACCGTAGCAATCCCTGTAACCTCAAATCTTGACAATGCACCAAAGACGGCTATACTTTATGTATCTCCCACACCAATGGCACCCAACAACCGTGACAGAGAAGCAGTATGAATGAGCCGAAACAGGTGAAAGAAACCGGAGCCTTGTACTCTGCCTCGGTGACGGATCTCAGTCACCCCATCGTCCTGGAGCACGATGGACGCCCCGTGGCGGCATTGATGAGTATCGAAGAGTACGAGCGCTACCGAGCCCTGTTGAAGGAACACCGGAGGATATCCGTACTTGAAGCACGCCGCGCAGCTGACCGCGCTGTGTTCGGCGACCTGGTCGGATGTGCACTGAGCAGTGGAGAGCCTGTATGGGTTCCTGCCCCTGAACCGCATTGGCGTGTACCCTACCGGAGTTTCGATGGAAGGTTGCTGGCCGCAGTGGACGTAGACGCACGCACGCGGGCCGTGTCACTGACAGACGAGGAACGCGCGGCACTCCTGAAACAGGTCGAACGCCTGGCGACCACCGGCAATGTCCCCGCTTGAGCCTCCCGTTCACGTCCAGCAGATGGCATTGGGATATTGTCTGCCCGCTTGTGCACAGATGGCGCTGGCGCAGTTGGGTACCGTGGTCACCCAGGCACAGTTGGCCCAGACTTTAGGCACACGAGTCGGCGTGGGAACACCTTTTTCGCGGGTGGAGCGACTGGTGCGATGGAACCTCCACGTGCGGCCGGTGCGACGGGCCTCAATTGACGATCTGGTTGCATCCCTGGCTGCTGATATGGCGGTGATCGCTGCCATCACAACGACATCAGGGTTACCTGGGTGGGGCAACATTCGCACACAGCACACGGTATTGGTGGTAAGTGTCGGCGTTGAGCGGATTGTGTATCACGACCCGGCGTTGGCGCATGGGCCGGTTTCCGCACTGCGTGCCGAGTTCCTCCTGGCATGGAGCGAGATGGATGAGCGGGTAGCGTTTCTGAGCCGGGATCATTGATCTCGCAATCCGTGGTTCTCCCCCTCCACAAGTCCACCAACCCGGTAGATGTGCTGTTTGCACCTCTCGAGGCTATGTGCTATAATTAGCACATAGAGAGATGAAAACGAGGTGAAAACCATGCGCTATAACCACCCACTGGATGACTTGCTCAGCAGCCAGGCCCGGCTGAGAATCCTGCGCTACCTCTGCACCGTCGGGGGTGAATACACCGGGCGGGAGATCGCCCGCGCCATCGGGATGGGAGAGACGCCCACCAACCGGGCTCTGAAAGAGTTAGCCGACACGCTGGTCGTGCTCTATCGCGTGGCCGGACGGGCCCATTACTACCGCCTGAACAAGCATCACGCCCTGGTGGAACGGGCACTGCGTCCCCTGTTCGCGGCAGAGAGGGCTCAACGGGACGCCGCCATCGCCGAACTGCTGGCCGAGGTGGACGTGCCCCTGGATGCGGCGCTGGTCTACGGCAGCGTGGCGCGGGAGGAGGATACCTGGCGCTCCGACCTGGACGTCCTGCTGGTGACGTCCACAGCCGACGACGCCCGACGGGCTTCCGAATGTCTATGGCAGCGCGATGCGGACCTGCTCCGGCACTACGGGGTGATCTCAGTTCAGGCTCTATCCAGGGACGAACTGGCCGCCCGGGTACAGCGCGGCGACAAGTGGCTGGTGGAGGCTTTGCGGGAC
>Ga0136651_10002518_pt1 | contig 10045 bp, 6 predicted proteins | sample Mar14236cmmetaG_FD_94867 | JGI IMG/M metagenome (GOLD analysis project Ga0136651, IMG submission 94867) | Marine hydrothermal vent microbial communities from Guaymas Basin, Gulf of California to study Microbial Dark Matter (Phase II) - Marker... ...
CCTGCATTATTTTATTGATCGAGCAGTTGGGGGCGCAACGGGTGCAGACCTTTCCCAATCGTTTCCGTTTTCGTTCGCATTTATCTCCCATAAGCGACATGCAGTCGGGAAGGATCAGGACGGGGTCCTTTGTTTTTTTAAAGGCATCGCGGTTGATATATTCGAATACCTGATAATAAATCGCCTCTACCAGATAAAGCTGTTTCGGAGTCTGCCGGAAAGTCTGATCACTGCGATCCGAGGTATCATGCAATGTTTTGAGATAGAAAGCATCGATGTTCTTAAATTCTTCGCTGAAAAGTTCCAGCCCTTCATGTAGGATCTTTTTCGTGAAAGCATCGAGCTTATCATAGAAATTGTCGTCGATACGAAAAGTGATTATCGGTTTTTCGGCCATGTCTTAAATATAGTAATTTCATTCGCGTTTTTCTACAATACTGATAATAAAAAACCGGCTGATTTGAATCAACCGGCCTTGAGGAGAGTTGATCGCCTGTGGGCAATCAAAGTCTTGTCTTTTTCTTATGGCCCCAGTTTTTCATGGTCTTGTCGACCTTCATCCGGTTCCGAGCCTCGATAGCCTCCCGGTTTTCAGGATTGTATTGAATGGCCAGTGAATATTCTGTCCCGGCCTTTTTGGCATTGCCCAGTTTTTCCCAGCTGTAACCGATGGCCAGATGTAATTCCGATCTGACGAATCTGTTTTCGGGCGAATACTTCAGACTCACGCCCAGGGCTTCGACAGCAACGGCATATTCGCGTTTTTTCTGCATGGTGAGGCCAAGATAGTAATGAGCCTCCCAATTACTGTGATTGAATTTGATCGCTTTCTCGCAATGCTTCCTGGCCTGCTTGTATTTGCCGTTGTAATAAAATTTCTTGGCCTGCCTGAGATGATTTTCCGATGATGCGATTTCGGTCTTGGTGGGATGAACGATAATGGCCTTTTTGGCCTCAGACGGCTGTGTTTTTACAATCACCACTTTGCGGGTACATCCCGCCATGATTAAAAGAACAAGACTTAATGACAGGAGTAGGAATTTTCTCATACGGCCTCCGACTTTTCAAAATTGTCACATATCTATCATATAATTATCGGCAGTTCTTGAATTTTCCTGAAAAACAGGTCTTTAGTCGAATTGGGTATTAGGCGATTGACAGGGCGGGGAGAAATGAATATATTCGCGCTATGTTACTGGCAATAGATATAGGAAATTCCAATACGGTTGTCGGCGCTTTCGATGACGGCAACCTGATCAATCATTTCCGTCTGGCGTCGAATCACAGTTTCACAGTTGATGAGTGCGGTTTTTTTGTGCTGGGGCTTTTGGAGAAGCTGGATCTTAAGCCGGCCCAGGTGGACCGGGTAATAATCTCCTCGGTGGTTCCGCGTCTGACCTCTGTTTTTCATAGGATGTCGGGCAAATATCTGGAGATCGAACCGCTCATTGTCTCCTGTAATATAAAGCTGCCGATCAAGATAGCCTACGATGACCCCTCGGCGGTGGGCGCCGATAGAATTGCCAATGCGGTGGCCGGATTTGTCAAATTCGGCGGACCGATTATTATAGTCGATTATGGGACGACGACCAATTTTGATGTGATCAATGATCTGGGGAAATACCTGGGTGGAGCCATTGCCCCGGGACCGGAAACATCGGCCCAGGAACTTGCCGCCCGCGCGGCAAGGTTGTTCGAGGTAACAGTGGAGCGGCCCAAATCTGCGGTGGGGCGAAATACGGCCGACTCAATTAAATCGGGGCTGTTTTACGGAACTATCGGTCAGGTGGATTATATTATCAAGCTGATCCGTGACGAACTTGGCGGCGATGCCCGGGTAATCGCTACCGGCGGTCTGGCCGACCAGTTTATTGAACATTCCCGCTATATCGAGTCTGCGCACCCGACTCTTACTCTCGAGGGTCTCAAAATAATCGCCGACTATCAGCTTGATCAATAGTTAATACTATATTATTCAGCAACTTACAAAAAATATAATATTCCCAAAAATTTTTTTGAAATTTCTTGACATTCAGGCGTAAAAGAGTATATTTGACGCCCGATTAGCACTCACCGAAAGAGAGTGCTAACAGCGTTAATATGAAATTTAGGCATTGCTGAACCAAAAATAGGAGGAAATTCAATGAACGTGAAACCGTTAGCTGATCGTGTTCTGGTCAAGCCGGTGGAGCCGGCTGAAGTCAAAAAGGGCGGAATTATTATTCCGGATACCGCCAAAGAGAAACCCCAGGAAGGCGAAGTTATTGAAGTTGGTCCGGGCCGCACAGAAGACGGAAAAGAGATTCCGGTTGCGGTTCAAAAGGGAAATCATGTGCTTTACGGAAAATATTCCGGGACAGAAATCACCATCGATGGTGAGGAATTCCTGTTCATCCGCGAATCCGATATTCTGGCTGTAATCAGTTAACCACGAAGGAGTAAATGTAAGATGGCAAAATTAATAGAATATGATTCCGTAGCTCGCGACAAGCTCAAAGCGGGCGTGGATAAGCTGGCCAATGCAGTTAAAGTTACGCTGGGTCCCAAGGGCCGTAATGTAATTCTGGACAAGAAATTCGGTTCGCCGACCGTGACCAAAGACGGTGTTTCGGTGGCCAAGGAAATCGAACTGGAAGATAACTTTGAGAACATGGGCGCGCAGATGGTCAAGGAAGTGGCTTCCAAGACCTCTGATGTCGCCGGTGACGGTACCACCACCGCCACCGTGCTGGCCCAGGCTATTTACCGCGAAGGTATCAAGGCTGTTACGGCCGGTATCAATCCGATGGCTATTAAGCGCGGCATCGATGGTGCATCGAAGAAAGTAGTCGAAGGGATCAGAAAACTGAGCAAGCCGGTTGCCTCCGAGCGCGATAAGATTAAGCAGGTAGGCACCATCTCCGCCAATGGCGATGAAGAGATTGGTGAGAAAATCGCGGAAGCGATGGAGAAAGTTGGTAATGACGGTGTTATTACCGTCGAGGAGTCCAAGACGGCCGAAACAACTCTGGATATTGTCGAAGGTATGCAGTTCGACCGCGGTTATGTATCTCCTTATTTCGTGACCGACCCGGACAATATGGAAGCGGTTCTGGAAGATCCGGTGATTCTGATTCATGACAAAAAGATCTCCACCATGAAGGACCTTCTGCCGATCCTCGAAAAAGACGCCCAGATGGGCAAGCCGTTGATGATTATCGCCGAGGATATCGAGGGTGAAGCGCTGGCGACACTGGTTGTCAACAAGCTTCGCGGTACCATCAAGGTGGCCGCCGTCAAGGCTCCCGGTTTTGGCGATCGTCGCAAAGCCATGCTGGAAGACATTTCGATTCTGACAGGCGGTAAGGTCATTTCCGAAGAGCTGGGATTCAAACTTGAAAACACAGTCGTTTCCGATCTTGGCAGCGCCAAGAAGATCACTATCGACAAAGACAACACAACTATTGTCGAGGGCGGCGGAAACACCGATGATCTCAAAGCCCGTATTGGCCAGATCAGAAAGCAGATAGAGGATACGACCTCGGATTATGACCGTGAGAAATTACAGGAACGTCTGGCCAAGCTGGCCGGTGGTGTTGCTGTGATCAATGTCGGTGCGGCTACCGAAACCGAGATGAAAGAGAAGAAGGCTCGTGTCGAGGATGCTCTCAACGCAACCCGCGCGGCTGTCGAGGAAGGTATTGTTCCGGGCGGCGGCGTGGCCCTGTTGCGTGTGATGAGCGCTCTTGACGACCTGAAGATGACTGCGGATGAGATGGTTGGTGTCAATATCGTCCGCCGTTCTCTTGAAGAGCCGATTCGTATGATCGCGAATAATGCCGGTGTCGAAGGATCAATCGTTGTCGATAAGGTCAAAAAGGAGAAGGGTGCCTACGGATACAATGCCGAGAAAGACTCTTATGAAGACCTGATTCAGGCTGGTGTCATCGATCCGACCAAGGTTACTCGTTCGGCACTCGAGAATGCCGCTTCGATAAGCGGTCTGCTTTTGACCACTCAGGCGATCGTTGCCGATAAGCCTGAAGAGGAAAAAGCGGCCGGCGTGCCCGGCGGCGGAATGCCCGGTGGCATGGGCGGCATGGGTGGGATGTACTAATTCCCGATTAATTCCTATTTATATTAAAACCTCCGCCAATTCGGCGGAGGTTTTTTTGTGCCTGGATTTTCATAAATTATAGTACAAATCAATCCAGTGTGGGATTGATATCTCGTGCCCGCTGATGATAATAATTGGACAATCGGCTTAATTGAGGATCTCTGGAATTTCTATACAAAAGATCCATAAAATCTTTGCATATTAATTGAGCCCGGAAATTGTCATTGTATTGCTGCCCGAATTTCTGAATTTCTAATAGTAAACGATCATGCTGGTTACCTAAAAAAAGCGCGAAAAAATAGGCATATTTTGAAGGTAGATTATCGGGGAATTGTTGCGAGAACCGCTCAGAACAAGCCAGCATGAAATCGTAGTCTTTCTCGATGTATGCTGCAGCTCCTTTTTCATATAATGTCATTTCCGTCGAATTGCCGGGCAGACGGATAAGGTCAATACCGGCATCGCGTATACGAAATGACCTTAGAATAAGGCCAGTGCCGATAAATGAATATGTCTTCCTGGCAAGGTTCAAATTACTGCGATCCGCAACCAGATGAGATGCAGGATAACTATTGAAAAATTCTTTTTCAAGATTAACCAATCCAAAAAGATAAATAACACCTTTAATATTATTATCAATGGTAAGAGCCGGCATATACGGACCAGTAAGAACGGCATCCTTGTCGACCATCTGGCTGATTTCTCGGTTTATATCTTTTAAATATGTACCCGGATATACCAGTCCCTGATAAAGCAGACTTCCCTGCCTGACCGTCATTCCGAGCGCCAGCGGTATAAGCACAACAGCAAAAATATTTCTCGAGACCGACCGGTTCCGCATTCCGAGCAGGAGGAATATTACAGCGGCCATTAAAAAAGATAACAGGGCGCTTAGAAACATGGCCGATTCCCCCGAGATGCTAATCATTTCAGCCGAACCGGCCCATGATAGAATCTGCATGACAAGATACCAGCCGACAAAAAAAGTGAGGGGGACTGCAATCAGGCGATTATGATATTTAAAAGCAAGTTTCTTTTCAAACAACAGGCTGAGGATATATGCCTGCAGTGCGGCGGCGGGGAGAAACAGGAACAGCGTATATCTAAGGGGACGATAATTGAAAGGCATCAATCCGAGAAATCCGCATATCAGCCACGCTGCACAGAAGAAAAGCGGCAGCATATCCCGATCGTAGTCCCTGAAATGTTTTATCGTGAAATAGAATAAAACAAGGCCGATTCCGGTAAGGATTGTCAGAAAAGGGGACGGGCCGAAAAGGCCGCCCGATTCACCGTATGTTACAAGTTGTCTGAAAAAACCGAGTGGGGACTGAAAGCCGAACGGGGCACCGTACATCCCGGTCATTTGTTCGGCATAATAATCGAGCATGACTGAAACGTTCCCACCGTAAAAAATGAGAGTGTACGTACAAGAGTAATAAGAGATGGCATAAGCGCCTTGCGGCGGTGCTTGTATAGCAGGCTTAGAATCACAGGGGCAAGCAGAATAAATCCGAACAATTTTCCGGCCAGAGCCGCAATTGCTATCAAAAATCCGGTCAGAAACAGCCCCCCGGTTTTTTTCATGGAATCTCAAAAATATGAAGAACGCCAGACCGGATAGAAATATCAGTCCGTTTTCGAGAAAAGGAAGACGTCCGTAAAAGATCAGCATGCCGTTGATAAGCAACAGCAGTGTCAGTATGCCGCGCTCGCGCAGAGTTCGGTACCCGGTAAAACTCATGATGAATAAAAACAGACCGCCCATATTCAGCAGGAGTCCGGATATATTGGCGGTGACCCGTGAGACGCCGAATACCGAGAATATAATATATGAGACACCGGATATAAGCGAGTATTTGAAAATGTCCCAGCGGTGATAATCGAAAGGATTCCAGTTATCGAATAGAACAGCATTGCGGGCGGCAAAGGCCAGGTGGTAAGGGTCGGTCAGGTGCGCCTGAGTGTACCCGGCAAAGAAATACGGAGGATCAATATCTAAAGAGGCAAAACGGATAACGGCCAGAAATATTATAAGGGCGATCAGGAGAAATTTTGCCGGACGATACGCCATACGGTTTTTTATTTTATTTTCTGTCATACCGGTACCGCCGGATTGAAAATTAATTTTCCAATTTACCCTGGTTAATTTCGGGCGGATGACTGTCGCCGCTGTTTATAAGCCTGTATAGTTCATTTTTTTTTGTTTCATAATCCGCATTGTCTTTGGCCGAGGCAATATATTTATTCAAATATATCTGCGCCGTATCCATCCGCCCGGATTGGGCAAATGATTTAGCTATCATATAATATCCGACAACTTTTAGAGGATCGGTCTCGACCAGCTTGTTGGAGTATTTAAGAACTGAATCGGGGACACCCATCGCAAGATAAACCGTTGCCAATCCCTCCAGAACCAGCGGACTTCTATTATCGAATCGATAGGCTTTTTTCAACGCCTCGAGTGCCTCGGCTTTCCTGTTAAGAGAGGTCAGTATCATAGCCTGATTACAATAAAAGACCGGATCGCAGGGACGAAGCCGGGTTGCCATCTGTGATGATGCCAGCGCTTGCCGGTAGTTACCCGACACAAGATTCAGCATGCTTATCAGATTATGGTATTCCGCCGATGAGTTGTCAGGGCTGATCGACTTAATAATCGATTTTGCCTGAGTGATATTTCCTCTATCAAGTGCTTTGAACGCCTCGGCCATTCTTCTCTGGTCGGGAAACTGTGCGTCGATCAAAAGACCCGTATTGATGAAACCGTCGCTGTTTTCGATACTGCGATAATATTCCTTTAGCGCCAGAAGACCGGATAACGACCTGGGCTTATCCAGCCGGTTTGTGTATTCAAGATATTTGATTGAATGTCCGGCATTGAGATTGACCAGCAGGAAAGGTGATACGGCTATAATCAGATATAGAATCAGCGATGGCAGAAGCCGTTTTAATAAATCCATATCGGCATTAAAAGACACCGAAAAAAGAAACAAATTCAATCCGATCGCTGTCATCGAAAACAGGTCCCAGTCACGGGGCATGCCCAGCCCGGGATCCAAAATAAATATGTATATGATACTGAAAAAAGCAATGACCGCCGTGAATAATGCCTGTGATGATTTCCATGATTTAGCGGAATTTTTCGCCGACCAGAATATCATAAGCGGTAAAAGGGGCGATAACAATATCATTTGATTAATAATATCAATCGCATGTTTCCAGCTCAACAGCGCATATTCCGGATAAGAATTTTTACCCTGGAGCAGGGGCAGAAATATATTTCTGAAATACAGATCGGTGTTATATTTGTAGAAAAATAAAATAACTAAAGCCGATGAAATTACCCCGACAAAAACCCGGAACCATATACCCAATTTTTTATAAAGATAATATCCTTTTCCTTTGCAAAACAAGAGGAAGACATACGCCGGGATAAAAATCACGGTCTGTAAATGCACCAGTAAACCCAGAAGCAGGAATATTCCGGCGGCAAGTAACCCCCCGCCCGATTGAGTCCGCTTTACACCAAAATAGATAAAACCGCCGATAAATACCCACAACAATGGATAATTTTCGGCATATCCGAAGAATAGAAGCATCACTCCCGAAATAAACAATACTGCGAAACAGACCAGTCTTTTGAAATTATTGTTTGAGATTATCTCGGATATCAGGAAGTAAAACCAGATCGATACCATACCTGAAATGACCGAGACAATCTGGAACGCGGTGCGCGCCGTCTGCTCGTTTTTCTCCCCCAGAATAAGCTGTATTTTAGACAACAGGACAGTGATCCAACGCTCGCTCCACTTGTAGAAAAAGCCGGTTTCGGAACCGAGATTTTTTATCAAGGCGTAGCCGTCACCCAGAAAATGAGCAGGCGCGGCAAAAACGATAAACATACACGCGGAAACCGCTATAAAAAGGATGCGATAGTAGTACTTATTTTGGGTATCGAAAAAGAGTGATGAGATTATCTCTATGGGCGATTCTTTAGAGCCGTGATTCCGGCGCGGTATCAGCAATGCCAGGGCAATAGCCGTCAATAAAATATAGACTACCAGGTAACTGTCAGGCAAAAATACCAGATGGTTGAAACCCCACAGCCGTGCTTCCGGGATAAACAACGGCAGAAATCTTATTAACAGCAGTACTGCCAGTATCGCCGATGAAACAGCGTACGGTGATAATCCCAGCTCGTCATTATCATTGTTGATATTTCCGGTTTTATTTTCGGACATCATACGGCTTGCGACCTATTTATCTGTTCATGATTTCGTTCAGTTCGTTTTTCCTGTTATTAAATAAAGGATCGACAGTACCCTTTTGCATATATAAAGAAAAATTCATCCGGGCTTTCTCATCATTCCCCTGCATCTTGTTTGCTTTGCAGAGAAAATAATACCCGGCGACGTTGGCCGAATCCTGTGCCAGTAATATATCGGCATAGACTTCAGAAGAATCGAAATGGGACAGATTGTAATGAACCGCCGATAACATCTCGACTACCTGATTCGAGTTGGGATTGTATTTGTAAGCATCACTCAGGGTGGTGATGGCATTGTCCGGCTGTTCCATTCCCATATAAATATAGGCCCGGTTGAGGTAATACTTGAAATTGTATTTTTGTAATTGAATCAGCATATCCGATTCTTCCAACGCCTTCGGGTAGTTCCTCATACCGAGATAAAGCTTCACCATAAAACTGTGATAATTGGTCGAGAATTTATCCGGAGTAATCGACTGTGCGATACTCATGGCCCGGCTGAATTCTTTCTGCCTGATGGCAATAAATACATCCTGCATCTTTTTGACATTCGGGAATCTGACCGGGATGATATTGTTGACCGAGTCGCCTTTGGCCGTTTGGCCCAGTCCGCCGTAATAATCGCGCAAAGTAACGAGGGTGGACATTGACTTGCCCCGGTCGAGGTCGGCCAGATATTCGATCTGTTTTATCGAATGGTCGGTATTGAGGTTGACGATCAAAAATGGCATAACCGCAACAACGAGATAAATAATCAGGCTGATTGTAATTCGTTTGAATGACTGCACAAAATCATCGTGAAGAAGATAAACGAACAGCAGGGCAGGGGCGAAAGCAGAAATTGAAAACAGGTCCCAATCCCGCGGCATACCCAGTTTGGGATCTATAACGAAGAGAAATAACATGCCTCCCAGAGAGACCAGTAAGAGGAAAACCGAAACTTTATTATTGAAAATATTTTTTATATTTTTCGCCGCTCCCATGAATATCACGAGAATTAACGGCGAGATCAAAATAAACTGGTTCAGGATATCAGCCAGATGCGGGATACTCAGCAGTGCATATTCGGGCGCACTCGGTTTGCCTGAAAAAAACGGCAGGAAGATATTCTCGAAATAGATATCGTTTTGATATTTATAAACGAAAAAGACAATTATTGCTCCCAATACGGCTCCGGCCGACCCCCGGATAAATGGTCTGTACTGACTGTAAATTTTATTTCCAGCACCCCGGCTTAAAAGCAAATAAATAAAAGCCGGTATCAGGAAGGCGAATTGAAGGTGCAAAAACAAACCAATTATGAGAAATAATAAACAGTATATAAATCCGCGGCCGGTTTTCAAATAACGCAAACAGAAATAGGTAAAAACGATGAAGACTGCCCAGAGAAGCGGGTAGTTTTCTACGTAGCCGAAAAAAAGCAAAAGTGAGGCGGAAAAAAGCGACACGAGAAACAGGATCATTCTTTTATATCCGTCCTCGAAAAGAACCCCGGCTATTTTGAAGAAAAACCATATCGAGACAACACCCGAGAAGACCGAGATAATCCTGAACGCTGTCAGGGCGGTCTGTTCATTCCTGCCGCCGAGCGCCGCCTGGATTCCGGTCAGTATAATCGTGATGCCTTTTTCGCTCCATTTGTAGAATGTACCCTGTTCCGAGGCCAGATTACCCAGAAG
>Ga0136651_10002520_pt1 | contig 10041 bp, 8 predicted proteins | sample Mar14236cmmetaG_FD_94867 | JGI IMG/M metagenome (GOLD analysis project Ga0136651, IMG submission 94867) | Marine hydrothermal vent microbial communities from Guaymas Basin, Gulf of California to study Microbial Dark Matter (Phase II) - Marker... ...
ATATATTTCATTGTTTCCGGAAAAGAAATTGAAAACGGGGGCAATCAGGAGAAATTTTGAAACGCAACGATCCCTCATATATCGCTGATGATAAAACAGCCGATGATATCAATACTGCTGATGCCGATATCACGAACAAAAATAGCGGATTGATTTCTATATTGATCACGGCCGGTATTATTATCGCCGGAATCGTCATTGTCGCCATATTCAAGGATGACATCAATAATTTTGGGGTATATCTGCTTGAACGATACGGCCGCAACAGTATTGACCTGATACTTTTCGCCCTGACCGCCATCAGCAGCAGTCCGCTTTGTTTTCCGGTCTGGCAATATGTTTTGATCGGGACGGCGATGGGTTATCATGTAATCAGGCTGGCGATAGTCATGGCGCTCGGTTCCGCGCTTGGGTCGCTGATCACATATTATGTGGGCCGGTATTTCAGCAATTCACGCTTTTTCAAGAAGGTTTTTCCCAATGCCGACAAACATCGCTGGATACACGGCCGCTCGAAACTGTACGTTACCATTGCTCTATTCCTGGGTACCGCCTCGCCTATTCCATTTGATATTCTTTATTTTGCCTGCGGTATAAAAAAATATCCGGCGTATCTTCTTTACATAGTTAATACCGGCGGACGCCTGGTTCGGTATATATATCTCGGTTATGGTTTTTATTTTTTCAGCGGCTGAATTATTGTAGTTGTAATTTCGATAAAACAGGTCTAATTTTAAAATAGAATATTCCGAAGAAGTGTACAAGCGCGATGAGGTTACACGATGCCGCATGATTCCATCGAAATCGGAACAGTTTTTTCACATTATCGGGTCATACAGAAAATAGGCGGCGGAGGTATGGGTGAGGTTTACCTTGCCGAAGACACCGCCCTGAAACGTGATGTCGCTCTGAAGTTCATGCCGTCCGAGGCGGCCTCTGACCCCGAGGCGAAACAGCGATTCATGGATAAAGCGCGGGCGGCGGCGGTGTTACTGCAATCAAACACTTTGCCCATGCTGATATAGGGTTCGTAGATCCTCAGAAAATTCAGGAGCCTTGTGGCTTTTGCCGGAAGGAAGCGGCGGACGGCGCCGAACAGTCGCGGGCTGACGAAGCGCGGCGACGTGAGTGATCTGTCGGGATCATGGTGGTTGACATGATCGATCGCACGGGCAACGATAGTGTCGATCGAGGAGGCGTTGTCCGGCCCGGCCGTGATGTGGAATATTTTCCCGGCGGCTTTTTGCGCTTGAAAAATAATGTAGCAGATTGCACCGGCGACATAATCGACCGGGACAATATCGAGGACCGTGCGGCGTCGGCACGGAATGACCGGCAGATCACCACGGCAGACAAATCGCAACGGTGTGTACAGGACATTGAACAGGCTCAGCCTTCCGGTGCTCGAATCACCGACAACAATACTGGGGCGGAATATGACCACCGGCATATCGGGATAAAACCTCCCGACATGGCACTCGGCCTCCCATTTGGATTGCTCGTAGTTATTTGAGAAATGGCATTTGGTGGAATTGTCGTTTTCATAGATGGTGCCTTCCCTGTCGCCGCAGACATAAGCGGTGCTGATATGAGCGATTTTTTCCAGACGGCCATGTTCTCCGACCTGCCGGGCAAAATGCATGACATTGACGGTTCCCCCGACATTAACATGGCGGTGCCGAGTCGATGCGATAAATTCCCGCCATACCGATTGACCGCCTGTCACCGGGCCGGTGTTTTCAAAACACCGGCCCTTTCTATGGTTCGGGGTGGTCAAATTACCCGATCAGCCCGCGTATTCGTTCCTAAAATTATAAGATATTTTTTGTTAGATTAAAGATCTTAAACGACCAGATATATAAGGGATACCTTGCATTCTGTTATAATTTGCCGTACTATTAAGTTACGGGGATTTTAAGAAGGGAGTCAATTGTGCGGGCAGTGCTGAAAAAAACTGTTTCAATATTTGCAATAGTATTTTCCATTATAATTTTCCCCGCCGTTGCGGGCGATTTGCCGATCAGTTTTGATCTTCGCGATGTCGGCGGTATCAATTATGTCTCCGGTGTCAGGAATCAGCAGGGCGGAACCTGCTGGACGCACGGCGCGATGGCGGCGATGGAGGGAAATCTGCTGATGACCGGAAACTGGACCGCCGCGGGTGAAACCGGGGAGCCGAACCTGGCAGAATATCATCTCGATTGGTGGAACGGGTTCAATCAGCATAACAATGACGATATCAAACCTCCTGATGGGGCCGGGCTGACAGTGCATCAGGGGGGCGACTACCGCATGACGGCGGCGTACCTGTCACGGGGCGAAGGAGCGGTGCGGGATATCGATGCGCAATCATTCGACACCGCCCCGGCCAGGTATGATGACAGCTATCACTATTATTATGTTCGCGATATTGAATGGTATCAGGCCGGTTATGATCTGGCCAATATCGACTTGATAAAAACCAAACTGATGACCGGGGGTGTCATCGGTACCGCCCTGTGTTACATCGACCAATATATATTCTGGAACGGCTGTACTTTTTATCAGCCGCCGTCGGATTCCAATGATCCGACCCATGCCGTGGCGATTGTCGGGTGGGACGACAGCCTTCAGACCAACCCCGCACAGTACGGCGCCTGGCTGTGCAAGAACAGCTGGGGAGAAAGCTGGTGCGACGGAGGTTATTTCTGGATTTCTTATTATGATAAACACTGCGGCCAACACCCCGAGATGGGCGCGGTTTCTTTTCAGGGTGTTGAACCGATGCCTTATGACCGCGTGCATTATCATGATTACCACGGCTGGCGGGAGACCTTCGACGGTATTACCGAGGCTTTCAATGTTTTCGAGGCGGTCGGCAACGAGGCTTTGCAGGCGGTCAGTTTTTACACCGCGCTCGATGCGGTCAATTTCACGGTGAAAATTTATGACCGCTATGAAGGAGGGCAGTTGCTCGACGAACTGTTTTCGCAGACCGGATATATAGAACATACCGGATTTCATACAATTGATATGGACAGTGTCATATCACTGCCCCGCGGCGATGCTTTTTATATTTATGTGAGCCTCGATAACGGCGGCCATGCTTATGATTGCACATCGGATATCCCGGTCCTGCTCGGCGCCGATTACCGGACAATAGTGGAATCATCGGCCCGGCCGGACGAAAGTTTTTACCGCTATCCCGGCGGGGCCTGGCTTGATCTGTATGATTACAATAATTCCGCCAATTTCTGCATCAAAGCTCTGGTCGTTGAACAGAGCATGAGGGTGAATCCGTCCGATGCTTACGAATCGGAAGGCCCGACCGGCGGACCGTTTACCCCGGATTCAAAGACATATTACTTTGTTCATAAGTACGCCGCGCCGATCAAATACGAGATCAGTGTCACCGAGGGAGTGGACTGGCTGACATTGACCGGCGATGTTTCCGGGGAGCTTAACCCGTATGATACGGCGACGGTTTATGTCGAAATTAACGCCAATGCCGCATCACTGTGCCAGGGGCGGCATGTGGCCGAAGTGTACTTTAAAAATCTCGATGACTCACTGGATAACACCAGCCGTCCGGTCGAACTTATAATCGGCACCCCGCGGACCGAATTTGCCGAGATGCTCGACAGTGATCCGGGCTGGACCTGCGAGGGTGACTGGGAGTTCGGCCAGCCGTCAGGAGGAGGCTGTGGTATAGCAAGCTGGGGATGTGACCCGGTCGGCGGGTACACCGGCGATTATGTCTACGGATATAACATCGATGGGACCTACCCGGCGCACCTGCCCCCGACCAGTCTGACCAGTCATGCCATCGACTGCTCCAGCCTGCTCAAGGTGCATCTGAAATTCCAGCGCTGGTTCCCGACCGATGAAATCGCCATAGGGTATGTGCAGGTTAGCACTGATTATGAGAACTGGACGACGATATGGAGCGGTTATGACAGCTATAATATCTCGTCGTGGACCGAGGCGAATTATGACATTTCCGCGATTGCCGATACCCAGGCGACGGTATATCTGCGCTGGGTGATGGATGCCCATAATTCGGTCAACCCGTTCGGCGGGTGGAACATCGACGATATCGAAATCGTCGCCATCTATGATTCAAACCAGACCCCGACCGCAATTGATGAGACGGAAGATGATCTGATTCCCGATGCTTTTGAACTGTCGCAGAATTATCCCAACCCGTTCAATCCTGCCACGCGGATCTGTTTCGATCTGGCTCGCAGGGCCGAAGTGCACCTGGATATATATAATATACTCGGACAGCGGGTGGCGGTTCTTGTTGATGAAACGATGCCGGCGGGAAGGCATACGGTACAGTGGGACGGGCGCGACAAATCGGGCCGCCGGGCGGCCAGCGGAATTTATTTCTATCGGCTGAAGGCGGGCGAATTTACTGAAACGCGGAAGATGCTGCTGTTGAAATAACGTGCAGCCACAGCCGAATCCATAAGGTTTAGTTATTGAAATGAAAACATAAAATTTAAAAGGGCCGATTTTATCGGCCCTTTTCGTCGCGATAAGTCTCTCCGGGTTTGTACTCCTCTACCCGATCAGCTCCTTAACCCTGGAGATAAGTTTGTCTTTGTCAACCGGCTTCTCGAAAAAGGCGGCGGGGGGATCGACCTGTTTCCTCCGCTCGATAAAGCCCTTCAATTCGGGAGAAACGCCGGTTATAATAATGACCGGGATCGCATTGGTTTGTTCGGAATCATGCAATTTGCGATACATCTTTATTCCCGATTCCCGGTCCATGGTGATGTCGAGTGTGATCAGGTCCGGTTTTTCCGAAAGTGTTTTTTCAAAACCGTCAAAACCATCATAGGAAAAACAGGTCTGGTAACCGTGATCATGGAAGAAAGTGGTCAGCCATTCGACCATGTCGGGCTCATCATCGACAATAAGTATTTTTTTTTGCTCTGCCATAGTCTGCCTCTCATATAAAATATTATTCTTCTTTAACTTGAGCCGGGCGGCGGCGCGGCATTTCGACAATGAATCTCGAACCCTCGCCCTCGGTTGATTCGACAGTGATATGGCCCCCGTGTGCCTGCGCAATTTTATTGGAAATAAACAGCCCCAGTCCGGTACCCCCTGCGCCCTTCGAGGAGAAGAAAAGACTGAACGCCTTTTCCCTCGTCTCGCGATCCATCCCGGCGCCGTTATCGGTTATTTCAAAAATGATTTTCTCGGTGGTCCCGCGCAGTGAGGCTGAAATCCGATGCTCCGACTTCTTTTTGTCGATCCGGCAGGCATCAGCGGCATTCTCCACTAGGTTAGTCAATAACGCCCGTGCCGCCTGGGGATCGGCCTCGAATTCACCGACATCATCATCGATGTTGCAACCGCACTGAATATTGAGTTTCTTCGCTTTGTCTTCAATAATGGTGCAGACATCGCGCAGTAAATCGGCCGGGGATATAGTCTGCCAGTCCGGTTCACGATCCTTGGCATAGTACAGAATATCCATCACCATGGTGCGGATACGGTCGACATTGCGCAGGGCGATTTCCCAGCCGCGGTCGATACGGTCGCGGTCGTTTTTCTTAAGACCGGTATTGACCAGGTAGATACCCCCATCGAGCCCGTTGAGAAGTCCCTTGATACCATGGGATATGGAGCTGATCAGAAGGCCCACCGAGGTCAGCTTATCCTGCAACTGACGTATCTGCGTGATGTCGGTACTCATCTCGATCACTTTTTCAATCTCACCATCGCCGTTTCTAATCGGGGCGGTGTTTACCAGGACATTCATCTGTTCGTTGTCGCGCGAGGTAACGACTTCCTCATGAGTGCGGACCTTACCGTCGGCAAATGTCTGCCGGACGGTGCACGGTTCGCATTCCTTTTTACGGTGCTTGTAAACTTCATAGCATTTGCCGCCGTACGAGGTCCCGAAGGCCTCACGGTGCAATCGGTTGGCATCGACGATGCGCAGATCCTTATCCTGAATTGAAATATAACACGGGACCTCTTCGAACAGGATACGGTATCTTTCCTGGCTTTCCCGAAGTTGTTGGTGGAGAAGCTTGATATCGGTGATATCGGTGGACATTTCCATCACTGCAATAATATCGCCCTTTTCGTTTCTGATCGGGGTGGTATTGACAATTACGCAGACATCGCGTCCATCGAGCGTCCTTACCTGTTCATCGCTGTGGTATTCGCCACCGTCGCGGAATGTCCTTTCGACCGGGCAGATTTCGCACTTTTCGGGACGTTGCTTGTAAATCTGGTAACAGAAGCGGCCCTCATGATCGCCGAAATTGTCGCGGAACATCCGGTTGGCGCTGATAATCCTGAAATCACGATCCTGCACCGTAACAAAACAGGGCAGTGATTCAAAATATGCCTGGTAAATATTTTCCATCGGCGAATCCTTTCGGAAATCAGATCTGCTTTTTGCTTTCCACGGTCTCCTGATGATGGTGTACTTTCAGTATTTTCCTGATATTGATCAGCAGGTTTTCCTCTGTGATCGGCTTGTCCATATATCCGTCCGGCGTCGTCGGCCGATCGTAAATCAGTTTACGGAGTTCCGGTTTACCGGTAATGACGCAGACCGGAATCGATTTCAGGTCGTCGTCTTTTTTCAGCATCTCGAATACTACTATTCCCGATTTGCCCGGCATGGTGATGTCGAGTGTCATCAGGTCCGGTTTCTCATGGCGGGCCATCTTGATGGCCTCATCGCCATCATATGCCCGCATTACCGCGGCGCCGTTGTCTTCGAGTATTGTCGCGACAAAGGTCACGAAGTCCGGCTCGTCGTCGGCAACAAGAATACGATAACCGGCCAGGTCGGCGGTGATCTCTTCGACCGGAACCATGACCTTCTTTTCAATGACGAGAGCGTTGGCAACCAGGTTGACAAGCTGGGTGACCTGCATGCCGAGTTTGTAGTGGCGTATCAGGTCGGTAAGACCATCAACGCAGTTGTGACATGAAGTGACGACTATCTTGGCGCCGGTTGCCTTAAGCTGATCGGCCTTTATTTTGGCCGATTTGAGCCGCCGTGGAGTGTATTCCGACATCGACATCGCCCCGCCGCCGCCGGTACAGCAGTAATTCTCGATGCGGTTGGGATACATCTCGCGGAAATCGGAACAGACCAGATTCAGAAGCTCGCGGGGTTCCTCGAACAGTCCGCAGGAACGGGCATTGTTGCAGGAATCATGAAAAGTGACCGGGGTGGTATTCTTCGATTTGTCCACTTTGATCCGGCCTTCCCTGATATAACGGAGCATTGTTATAACGGAACTTTCCATGGGGAATTTGACATCCAGTTTACCCCAGTTGGGTCCCTCGCAGCGGGTCGAACGATAACCGTGGCCGCACTCGGAAATAACCAGAGTTTTACCGCTGAGTTCTTCCACCTTTTCATACAACCGCCGGGCCACAGCGCCCCCGAGATCGTCGTCGCCGGAAAACAGACCAAAATTGGTCATATCCCAGCATTCGCTCGGCATGGTCCAGTCTTCACCGGCGGCATAGAAGATGAGGGCCGCATCAGAGATGGTCCGTGGATCATATTTGACCTCACGCGGATTGATGGAATAAACGACATCCGCATTTGTCCTGTCGATCGGTATGGTCGCGTTCGGGTCGCCCCATTCTTCCTGCAATTCCTCGGCCAGCCATTCGAGGGTATCGACATAGTCCTCTTTTAGGACACCCATCTGGTTGCCGATTTCCCACTGGTCCTTGCTGACGACGGCCACCCCTTCGGGCATGACACCGACCGAGACAAGCAGTCCTCGTGCCATGCGGTTGAAAGTGGCATAGTCGACACCCATGGGGCAGTTGATGGAACAGCGCCGGCAGTTGGTACACTTGCCAAAGACAGTATCTTTCAACTCTTCCAGATCCTCGTCGGTGTACAGGCTTTTGGCCTTGACCCACCAGGGCAGGACACGGCCGGTCCAGTCATAATGTTTCTTGAAGAATTTGCGTATCTGGTCGGCCTTGTATGCCGGGGCGTAAGTCGGGTCATCGGGATTGGCCAGTACATAATGGCAGGCATTGGTGCACATTCCGCAGTGCACGCAGGCCACCAGCGAACCGACAATCTGCCGGTTGAGTTTTTTGCCCATCCGTTCGATTACTTTTTGTGCCTTGTGTGATCTTGTATTTATACTGCTCATCGTTATCTCCAAATTCTCTGTTCCACCATTATTGACGATCATTCACCGGATTGCCGGGCGTGTTTCATCGGATAAACTCCCCGGTGTCCCAGCGTTTTGCCCAGATAGTACCGGGTGAAAGGATAGTACAGGTAATGGGATATTTTGCTGAATGGAACGTACACCAGGAAAAAGGCGGTCAGGAAGAAATATGTCAACAGGTGCCACTCTCCCCAGGCGGTGCTGTTAGGTACCGATAAAAAGGCGAAGGCGAACCAGACGGTCAAAAGCAAAAGTGAAAAATAATCGTCGGGTGAACTTATCGCGCGCATATATTTGTCGGAAATCCGACGGATTATCCGCATGAGACCGACCAGGAGGGCGGCCCCGATTATGGCCATCAGGATCACCGCCGCCACCCGTGAATCCAAAAGCCGTGGCGCATAAGGGATGATGAATGACAGCCCGATGGCGGCCGTTACGCCCAGATGAAATATTATAAACTGAATATACATGAACATTTTAGTCCGGGTGCTTTCCATTGCCCAGGGCATGGCGATATTCAACCATGAATAAAGGATGCCCCGGCGAGGTGTCGTATCGGCGGCGCCGGTCGGCGCCTGGCGATCCGAACCGGCCTTGAAATGAAACAGCCAGGTCAGACGAGTGATATAGGCCAGCGCCATAAAAGCAAGCGCCGCTTCCTGTAATGTATGTTCCGAAAAATGCAGCAAGGGACTCATCATACCTCCTTTACGCCGCCGCCATACTTGACAGTTGATTTTCAAACGGCTTGAATTCCCTCGAATCGAGGAGACATATAGCAGTATCCTCGATTCCGGTTTCGCCCGATAAATAATCGATTATTATCCCCAGGGTCACGGCGGCGCTGATTTCAAGCGGGACACCGTAAAAACCCGCGCCCATGGCCGGGAAAGCAACCGCTTTGATACCTTTCTGATCTGCCGCCTTCAGGGCATTGAGGACCGTTGTCCGGAGTTTTTCTTCCAGGTCTTCCTCCTGAAATTTGGGCCCGACGGCGTGGATGATATAATCGGCCTTGAGTTCTCCGGCGGAACTTATCACCGCCGCGGTGGTCTCGACCGGGCCGAGATTATCCAGTTCCTGCTGTATCGACGGCCCGCCCCGGACCGAGATGGCATTGCCGAACCCGGACCCGAGAGCGAGATCCTCGCGGGCATAAAAAACAAAAGATTCGATTTCAAGGTCTGTAATGTCACATTTCAAAAGTCTGACAGTACGCCCTTTGATTGTCAATTTTTCCGGCATAAGACGGTTCTCCTCTTGACCTTGCCAGTAACGATTCAATTTCAAGTTCGTGGCGGAGGACGTAGTATTATCCTCCCGGCATAGCCCCGGTGTTCAGGCTGTTCCCTCGATACAATCCATCAATTGCCGGACCGTAAAAGGTTTCTTAATCCAGCCAAACACTTCTTTATCACAATATTCGCTTAATTTTTTGATTTTGGATGAGAGAATTAACCGTACTACCGGAATGCGCGGGTCGTTAAACAGACTTCGGCAGAGGACTTCGGTCCGCTTTTTTCCCAGAGTGCAGTCAACCACGATATAATCGGGACGAAATTTTTCGATCATCATGGCACATTCATATTCACTGGTGACAAAACGGATATGAATACCGTTATTGCTGTTTTCGTCATAGTCGGTGAGGATCCTGTTGCCCTCGGAAAGCACCATGACATTGATCCCCTGGCCGCTGACTATTCCGTAATAATCACAGTCCTCACAACTGGACTTGCAGTACAATCTCAGACAGCCGAGTCCTTCGGGCAGGTCGCGAAGTTCATAACAGCGGCGGGAACGGGAACGGTAGGTGATACATTCATGACACTCCGGCTTGATAGCCCCGCCTTTTGAGAGGTATTCCCAGCAGTAC
>Ga0136651_10002521_pt1 | contig 10041 bp, 8 predicted proteins | sample Mar14236cmmetaG_FD_94867 | JGI IMG/M metagenome (GOLD analysis project Ga0136651, IMG submission 94867) | Marine hydrothermal vent microbial communities from Guaymas Basin, Gulf of California to study Microbial Dark Matter (Phase II) - Marker... ...
ATCCCATTCAATGAATTGAATGGTTAATGTTTATTGCAGTGATAGAAATGTTCATATAATTTGTGAGATGAAAAAAAGACTAAGGGAATGTTCGATTAGAAATACCCAAAAATCAAATAACGAGCTGGGAAATGTTAGTCAAATATAATACACAGCCAATCCTTTTTTCTCCTAATAAATCTATATTATCTCATCATAAAACTGCTTTAATTCAATATTATTCTGCAAATCGAATCAACAAGGTAAATTTAATAGAAAATTAAAAGAAAATCTTGTTAAGTAAATAAAAAAAGGATGAGAATAAGCGATTTTTACAAATAAATATATGAGAAAATAAATACCTGAAACATAAAAAGATATACCTGAATATGGTTCAGGTATTTATTGAAGGAGATAATTAGTAATAAAAATTGCTTTGTGAGAAGGTTATGAAACGGAATAATTTCAGGATATAGTATCGGTTCAATACATAGGAGTATACGGTTTATGTATATAGGTTTATGATATGTAAATGAGATTTTTTCTGATGATAATATAGTAAAATGTATTAGTAAAAGAGTTTTTTCTGTATAAAATAAGGAATGAAATATGTCGGATTTCTTTCCAACCAGATTCTCGGATTTCCTGATCTGTATAAAAGGTTTGCTGAAGGCGTGTTCAAACACAGGGATAAGTTGAATATTTTCCTTGAAGCAGCAGACAAACTTATAGAGTTATACAATGAAACCAAACTAGCAGAATAAAATGTCCAGGAAGCAAAAAGTACTTATAAGGTTGCTATGAAAATTAAAGAGGAGAGCAGGAAAAAAGCTGTTAAGCATATTCGTCAGACTGCGGAAGTGATCCATTCCAATCCTGAAAGCCCGAAGGGGATTCTAAAGGGGATCGGGCTGTATCCCCATAAAAAAATGCGTTCCTTTGATTCACCGCTTACTCCGACATATTTTTTCGCAAAACCGCATAATAAAAACTTGATCCTGGTTTCCTGACTGGCAAACGGGAATAAACGCCACACGCTTTATGTTCTCGAATATAAATTTCCCGATGATGAGAAGTTCAACCTGCTTGAAGTTACCATGTGCAAGAAATATAAGCATACGGTTTCACAGCCTTATGCCCAAGTTCAATATAGAGTTTAGGCGAAAAGAGGTAATAAAGAAAGTGGTTACAGCAATGTGGCAACGGTTAATTTAACATAGCTGCAAATCCCCTCAATGGTCAGTATGAATAACACTTACAAAGATTCTCATCTTCTTCTGAAGATTTTAAGCAATCTCAATGTTTGACTGCTAACATTTTTGTGTTTTCCTCATTTTTGGTCTTGACAAATATCTTTATCCAAAAAAAAAGTCTCATCGAATTTGATGATTCATTGTTCCAATGCTCTTTCGTTGGAATGATTTAATGATGTTTTTATGTAACTGAATCCAATGTTTTGCGTTGGTATAAGTAATTCAAAAAAAAATAAAGGAGAAAGAATATGATTCAACTTCAAAATCTTGTAAAAGATTATGGCAGTCTGCGAGCAGTAGATCATATTAATTTCGAGATCAACGAAGGAGAGATTCTGGGATTCTTGGGTCCGAATGGAGCAGGTAAGACAACAACCCTTAAAATGATCACCTGTTTTTTTGAACCAACGGAAGGCAATATTTCCGTGGAGAATTTCAATGTTCTGGAAAATTCCCGTGAGATCAGGAAAATGATCGGCTATCTTCCCGAACACAATCCTCTTTATCTTGAAATGACGGTTTATGATTACCTGAAATTTGTAGCAGAGGTCAGGGAAATCCCCGACTTCAAAACCAGACTCAAAGAAGTCATCAACAAATGTGGTTTGCATGGTATTGTGGGAAAACCTATAAATACGCTTTCCAAAGGTTATAAGCAGAGAGTGGGAATTGCCCAGGCAATTATCCACGATCCCAAGATACTCATCCTCGATGAACCAACTGTAGGCCTTGATCCGAACCAGATCGTAGAGATCAGGGAATTGATCAAAGAACTCGGTAAGGAAAAAACGCTCATCATTTCCAGCCATATTTTACAGGAAGTGCAGGCAGTCTGCGACCGGATTGTGATCATTAATAAAGGAAAGATCGTAGCAGACGGATCTACGGAAGAATTAAAATCCAATTTCCAGAACAAGACCAAGATCAATCTGGAATTGATAGCCAAGGAAGACGAGATCTCGTCTTTAACAGAAAATGTGGAAAACATCAGTTTGCTCTCTGTAACTCCCAAAGGAAATGATGTTGTTCAGGCTATTATCGAATTTGATTCCGGCGTAGATAAAAGAGCGGAAATTTTCCAGCATATAAAATCCAGGGATTGGACTTTGTTGGAAATGCGTCGTGATCATGTCAGCCTGGAAGCTGTATTTAGAAATCTGACCATTGAAGAAGGAGGAGAATAATGAACTATACATCCGTAATTACTAAAAAGGAAATGAAGAATTATTTCAGTTCAGCAGCCGCATATATCGTGCTGGTAATTTTCCTGTTAATTTCTGCCTGGTTCTTTTCCAGCCCCTTGTTCCTGAATAATCTGGCAGAAATGAGATCACTTTTCGGGATCGTGCCCATTATTTATATTTTCTTTATTCCCGCGATCACAATGGGTCTTCTGGCAAGAGAAAAGAATAACGGAACCCTGGAACTGCTTACTACATTTCCCTTAAAAGATTCGGAGATAGTTATGGGAAAATTCTGGGCTTCAGTAAAAGTAATAATCATTGGGTTAGCATTTACTCTGGTACATTTTTTCACTATTCTGATGCTCGGGAAAAATATCGATTTCGGAGCTATCTTTACCGGTTATTTAGGATTGATCCTGTTAGGAGCGGTTTACAGTTCCATCGGTATTTTCGCTTCCAGTCTGACAAATAATTACATCGTTGCTTTCATCATCAGTTTCTTCATCATCTTCTTCCTGTTCATTCTTGAATATTCACTCTTCTTTATTCCTGCTTCCCTGGTTGGATTTTTCCAATATATCAGCATTGGATACCACTTCTCCAATTTCATTAAAGGTGTGATCGATACCCGCGACCTGGTTTATTTCATCAGTTTGATCGTCCTCTTCCTGAAACTGTCGGAAACTGCACTTAATTCACGGAAATGGAGATAGGAGGAAATTATGAAAAACAAAAAATCATTATGGATAAACCTGGTAATTTTAGTTGCCATCATCGTTTTTGTGAATCTTATCTCGATCCCGATCTTTACGAGATTAGACCTTTCCAAAGGAAAGATATATTCCTTATCAAAAGCAAGTAAGAATGCAGCCAAAAATTTGGAAGATCGGTTGATCGTGAAAGCTTATTTTTCCAAAAATCTTCCCGGTGAATTTGCTGATGCACGCAGATTTACGCAGGATCTTTTATCCGAATATCAAGCGTATTCGAGAGGAAAACTGCGATTTGAATTCATCGATCCCAAAGATGAAGAGAGCCTGAAGGAAGAAGCACGGAAGAATAATATAACTCCTGCAACTATGCGTGTTAATGAAAATGATCAATTAGTTATTCGTGAAGTTTATCTTGGTCTGGCATTTTTATATCAGGATAAAACCGAAGCAATTCCATTGATCCAGAATACGCAGGGTTTGGAGTATGACATAACAAGTACAATCAAAAAAATTACTGCTATCGGTTTGAAGAAAGTAGCGATCTTCTCGCTTGAAGAAGAAATCCCTCCTCAGTATCCGGGAATGCCTCCTCAAAATGATAATTTCAAACAGATCAGACAGATGATCTCCGATAGTTATGAAGTCATCAAAACTGATCTTACATCCGAAATCGAAAGTTCGGTAGATGCATTGGTTTTTACAGGCATTAAAGATTCCCTTGCTCAAACGCAACTGTACAATTTGGATCAATATATTATGAAAGGCGGAAATGTCCTCTTTTTCCAGGATAGAATTTCCGCAGATCTGCAAACGCAAAAAGCAGAACCGATCAAATCCAACCTGTTCGATCTTTTCCGAAATTACGGGATCAATATCAAGACGAACCTGGTAGCCGATGCAAATTGCGGACATGTCTCCGTCCAGAGACAACAGGGATTCTTCAAGATCAATACTCCCATCAAATATCCATTCTTCCCGATTATTCATAATGTGAACAAAGAAAACCTGATCGTGAAGAATCTCGACCAGATGCAGTTGATCTTTGCTTCTGAAATCGATACAACGAGGATGAAAGATGGCTTATCTTTTGAACCGCTGCTTTATTCTTCTAAAAATTCAGGAGAAATTACAGGTCCTAGACTCGATATTTCCGTGATGCAGTATATGAACCAGAATCTGAAATCAATGTTCATCGATGAACCTAAAGTGGTTGCTGGAATTTATTCAGGTCTTTTCAAAAGTTATTTTGCTGATAATCCTGAATTCCCGGATGCTTCTTTGGAAAGTTCAGATGCCAAGATCCTGCTTGTTACTGATTCCGAATTTGTGGAAGATGTCGGTGGAGCAGGGATCAAAGGGAATCTCGATTTTGTTTTGAATGCTGTCGATTATATGGCTTCCGATGCTTCATTAATTGAAATCCGTTCCCGTGAAACCGAATATAAACCATTAAAGGAAATCAGTAATCATGCCAAGAAAATCATCAAATGGATTAATATTTTATTGCCTGCCATTCTTCTCATCCTGATTGGAATTATTCTGTATCGAAGAGAATTGGGCAAAAGGAAAATGATTGGAGAGCTTTATGAATAAGAAAAATTTAATCCCAATTATTGTTCTCGTTGTTCTGGTCATCATCTATGCTTTGACCAAAACCAGGAATTATACGGAAAAAAGAATCGAGTTTTTCGGGATCGATTCTGTCAAAATCGGTGCGATCGAATTGATCACCGTTGATGATACTTTGAAACTGGCAAAAGTAAATGGTGAATGGATGATCGATTTTCCGATCCAATATCCTCCTGTTCCAAGAAAAATGGAAGATATTTTCGGGAAAGTATTGAAGATTGAAACATCAAAGATTCCTGTTTCCGAATCGGAATCGTCTTTTGAAAAATACAATCTGACTGATAGTCTGGGAACAATTGTCAGACTTTATGATGTTAGTAATAAACTTTTATCGGAATCAATTGTCGGTAAGAGTGACAATTACAATTTTTCTCATGCCCGGAAAAAAGATGAGAACAAAGTCTATCAATTAGTCAGCAATATCTCCTACATGATCAAACCTGATATTAAAAGTTGGAGAAATAAAACGATCCTGGAATTGGAAGAACTGGAAATTTCACAAATCAACTTTGCTTCTGAAGAATTTAACTACACATTGACTGCAACCGATTCATTATGGCAGTATAATGATTTTATAAGCAATTTCTCAATCAAAGCCCCGAATGCTTCCATGAAAAGTATTGCCAGCGGTTTGAAAAGAGTAAATGTTTCTGATTTCATCGATCATGACTATGAAAGTTACGCAGATAAATTCGCCAAACCTTTAGCGGAATTAACGATCACAGACTTTACCGGTAAACTGACCGATTTAAAATTCGTGGAAGGGGAAGAGAAAAAACTGGTGGTTATGAAAGATGATGAAACAGAGCATTTATTTATAATGCATGAAAGCTGGTTGAATAAATTCAAGAAATCCAAAGAGGATTTTGAGAAATAGATGATATTGAAAACTGCCAAGTTTTAAAAACTTGGCAGTTTTTTTATCTTTAATACTTGATCTCACGCTTATGCGTGGGATTTTTTTGGTTCTTAATCAGCGTTAAAGCATCATTCCCAATCCCCTGATTGGGAATGTCCTTTTCTAACATCTATTCATAACAGCGGCTCAAATAATTCTCTCCAGATTCCCATTTTCAACATCAACCAGATACATATTTACTCCTGCTTCTTCCAATAGATCTTGGGCTAATTGATCCTGATATTTTTCTGCAATATAGATCGTATTTATTTCAGCATTGATCAAAATTTTTGAACAGATGGAACATGGTTGATTCGTGCAGTAAAGAACGCCGTCTCTAACTGATGAACCATTGATGGCTGCCTGAATAACAGCATTTTGTTCTGCATGAACTCCGCGACAAAGTTCGTGTCTTTCTCCGGAAGGAACATTCAATTGTTTCCTTAAACAACCGGTTTCCGAACAATGACGAACATGCTTGGGAGCACCATTATAACCTGTTGAAATTATCTGGTTATCTTTAACGATTATTGCTCCGACTTTTCTTCTCAAACAGGTCGATCTTTTAGAAGCAAGAACAGCCATTTCCAAAAAATATTGATGCCAGTGTGGTCTATCGTTCATATAATTTCTCCATTTGTTCAAATTTGCCAAATTTCAAAAATTTAGCAAATCTATAATTTATTTTCTCTCACCAACTCCGCCTGCGACTTCCTCAAATAATAAGGTTCCAGATTTGAAATAAATTCAAAATCATATTCAGGAAACCTTTCCAATTTTAAAATTAGACTGATCAAATTGGAAGCTAAAGCAAGATTCTGATGAGGGAGAGCAGGATTAGATTTTACTCCGGAATCTTCAATTAAATTTTTAAATTTAACAAATCCATCACCAATGATCGTTACTTTTTCTTTTATCTTTTTTAGAAAAACTTCCGGTTTGGAGTTTTGAGGAGGAATGATCTCATCCAATTGCGGAGAGTAAAGGGCAGCATAAACTTCGTTCATTTTAGCATCGAGAAAAGTAAGTATCGGATATTTATTTCCATAAAGATTAGATGCTAAAAGTTTTAAAGTATTTACCGGGATCAAAGGGATTTTCCTTCCCAGACAAATTCCTTTGGCAGTTGCCAGTCCGATCCTGATTCCGGTAAATGAGCCGGGACCGTTTGCCAGAGCAATTGCATCGATCTCTTTGATCGAGATTTTACTTTGCTTCAAGCCTAAATCAATCATCGGCATCAATCTTTCGGAATGAGTAATATTTATATCGAGATAACTGATAAACGAAATGTTACTACTTTTGCTGACAGCAATGCTTCCCGAAGTTGACGAAGTGTTTAAAGCAAGGATATTCAAATTTTTCTCCCTTGATTTCTATAGCTTAATTTTTTTCAGGTTGGATTGAAGTCAAGCAAAGAATTTATTAAATTTTGAAACAAAAACTTGCCATAAGAACCGAACTTGTTCGGTTGGTTCGTAGTTCAGAACTTGTTCTGAACCCATTCTTAATTTTTCAGGACTCGGAACAAGTTCCGAGCTACAGTAACTCAAACAATCCTGATTGAGAAAATAAAAAGGTAAAGAAATGAATAAGGATACTCAAAGCAGAATCGAATTCTTCTTTTTCAAATTGTTTTTAAATACATTCAAAATTTTGCCCTTTGTTCTCATAGTGAGAATAATTAGTAATTTATTTGTCTTGGGAGGTTTTGTTATCGGGATCAGGAAAAATGTTGCCAGAAGACAATTGATGATGGTCTTCCCTGGAAAATCAAAACAAGAGATCGATAAAATTTTATGGAGAATGTATTATGACATGGGAAGAGTAGCTGCAGAAACATATTTTGGAGATTCTAAAAAACTATTTATGAGAGCAGAAGTTAAAGGTTGGAAAAATCTGGAAAAAGCTGTAAATATGGGAAAAGGCGTGATCATGATTACCGGACATCTTGGCAACTGGGAATTAGCCGGAAGGTATATCGCATCAAAGTTAAAGCTGTCTGTGGTTGCTAAAAAACAGCGAAACAGGTATTTTGATGAATATACGAACAAGATAAGAGAAGCAGAAAATATCGTTTTGATCGATAAAAAGAATGCTTTTAAACCAATCATGAAACTGCTGAAACAGAATTACATTGTTACTATTTTGATCGATCAGAATGCAGGTCGAGATGGAATTGTTACAGACTTTCTTGGCTTTGAAGCATCGACTTTTATCGGAGCTGCAAAAATTGCCATTAAAACAGGTTGTCCGATCGTTCCTGCTTTTGCTGTGAGAACGGAAGACGGAATGAATCTTTTTACAGTTGATGAAATCATATATCCGGATAAATTTCAAAATGACGATAGATCAATAAAAGAATTAACTGAAATTATATCTAAAAAACTGGAAGAATATATTTTAAAATATCCTTCTCAATGGTTCTGGGTTCACAAACGCTGGAAAGGACGAGATAAAGCCAAAAAGATATAGCCACCTGTCTTCGTCAAGACTGCGACAAGGCAAGCAAAAATGTGCAAAATACACAAAACAACAAACAGCAAACAAAAAAAACAAGATGTTTGTCTTACAAAAAAAATATTATCTTTGTGTCTTCCTGCCTTTGTGGTAAATTACAAAAAAACTTTACAAGATAACGGTCTCAATAACCTTTGCCGGCGGAGAATTGATTTATGAAAAAAGTTTTTTTTATGATAATGCTGGTCTGTTTTGCATTTTTGAATGCAATAGATTCAGTTTATTCTGCCAACGGATTTGTTGAAAATCCTGTTCGGGATTCGCTTGTTTATTATCATAATAATACGGATGATTCTTATTGGTATGGAACCGACAGTTGGGCTGTTCGTTTTGGTTTTAATGATTTTTTTGAGAATATCGATACCCTCTATTATGAAACGGAAGGTGCATACATTTATATTCCCAATGAGATCGCTGATGATGAACTTACAGTAAAAATTTATGCGGATAATTATGGTCAGCCTGAACTTGAAACTTTACAGACTTCCCAGACAATTTCCCCTGTTTATGGTTGGAATCACATCGTTTTTTCCGAAACATATACTGATACGACGATCTGGTTGGTTATCGATTATCCAACCAATATTTCCGACAGATTCATTTCTGCTTCCAATATCGATGGAACTCACAGTTATTTCCTACAGGATGAATATTATCTGAATATGGCAGATTATGGATTCGTCTCGGAATTCCTTTTCAGTTTGGAAGGCAGATTTTTATTCGATGGGACTGACCTGGAATTGAAAGACCTTACTCTCGTTATCGATGAAAATTATTATCCTGACGGAACTCTCAACTTTGATGCGTATCCGCAATTTACGATCAGGAACAATTCCCAACAAACTGTTGAAAATGCTATCTTATATCTTACTATCGATTACCCTCTATGGTCTATTGAAGACAGTATTGCAATTCCTTCAATTAATGCAGAACAGGAAATATTCTTTGATCATTACCAGGATGAAGAGCATAAATACGATCTTTTAAGGGAATATTCTCAATATTATGTCAGTGCTGTTGTCGAGCATGAAGCAGATAGTCTTACCTTCAATAATGAAAAGAATTTCTATTTGAATATTTTTCCTTTGGAACTGGACAATGTTTTAATAGAAAATGCTGTTTTGAATAATGAAACAACTTATAATATCTGGAATGATCAGGAAAGTATAATTTTCCCTGATAGTACGGAAGTAATAAATTTTTTCCCGGATATTTCCGATATTCCGCTTTATAATTCAGCAGCTGTATTAAGGTCAAATTTTTATGATCTGACAGGTTATCCGGTAACGATAATTGAAGGTGAAGATAAAATATTTGGTTATTTTGAATCAACTTATGCAGACAATTTCAGCTCGCTTTATAATGACTTTCTTGAAAATGGAAAAACATTTATTTCGGAAATAGATGTTCATGCATCAGTTGATTCCGCAGGCAATGTCCAGTTTAATTATGAACTGAAAAACGAAGATACATACATTTTCTTTGATTACTTGGCAGATTTGAAATTTTATGCTGCGATTGTTGAAGACAATGTTGGTGACAATTTGGAAATCAGGCAAGAAGTTTTCGGTTCGGTTTTGCTCGATCTTGTTTATGAAACCTCGAATTTATCTCTTTCCTGGTCTGATACATTTGCTGATTCGTTTTCATTTAATAAATTTTCAGATATTGATATAATTGGAGATTCCCTTAATTATTGCAGGATCGTTTATTGGGTTCAAAATACCGAAACTCATAGAATCGATTATTTGAATTCATTTCCATTTACGGAATTTGTACAGGTTGGAATTTCCGATAATGACATCGTTATCTTTAATGAAAAAATATCGATCTATCCAACTCCTTTTAATAATTATGAAATCTTA
>Ga0136651_10002523_pt1 | contig 10035 bp, 4 predicted proteins | sample Mar14236cmmetaG_FD_94867 | JGI IMG/M metagenome (GOLD analysis project Ga0136651, IMG submission 94867) | Marine hydrothermal vent microbial communities from Guaymas Basin, Gulf of California to study Microbial Dark Matter (Phase II) - Marker... ...
GGTGAGTTGAATTGGGATGAATCACAACATTCCGAAGGGCTTCGCACATTCGGAAGTTGAGACAACATCGGAATGTCCGCAGGTCTTCCGATTGTTTTGGGTGAGCTGAATTGGGACGAATCACAACATTCCGAAGGGCTTCGCACATTCGGAAGTTGTTAAAGAACAAGGAAATAAAATGAAATATATCTTAATAGCATTAATATTTTTGATCAGCATTTCGATATCCGCTGAAATCCTGATCCCGATGGACAGCTTTTCGCAAACGAATCATCTAAAGGCTTATGGAATTGCTTTTGAAGCCCTGAAAAAACAGATCGTGGTAAAATGGCTTTTAAATTATCGAGGAGGTTCCTGGCTCTTTCCTGATTATCCGGAATTGGAAAATCTCTGTAATATTCGCGGGGTCAGTTATGAGAAAATATCCTCGTTAGAAGTTGTTAATATCATGAATGAGATCGATGCTTCCAATATGGATGTTGTCGTCCTGGAAAAAGAGCCGAAAATTGCAGTTTATGTTCCTCCCAACAAACAACCCTGGGATGATGCCGTAACTCTTGCTTTAACTTATGCTCAAATAGAATATGAAACGCTCTGGGATGAAGAAGTGCTTTCAGGCAAACTTGCTGATTATGATTGGCTTCATCTTCATCATGAAGATTTTACCGGGCAATACGGAAAATTTTATTCTGCATATCGTAATACCAGCTGGTATAAAGAAGATGTCAGGATCAACGAGGATATGGCTTATAGTCTTGGTTACAGCAAAGTCTGGCAGATGAAACATGCAGTTGTGGAAAAGATCAGGGAATATGTGAAAAACGGTGGATTTTTATTTGCCATGTGTGCTGCCTGTGATACTTTTGATATTGCTCAAGCAGCTATCAACCTTGATATTTGCGAATCTGTTTTTGATGGAGACGAAAAAGATCCTAATTTCAAATCCAAATTGGATTTTAAGCGCACTTTTGCATTTGAGAATTTCACTCTAATTCCCAGTCCTTATGTTTATGAATTTTCTACAATAGATGCCAGTGATTATGCCAAATTGCGTGGTCCCGAACAGGATTTTTTCCAGTTGTTTGATTTCTCTGCAAAATACGATCCTGTTCCCACCATGCTGACTCAATGTCATATAAATGTGATAAATGGATTTCTGGGGCAGACAACTTCTTTTCATAAAGAATATGTAAAGAAAAGTGTGATCATTCTCGGTGAATCTCCTGGAGTCGATGAAGTTAAATACCTGCATGGAAATTTCGGAAAAGGAACTTTTACTTTTTATGGCGGACATGATCCGGAAGATTATCAGCATCGGATTGGAGATCCTGAAACGGTTCTCGATCTGCATAAGAATTCTCCCGGCTATCGTTTGATCCTGAATAATATTCTTTTTCCGGCAGCTGAGAAGAAGAAGCTGAAGACATAAAAGTGGCAAGGTGAAAGGAACAAGGGACAAGACAAAGGAACTGAAAAAAGGAAGAAGAAACACCATTTAGTGCATAACTCCTATGAAACCCATTTTAATTTCCTACAAAATAAGGAGATAGGATTTTGATTAAAATGGACAAGTTCGGCATCTTGTTTTACGGATCAGGTTTCATCTTAATGGAACTATTAGCTCTCCGATAGTGGGGAGCTTGACACTATTTCCTGTTATGTTGTTTTTTGTGTGTCTTCGTGTCTTTGTGGTGAGATAGCTCCGTAACTCATTATTTTTATCAAACTTAAAAAATTCTGGACAAGAGAAGCCCGATTTTCTTTTTGGCATAATAATTTGTAAGTTGGGAGAATTAATGGAAAAAAAAGATGAAATAATTGAAAAAAAAGAAGAAATTCTGGAAAATTCAGAAAGCAATATAGAAGAACCTGAAATAGTTGAAAAATCAGATGAAATTGTATCTGAAGAAATTGAACAGGAAGAAAAAGAAATTCCGGAAACATCCGAATCAGGAGAAAACACAGAATTCGCTCAAATGCTGGAAGATTCGCTTTTAAACATTCCTCAACTGGATGTTGGAGATAAAATAGAAGGTGAAATCCTGAATATCACAGATTCTTATATTTTTATTTCTATCGGAGGGAAACGGGATGCTTATGCTGAAAAGGTTGACTATCTGGATAAAAACGGAAATCTACCTTTCAAAATTGGAGATACTCTTTCCGGTTATGTGACCAAATATACTGAAACCGAAACATTGATCTCTAAAAGCCTGGTTTCTGTAAACAAAAGAATTTTAAAAGAAGCTTTCGAAGAGAAAATTCCTGTAAACGGCAAAGTCGTATCCATGATCAACAAAGGATATTTGATCAATATTTCTGGAGTCAGAGCTTTTTGTCCAATGTCTCATATCGATAATAAATTCGTGAAAGATCCCAAAGAATTTTTAGGTCAGAACCTCGATTTTATCATCATAGAATTTAAGGAAAATGGGCGGAATATTGTAGCGTCACGCAAGGTTATTCTCGATGAAGAAAAGAATAAACTGAAGAATGAGACCTTGAGTAAACTGGAATTAAATTCGATCGTGAAAGGAAAAGTTACAAGATTAACTAATTTTGGTGCATTTGTCGATCTTGGTGGGATCGAAGGTCTTTTGCATATCTCTCAGTTTTCCTGGGCAAGAGTAGAATCACCTTCAGAAATGATGAATATCGGAGATGAAATCGAAGCAAAGATCATTAATATTAAAGGTGAGAAAATTTCGCTCAGTTTAAAAGCGATGAGTGAAAATCCCTTTGAACAGGCTTTAGAAGAGTTTAAAGAAGGCGATGTTGTATCATGTCGCATTCTTCGGAATCAACCATTTGGTTCTTTTGTCGAGATCAAGCCGGGAGTGGAAGGATTAATTCCAATTTCAGAACTTGCTTTGGGGCGAAGAATTAATAATCCTTCGGAAGTTGTCACGGAAGGTGATCAGGTGGAAGCTCAAATAATGAGAATAAATCATGAAAAGAAGAAGATTTCTCTTTCCTTGAAAGCTCTACAGCCCGATCCATGGGATGATATTGAAGAAGTTATCACAGAAAATGATATAATTACCGGTAAAATTGAGAATATAGTAAATTTCGGTGCTTTCATCAAGATTAAAGATGGAGTCGATGGTCTGCTTCCTTCTTCCAAAATAAAACTGGCAGGTTTGAAACTCGATAAAGCTAATATCGGGGAAGAATTAAAAGTTCGTGTTGTTAGAATAGATCGAGAAAAGAAAAGAATTTCATTAGAACCGACCAATCTTCCGGAATCTGCAATTGAAGCTAAAGATGATTGGCATAAATATAAAAAGCAGAAGAAGAAAAAAGAAGTGATCGTTAATGATAGTCCGTTTGCGGATTTGTAATATTGTTTGAAATAGTACAGTTTGTGAATCAGGAATTTGATAGAACTTATTTAACGATTATTATTATCTTAAATTTGTTAACACTCAAAGAATTAGCAAGTTTTGTGTTTTCTGAAGTCTATCCGAATTTCACATACTCATTCGGAATCTTCAATCCTTCTTCATCACAAAATGTAAAGAATTGCTTTTTATACCATTTAACTGCTCGATAAAATTTATACCAGTTTGATTCTCCAAAATTGTCTGCAAGGATAACAGACTTAACTTTTCTTTTATCAAATTTCTTTTTATCAAAATTGGAGAATGCCTGTTTGAGCCAGAGATTTTCACTGTATTGATAAGCAATATCCGAATCATTGAACACCGATTTTCACACCTCATTTTTTTGACATAATCAAGTCCTAATTTATAATAGATTTTTCATTTAAAACAAATTGTTATTTGCTTCTAACTGTTTGCAATTTATATAAATTAAACTTGTAAAAAATTTATCTGCTAATTGCTTACACCCAATTAATTGAGAGGCTGTAATGACTATGATAAAATCTTTATGCCGGATTAACTAATTCTCCTTACATTCCTTTTGGAATATAGAAATACACTGAAAATGTGATTTTGAAGCCATTTATAGTAACTATTTTGAATTATTCTTATTGATGAAATAATAGTAAAGTCAGAATTTCATTTTTTATTAGTCATAACGATACCCTGAAATTGATAAAGATTGTTGCTTAATAACAAAACTTTAGAACTTTTTTGACCTGTTTAATTGGGATTTTAATATGTCGTTGGGAATAGGGGTGAAAATCGGTGTCAAAAGAAAAAAGCTGAAGTAAAAATACTGTAAGTATTAATATTGTAAGTATTCATACACTTTGTATTCATACTCCGGCTTTTACGATTGATATCTATCTAAACATCGGAATGTGCGCAGCTCTTCCGATTGTTGATAAAAGAAAATCTAACATTCCGAAGAACCGATAAATCGGAACATTCGGAAGTTGTCTCTATTTCAGCATGAAGTATTTAGGAATTCTTGCATCGAACCCTCTCAATACTTCTATATGAAGAAACTCTTCCTGCTTCTCTTACTTCATAAGGATCATCTTCTTAATACTCGTATATTCCCCTGTTTGTAACTTATAATAATAAATTCCGGATGAAACCGTTTGCCGATTATCATCTTTTCCATCCCAGGTAATTTCATGATAACCAGCTGTAATATTCTTACTTATGAGAGTCTTCACTTTCTGACCTTTGATGTTGTAAATTGAAATCTCTGTGTCCTCTGCGTCTCTGTGGCAAGAAAAAGATATTGTAGTCGATGAATGGAACGGATTCGGATAGTTACCGAGAAGTTGGGTAATTTCAGGAATTGTTATTTCTTCAATAGCATTAACATCGATGACAACATTTTCCATATTTGAAGGTTCGGATTCTCCTCCGTCATAAGCTGCAGTTACATAATATTCATACTCTCCGTTTTCCAGATCAAGATCGGAATAATTTGTGATTTCAATATCAGATATCTCTGCGATTATTTCAGAATCACGATAGACATTGTATCCAGTTAAAGAGCGAGTTCTACTTGTTGTCAGTTTACTTTTCTCATTGATTTCAGGTTTTTTATCATTATCATTAACTGATGATGAGAGATTATTCCTTTCTGATGTTCCAATCATACTCAACAGTTGTTCCGGCATTTCCCAATTTAACTCAACATCATTTTCTGTTACCGAAGCAATTAGATTTTCCGGTGAAGCCATGAAATACAAGACAAAATCAAGTTCGATAGTTTCATCAGGAAAAACCTGGATATCATTCATCAAAACTGATTCATAAAATTCCAAACTGGCAGTAACATCGTAAGTTCCGGGAGTAACCGGAAGAATATAATCACCATTTTCATCAGGATGGGTGATAAAACTTCCAGCTGTAATCTGAACTTCCTCAATATCACCAGCTCCACCCTCTAAAACAACATTCCCGGCAATATAACCCATGATCTGCGGAGAACCGCTCTCAATATAAATATCATCCACATACCAGTAATTTATATCCCATGGATCTCCATCATAAGTCCAGGCAATTTGGAAAGAGCCAGAACCAACATCCGGAGTGGAGACCGAAATATTTTCCGTGGTTGCATTCAAATTCTGGGGATTCCAGGTTTGAACAGTGTTCCAATTCGTACCGTCACTTGTGGTCTCGACTCTGACAACATAACCACTACCTGAAAAATCATTGATCGCATGTTTGAATTCCAGTTCCAATGATGATGAACCCATAGTATTTATTGGCATTGATACTAATCTTTGAGTAGAAATAGGCGCCGATGAATAACTGAATTGTGCTTCCGGAGGTGAGCCACCCGCATAATTTCCATTTCCTGAAGCCCAATTTGATCCACCTTCGGTATGCCATCCTGCTGGAGGAAAAGAATTAAAATGTTCTTCAACATAAACAGGGATTTGTGAAATTGCCAGTGATATTTCACCACTCACTTCATAATCAAAATCTCCCTGTAGTATCCAATCGACCATCGCGATATGTCCGACTTCTGTTTCCTCATCAACAGTTACATTAATCATCGCTGTGACTGTTGCTCCAATATCGATATTTCCAAAATCAAATGCATTGGAATTCAAAGTAATGTAGGGATCATTGGTAGAAAAAGCAACAGCTGTCGAATAAGCATCCGAGCCACCTTCATTGGTAAAGGAAATATACAGATCTGCCGTCTCTCCCGGATCGAGGATATTATTGTTGCCGTCATCTATGAATAAACTGGAATAGTCGATAACAGGTGCATGTAATTCGAGTTGGAAATATAATGTCCAGCTATCTTCGTTACTGATCACAATGATTTCAAAAGTAACTATCTCTTCATCAGGGCAATCGGCTGAAATAGTAATATTAAAATCAGTAAGATTACTTCCTGATGTTCCTCCCTGAATATCATCATATAATGATGTATCTTCGTTGATAATAAGAAATTCATTGTTTGATGAAATGGTTGCACTAACTCCGGTTGCAGGATTTTCTCCCATATTGTTCAATAAAATCTGCAGATCGACATTTTCTGCATAATCAATGATCCCATTACCGTTTTCATCAAAAGAATTGACTCCACCCAGAACTAAAAACGGTTCTTCCGGAGAAATCGGAGGACCTGTAAAAAGGAGAGCCATTTCATTCTCTAATGGTTTGGCAGCAGTAGGATAAGAATAATTATATGTATATTCCAGACCAATAAAACTCGTATGATCTTCGATGCCAACAGTTGCATATTGCCCGTGTTGAGTTCTATAACTTCCCTGATCAACATTATTCACGACTTTATATTGGAATAATATCTCACCATCTCCGGTCGAGGTCGGATAAAAATTCTGATCATATAGGATCAATTGAAAAGTTTCTTCTGCACTGTTAAATTCGTTTTGCAGGTGAGACCATTCAACCACGAAATAGTGCAGGTTTGAATCAAAATAATAACAGACATGGCCACCGGAAGTTTTCAGATCATCCCAGAAAGGAGCGATCATGGGAGAAGGACCAAGCGGTCCGGGAATATGCCAATTCATAAAAGAATACATTTCTGTTGTTCCCGGAGCGATCCAACCGTTTGAACAAACAGTTATTTCCGTATAATCGATTCCATAAAACCGGAAGGAAAAAGGCAGGTCAACATTTTGGATTGCACCTGTATTTCCTCCGTCACTCAAAGATAAGACAGTTCCGGAACCTCCATAAGTAGGATCGATCTCAACCCATGAATAAATTGGAACATTATAGTAATCCGTGTCTCCGTCATCATAACAGTAATAACCATAAGCATCCGGACCAAGAGGATCTGTTATTTCCACTACTCCGATATCTATCAAAAAACTGACTGTATTATCATATCCGGCAGCATTATAAAGCTGCAATTCCAAAATAATTTGAGTGCCGGGCAAAAGATTTGTATTGGCAGTAACCTCAAATCTATTTCCGCTGTTCGATACTTCTGTATCCGGTAAAATATTCCCATAATATCCATCAGGATCGTTAATGGTAATCATATCATTATTACAGGATAAAATCCCATTGACATCCGAACATGACACAGAACCGATATTTTCTATGGTAACTTCCAATTCAGCAGTTTCTCCCGGATCAAGAATATTATTATTTGAATCTGCAATAATATAATCCCTTGTCTCCAGATTTGCTCCTTCGATTTGAAGATATATTCGATCATCCCATTCTGTCCTGTCACCATCACTAATTTGAACATCGAGAATCATTTCCGAACCACCAAGTGTGGCAGGATCTATACTGAAATCAAAATCATCATCAGAATATATCGATGTTCCGGGTAATATTGTTCCATAATCTTCATCACTATCTGTAATTGTGATAAAATCATTCGAGGAAATAATAGAAGCTGTAATCGAATTTGCATCTGTTGTTCCATAGTTTTTCAGACTTATTCCAAACTCGATATCTTCTCCGGGATTGATCATTCCATCATCATTACCATTCGAAGTTCCATTCAAGTCATCGTCGATATTCCATTCATTAACATTCACAAAAACATCTGATTGTTCGATATTGAAACTACCCAGGTGAGGAATGAAATTATGTTTGGTGACAGTCAATTTTACATTTCCTGTATTTTCCGTGTAGATAGGTAAATATACTTCCCCATTCGAATCAGTAAATCCGGTAGCAAATATTTCATCTTCTCCCATTAAAGCTGTTACCCAGGCGTTTTCAAGAGGAATATGAGTCACATTATGCTGCACTGTAACCTCAAGATAATTGGTTCCCAAAGCTACTAAAGGAGGATAAGAGATCATCATCTCCTGGGGATCATTTGTCCATATTTCCATGCCCGGATCACCCATCAGATTATTCCAATAAGAAAAATTGTGAACATACCCTGATTGATTGGGATAATTATTGTATAAATTCAATTTCCCGCGATTTAAAGCTCCACCCATATGATAAATATGATCCTGGAAAATTCCATAATAAATCCCGATATCAACACTGTTGTTAAAACAAGTATGTGTTCCGCAAGTTGCGGTCCCAATAGCTGCAATTGCTCCTTTAGGAACCGATGGAGTTCCGGCTTTCAGGAAATATTCGCTGCGGCAGTTATTTGTTCCTTCAAAATCACCGGTACCGCAAGTTAGAATCACAGCTACAGGTAATTTGTAACCGTTTGTTAAACTGCTGGTATTACTATTACCCCAACCGCTCATCCCAAGATAACCGCGATAATTAAAATAACTTGCTCCACTATTCAAACCCGAACTCATTTGAGAAACAAAGGATCCGCCATATACTTCATCGAAGGTAAATCCATCTTCATTATCATTGATCATTTCTTTGATATTTTTTTGAGTAATGACACACGATTGACCGGAATGAGACGGATCTCCTACTAATAAAGCATTATGATACCAATCAGTTTCATCGAGATAAGGATTTCGCTCATAACCAAGTATTTTGAACACAATCGTTTGAAATTCCGTAAGGCTGTTAAATGAAAGTCTTCCAATAAAAATATCAGCTAAAATATCATTACCTTCCAATAAGGTATAATATTGGTCTCCACCTGAAGTTGGAATATTAAAACTTCCTCCTGCATCTCCGACCAGACAAACAAATTCGGGTGGATTATCCCAGTTATCATAAGCATCCTGGATATAATTTTTTATTTGAGAAGAAGATGAACCTGTTTCGGAAGTATTAACTGCTGTTACTTCAAAACCTTTCCGGTGTTTCCAGTTAACCAGCGAGTCGAGCCAGGTTTCGACTTGATTATTATTGGGATAGATAAAGAGGTAGTTTGGCTGTTGAAATTCTTCATCTCTGGTAATCAATGAATTATAATTGAGGATGGTTGCTGTATATAACGACTCAAAAGCTCGTGAAATATGACGACTGGAAGTTTTAATATTTTCTCCACCTTTTCCAAAACAATTCACCTTGAAATTAATGTTTTTTATTATTTTTAGTTCTTTTTTCTGAGGATCATACCGGAAAGGATTTACAGTTACATTAACAACTCGAAAATCTCTCATAATAGCTGGTGTTCCGGTTTCTACGATCTTTCCAGGGAAAATATTTCCAGATGAATAAAATCTATCATCGATCACGAAGTCTGTACTTGGTGGTTCGCTTTCCAACTGCAATTCCTGCCGAGGATAGATGTTCATATTTGAGAGAATTTCTTCCTCAAAAGAAATGATTTCGATCGAAATTTCTCCTTTGTCAGGAATAGCAACTAAACGAGTGAATCTCGGTAAGTCAGGCTTCCCGATTTCCAGAAATTCACCTTCATTGAAATAGGTTATTTTCTGAAAGGTCTCACCTCTTTCGGAAACTGATTCCATCTCATAACCATTCAAAGAAAATTTTAGTTCGATTGCATTTCTATCTCCTGATAGGTGTTCGAAAAGTTTTTCTTGAGAATTTTCCGGGATTTCTACCCAGTTTGCCGAAAGGTAAAATCCAATTATAATTACCAGTAAGATCGTAATTTTTTTCACTTTATCATCTCCTTTTTTTATTTTCTAAAATGGATTCTGCAACTATTGAAAAAGTCATTGCGAGGTATCTTACAAAGGAATTCTTGCGAAGCAATCTACTCCTCTAACTTAATGTGAAGCAAGAGATTGCTTCGTTTGTAACAGCAAGAAGA
>Ga0136651_10002525_pt1 | contig 10032 bp, 14 predicted proteins | sample Mar14236cmmetaG_FD_94867 | JGI IMG/M metagenome (GOLD analysis project Ga0136651, IMG submission 94867) | Marine hydrothermal vent microbial communities from Guaymas Basin, Gulf of California to study Microbial Dark Matter (Phase II) - Marker... ...
AAAAAATACTTATAAACAAAACTACCAAACTTTTTCATAAATTCCTTACTTCCTTTGAATGCCCACATTTTAATTTGATAATTTTAAAACTGTTTGTATATTTGTAAACGATGCACTTGCTGAAGCACTAGCAGCACCAACAATAGATTTACTAAACACTTTTACTTGAATCCCATTAGTTTTTTCATCAGCTGTAAGTGTATGAACCCATTTAACTGTTTGTGTAGTTCTTACATCAACATTAGAATTATCTAATGTATATATTATAGTTTTATAACTCATACTATCTGAATAAGAACCACCTACATCTTTAGTTTGAATCTTTAATTGTACATAACTTGCTGATGAAGAAACATCTACTGCTTTTGAATATCCTGTAATTTCAATAACTGCATAAGTTTTTCCAGATATTCCATCAGTTATTGCTGTTAATTCATGGTCTTGTTCATCATTTCCCTGATTAGTTTTAGTTGAGTTAAAGCCAGTTCCTGTATATGGGGCTATTGCTATTTTATTTAGCAAATAATCATTTACATCTCCATCATATAATATATCTCCATCACTTTTTGGGAATTCTCCTTCATCTGTCATTTTTCTTTTCCTCCTCTATCCGTAATAATAAGCATATGCAGATATTATTTCTACTGTGCTTGAATCTAACCTAGTTATTGTAAATTTAACTTGACCAGTTGTTCCAGTATTAACTATTTCAGTCAATACTTTTTCTGTTATTGTTTGATAATTACTTCCACCATCTGCACTAAATTCAATAACTAATGAACTTGTATCAGATATTGTTGTTAATGCTTTTAAAATAACATTCTCTTCACTAGCTAAAGTTACTGTGTCTGTTATTAATACACAAGTATCTTGTCCACCTGAAGATATTGTAAATACTGGTAAACTTCCATCTGTAACAAAATCATAATTGACTGCTGTTGATGCAGTAGAATCTCCCGATGTTGTTTTTGCCCAAGTAACATCCCCTTTACAAACAACCATAGCGTTCATAACATTTGTTCCATTACCTGCTGCATAATTAACTCTTCCTTCACAATCTGCAGGATTAGATTTCTCATCAGCACTTAAATCAGTAGAATATTCATCTCCTGCATCACTTGCTAATGTTGTTCCTTCTGGCATTTCCCATTGAGAATGTCCATTAGAACCACCAGTATCAGGTGTATCACTCCATGAACTACATTTAGTATTTGTACTTGTATCAACAAATGTTCCCGTATATTTTGTATCTCCTGTGAAAGGTCCTCCACCAGATGCCACCGAATGAGTTACATAAATATAATGAACTTGTAATCCTACATCTGCAGTATCTGAAATCCCTAAAACAGTTACATTAGTTGCATCAGTTATAATTGGAGCAGAAGTCTCATCACTTTCTGTATCTGGTCTAAATACCGCTTCAAAAACTTTAGCTCTATTTTCTTCTTGAGTTCCATCATCATTCCAAACTCGCCATTTAGTTGCATTAATTTGTGTAACCGTACATCCTTCTGTTGCAAAAGCAGCAGGTGTTAAACTATCTGCAGTTATATCGATAAAGAATGTAGTACTTGCTGTTACTGCTGTAAAATCTGGGACTGAATGGTCTGTAAAAAAATCTATTTCATTATGTGTAGGTGTTCCTGTTACTCCCCATGTAACATCCCCCTTACATAAAATTATTACTCTTCCTAACAAAGTTTGTCCTGCTCCTGTTGATTTATTCGCATAAATTTGACAATCTGCTGGATTATCATTATCATCTGCACTCGTATCTGTAGAAGTTTCATCTGATGTAAAAGGTGATGATTCATCAGTAAAAGAATGTTTGGTAGTTCCTTCTGGCATTTCCCATGCTAAACTTCCTGAACCAGTTCCTCCAGTTGCATTTAAATATGACCATGTAGAACAGTCTGTATTTGTACTTGTATCAACAAATGTTCCATCTAAAGTGAATGTTAGTCCTGAATCAATAGATTTGGATACTTGTCCATAGTGAACTCTTTTTCCTACATCTCTACTATCTGGACTTTTTAAAGCAGTTAATGATGTTATTCCACTAACTGTATCATCTGTTCCATCAGTACCGTAGAATAATGTTTTCATACATTTTGCTCTTTGTACTTCATAAGTTCCTGATGATGTTAATCTCCAAGTTCCTGCTCCTGTATTAACCATTTGACAATCATTAATTGCAAAATCTGCTATTGTCAAACTTGTAGCTTCAACATCAATATAATAACTAGTATCAAAAGGAACTGTTTTATAATAATCATTACCTGAATCATATTCCATATTATATATTGCTGCTGCTGTATCTGATGTAAAGAAATCTACATCTAAGTTATCTTGATTTGTTGTTGTTGCTCCATCTAAAGCATAATTAAGTCCTGTTGTTAAAGCAAAACTTGTATTAGTTAATACTTGGTCAGCATCAGCTAACTCTCCACTTTGGAAGAATTCTATTTTATCTGCATTTATTGTCATTTCATTTCACCTATTTTTAGAATACTGTTTTCCAAGTATCCCCTATATTTATTTGCATTCCTGCAACATCTTTCCATGTGTCGCCGATGTTAATCTTAACTCCTTCTATATCTTTCCAACTATCTCCAATATTAATTTGAGTGTTTGTTCCAGTACTAAAAGGATAAGCTAATCCTGCACCAGAATTATATAGTTCTTCGATTTGTCCAGTTGATAAAGTTGTATCAAAAAATCCTATTTCATCTATATCTCCTTTAAAAAATGGTGTTCCATCTTGTCTTGAACCTATTCTTGCTGCTGCATTTATATCTGCAGCAATTCCTTTTACAACTACATGATGGAATCCAGTTGTAATTGCTTGTGTTGCAACTGTATCAACATAAACTGTTCCATCACTTACAACTATATTATTTGTGTTGTGGTCAAAGTAAGCATAACCTGCTCCACCTGAAGCTCTTAAATCATATAAATATCCATCATCATTTAAAGTGTCTAAATTTATCCACATAGATATAGATATCGTTGTATCTAAAGTTATTGGTAAACTAATATATGCAGTTCCATCAAATCCATAAGCTGTGTTTATTTTTCCAGTTTGACTATAATCACAATTAGTTACAGTTCCATCATTAGAACCTTGTGCATCGATAGCGTCTCCACTAGATTCATCTAATTTATAATAATTTGTACAATCATCTATTAATGCCATTTTTATGCTGTATATTGTATATATATTGTTCCAGTTGGTAATGTACTTGCTACAGGTGGTGTTGCATCTGTATTGTATAATACCATTGGCACATATGCTGTGTCAACTGAATCATTATCTCCTGTTAATGTTAATCCTACCCCTTCATCCACACCACTATTTAATAAATAATCTGAATGTGCTTGAGTATTATCTGTTCTATGTGTATTGTTTAAAACAACATCACTATGGTTTTTACCATCACTACCCCTATGAGTTGTATTAGCTGCCATATCTCCATCATCTTCACCATCTATCAAATTAGATACTTGGTCAAAATCAGATTTTACAAATCCTGAACCTGTTGTACTTGTTAATGCTATTGTTGTCATTTCGTTTCACCTTTTTGTTGGTTAATTAATTTTGATAATTAATCAACCTATATTGTATATTGAATTGTTAATTTTGTAATTGTTATTTCAGTAGGATTAGTTTCTAAACCCCATGTTCCAAATGCTGTTGGAAAATTAGCAGTTCCAATAATATCTCCTTGATTATCTATCTTCCAGTATAATACTGTCCCTGTATTTGTAAATGTATGTTCTACATTATTTGTTGCTTCTTCCCAAGCATTACTATCTGTTTTTAACCATATCCTGCCACCATCAAAGTTTGCTGTAGTTATTGAAGGTGTAGCTTTAAATACTGTTTGATTATTTTTAAATACTGGTTCACTTATTGCTACTGTAGATGCTGAAGTTGTAAACTCTAATTGTCCATCTGTTGTATTCCATGTTGCTGTTGTTGAACTATTTTCAAATAAATTATATCTAAAATAACATATGAATTTATTATTAGGGTTAACAACCCTTTCAAATGTTAATGAAGTTGGTGAATCTCCTAATTTACTTGTTCCTAATACACCAAATGTAGCATTTCCTAAAAAGAAACCACTACTATAAATATTATCCCAATTAGATGCATTCCAATTAAATGAATTCCATATTGTATCTGCACTAACATCTCTTGCTTTAAGTACCGTTGGACCTTCTTCCATTATAAGTGTTTCATTAAATGGACCAATAAGTACTAAATCTTTAGTATCATCTTGTTTTCCAAGATTATCTCTTGTTTGTTGAAATGAATCTCCACTAACCATTATTTAACTCCCACTTGTAATATGCCATGTTGTAATATAAGTAAATTCATCATTAGAACCTTTAGTTATTCCTTCATGCACTATACGATTCGCATTAACATTTCCTGAATTTAATTGTACTTCTTGTTCTGTATAAGTATTACCTGAACCAATAACACTACTAATTGAATGAGTTATTTGTATTGAATATCCTGATTTTTCATTTGAAGGTGTTAATAAAGTATTACTATCTGGGGTTTCTAATCCAGTATCTGTTGCAACCGGTGCAGTATCTCCTTCACCTGCCTGACATTTAAATATATCCTCTTCAAATAAGTCCCTTATTCTTGTTAAACATTCATTTAATACAACCATTATAATCACCTTTAATTTGTTTTTTCTTCTGCATCTTCTTCAACTGTTAAAGTAGTATACCATCCACCCTTATTTATTGAATGTTGTATATCTGTTATTCTAATTAAAGCATCACTTATTCCATGAAATGAATCATTGAATGTTATTAAATTACCCAATGCATACTTATAACCCTTTAAACTAATTGTTCCTTTCCATCTTGGATTAGCTCTTTTTTGTGTTATTTCTGAAGCTCTTGTTTTACCTTCTTTACTACTTTGAATTCTTAAACTTTCATTTAAATCATTATCATTATCTATTGATGCATCCCCACTAGCATCAGCCCATATTGGTTTAAATGAATATGTTGCATCATATTTTCTACCATCACGTATTAATTTTCCAGTATCATTATTCAATGTATAATCAACTGGTGCTACATCTAATCCCCTATATATTTCTAATTTCTTCCATTTTTCAGCTATATCAGTCATTGGTTTATATACTGGTTTTAACTTATTAGAACCTGTTGTTGGGTCATAATAATAATCTAAAATACCATTACCATTAAAATCATCACCAGCATTAAAAATAACCATATTAACTATATCAAATATTGCTTTCTTTAATTTACCACTATTTAATTCATGGTATATTGAATCTCCACCAATTGGTCCTGTTGCACCAACTGAGATTTCATAATTTGAAGATGTTGTTGAAGGATATTCCCAATGTGCATTGTTATTTTCATCAACATAAAAAAAGTAGGGTCTTTTTGCAATAAGTGTTCCTGCTTGTTCTGCATCTGTATTTGTTCTTTCTATTGAACTTAAATCTTCAATCCATTCATATACTGGTTTAAATACTTTAGCTATACTTAATTCATCTCTTAAAGTATCAAATGAACTACTATCTGGTCTAGTGTCTTGTATATATCCACCATTACTAACAAAATCTGCTTTAACTTCACTACTCCCCTTACCATCTGTTGTTGTTATTCTAATTATATTTCTAATTATTTCAGGCGGTGTCCAACCAGTTTTACTATCACCATCTATATCATGTACTTCATTCCTAGTATATGCTTTAGCCCATAATTGATTTAATAATATATATGTTTTATCCACTATCTTTAATTTCCAAGATGTTATTTTTTCACCAATCTCTGCTTCAAATTCTTCTATTTCAGCAACCATTATTAAATCAGTTGTTGCATCAGTATCAATTGAATATGAAGGGTCATCAGTATATTTTAAAAATACTTTAACAGTATCTGTTTCCTTCCATCTAAATTCACCATCAAGTATATGTTCACCATAAGCATTTTTAATAATGATTTCCATACCACTACCTTTATTACCCATACTCATTTTAATATTTGTTTTCTCATCATCACTAACAATATAAGGGGTACTATCTTCTTCATCCCCATTAAAAAATTGAATTGTTTTAAGTAATATACTCATGTTGATTCTCCTTTCTCAATTTGACAAGTCATATGCCAATTAATCATTTTATTGGTTGCATTTTGAGTTATATTTATTCCTTTAACCCTAACATGTAAATGTCTATATGTTGGATTATATGTGTCTGTTTCTCCAATACCATATAATATGTTTTCATTTTCAGTTCCATCCTTATAATATAATTCTTTATATCCCCTAGTTTTACATAATAAATCCAATAAGAATAATATATCAACTTCATACTTACTTGCATTCCCATCTTGGTCAGTAATACTACTAACACCACTTATTTGATTAATAGTATTTGATGTTAAGCTCATATCACCTTTACCATATATTCTTCCAGATATAACTACTACTGGATTATTTATACTAACAAAATTAAGTCTTGTATCTTCAAAAGTTCCGGGTTGCGGAGTATCATCAAAAGATACACCTCTTTGATATCTAATACTAACTCCTTTTAATGGAAGTTCATCACCACCATTAACTATATTTGTAGCACCACTATATTGACTACCTGATTCTTCACCGGGTTTTATATATCCTGTATCTTTAATAAAAATAGTTGTCATTTTTTACACCTATGATGTTGTAGCATTAAATCCTTCATCTTGTTGATTCTCAACTGTTACTGATATATCATTGTCTTCAAATCCTGCTTTAATTGCTTCACTTATTGTTTCTCCAAGATTATCTAAATAATCCATGAAGTCACCCTTTTCTTGAACATCTTCCATAACTGGTTTAAAACTTTCTGATTCACCTAAAAATGTTTCTGCTTTTTTTGTAAAATAAAATTTATCATCAATCCAATCTGGAAGTTTATCACTAACTGTTTCAAATTCACTACCTGTAATTTTATTAACTGCTTTAATTGCAACATCTAAGAACTTTAAAAATTCAACTAATGGTAGAAATAATAAATTCTTTATACCATCACCAAGTAATGCAAATGTCCATAATAAAAAACCACCAATAAATTTAAGAGTAGTTCCTAAATCATCAAATGTGGTTATTAAATATCCAACTAATAATGTAACTGTAATAATTATTATAGCAATCCAAGTTAATGGACTTGCCCATAATGCTGTATTAAAAAGAATCATTTTATTTTTTGCAATTGCTATAGCATTACCTAACTTTGTAAATATCTCTGGTTTAACAAGTTTAAGTGCAATTACAAATAATGCTATTGAACCACCTAAAGATATTATTTTGGTTATTACCCAAGCAATTGCAGTAGACATAGCCAACATAGTTCTTTCACCTTCATCTAATTTACCGAACCAATTAACTAATTTAATAACTAAATCTATTAAAGTTATAAACATTGATGATTGATTTAATGCATCTATTAAACTAAATTTAAAGAATTCCCATGCTGCAGATAACTCATTTGTTTTTTGAGCAAAGATTGTATTCTCTGTACCAACCATTTTATATGCATCAAAAGTTTTTCTTATAAAAGAACCTATTGCTCTGTTCATAGCCATACCCATAAATAATGCTCCAAAAGCAAGACCCATAAGTCCACCACGCATAGTTTTAAATGATTTATCTGCAGTTTTTCCTAATTCTGTAATGTCTTTACCTAATCTTTTAGCACTAGCTCCTGCAACATCAAATTTAAATTGTTTATTAAAATCAAATTGTCCACGTTTACCTATTGATTGATTAAGAACATCAGTTATAGATTTAACTTGTTTTTTTACTTTATTAATAGTAGGTGTGACACTACCCATTTTTTGCATATTTTTTTGTAATGTTTTAAATGCCAAATTAACTGATTTTGTCTCATTTTTAAGTTGTTTCATAGCAGTATCTACTAACTGCATAGCATTTTTTTCACCAAGTATATCAAATAATAACTGTATTTTTATTTCTTTAACTACCATTTTATTTTCTTTTTGATTTGTTTATTTGTCTTTTTTCTTCTTTAATATGTTCTTGTAATAACTCAATTTGAGTATTTAATTTTACTAAAGGGTACATATCAGTTACATAAGCTCCAAGTTCTTTTTCAATATAAAATATATTTTTAGCCATTATTAAATCATATTGTTCAAAAACATTATCTTCAGTATTATTTGCTAAAAATAATCTTAGTTCTTCTTCAGAACCATCTATTCCCTTTTTGTTATTACTTGAAGCATGTCTTTTTTTTGTTGTTCTAACTCTTCTTTAGTAGTCATTCCAAATGCTACCATCATTTCATTTAATAAACTTAAAAGATTAGTATCAACATATAATTCTAACTCTTTTATTTCTTCATTATTTTCAGGTGGTAATTTTCTTGAAATAAGTTCTTTTACAAAACCAAAGAAGTTATCAAACAATAAACCTTTATCTTCATTAGCTTTTGAAACTAACTTTAAAAACTTTCTACCATCTCCCACTAATGGTTCAATCTCTAACTCTAAACCACCAATATTAAACTCGTATTTACCAACTATATTTCCATATTTTCCCATTTCTATTCATCTCCTTTCCTTATTGGATTTGAACCCATTGTCATTGCAGGTTCTTCTTCCATTTGTTTTTCTGCTTCGGTAAGTCCATTACCTTTCTCTAATCTAATTTCAATATCACTTAATCTTTCATTAAGATTATTAATATCTACTTTCATTAATCCTATTGAATCTAATACTTTTGCTTTCTCCATACAATCTTTAATAGCCAACCAATAACAGTTACCATAATATCGTGTACAAAGTGTTTCAAAATCTACCCATACTTTCAATGGGAATGTAACTCTCTTAGTTACTGTATCCATTTCTTTTTCTTCCATTTCAATCACCTTTCGTTTATTTATAAAATAAAAATAAAAATACGCCTTAAGCAGCGTATGTTCCACCTTTAACTTTATACGTTTGGTTTGCTGAAGCTGTTACTTTTAATTCTGCTGTTGCATGATTATCTGCTTCTAGTTTCATTCCACCAACTGTATTTAATTTACAATCTCCCATAATGAATCCAACGTAATTTGTATCATCACCAAATCTGATGAATATACTAATGTTTGCTGGGTCACTTGCATAATTGAATATCTTATTACTTCCATCTGCTGTGTAAGTAAAAAATAATTCTGCTAAGTCAATTGTTCCACCTGATTTAGGTGAATATAAAGTTTCTCCTGTTAATTCAGATACTGTTGGGTCTTCTTCCCATGTTTCTGAGTTAGCATTTCCACTTGTTGTTCCTAATAATTTCTGTTCACCAGTATTTCTTTCAGGTTCCTTAAATTCTACATTTTTAAATAAAAATGAATAATCTTGTGAACTTGTATCAAAATCTGATTCACTACTTGCTGTTGATGCTGTTGTAAAAATCTCAACATCTCTACTTCTCCATAAAGCCATATAAATCTCCTCCTATTATTTATGTTTTATTATTTTATTAGCCCCTTTCTTTACGAGACTATCTATTTCTTTTCTAGCATTAATTATACCTTTTTCAAAGTATCTTTTCGCACTGGAATGTCCAGTTCCAAATTCAACAAAGTTAGCATAAACTGCAGGGGGTTCTATAAAACCAGTCCCTCTTGGATGTTGAAATCCACTTAACTCAGGATTTGGTGTTACAATCCACACAGTTTTTGTCCTTGTATTTTTTGATTGTCTTTTTATAATGTTATCAGCTAAACCACCTGAACTACCTTCTCTACTAAATGCTCCCCTATAAGTTTGTCCATTACGTATAGCCTGTACTACATTTCTTTTTATAATTGTAGAACCATCTCTTGGAATTATTTTACCGATACGTTTAGCTCTTCTATCTGTTTCAGCAAGATAAGCCCTTGTTTCTTTTAAACCTTCTACAATAATTGTAACCATTTATCTATCAACCTCAAATGTTACTGAACTTGTTTTAACATGGCTTCTTTGTTTTTGTAAATC
>Ga0136651_10002528_pt1 | contig 10028 bp, 9 predicted proteins | sample Mar14236cmmetaG_FD_94867 | JGI IMG/M metagenome (GOLD analysis project Ga0136651, IMG submission 94867) | Marine hydrothermal vent microbial communities from Guaymas Basin, Gulf of California to study Microbial Dark Matter (Phase II) - Marker... ...
AAATGGAGTGGTTACTCTTCCAGTCATTGTCCAATTAGAAGAGACGAATAAACAGTTTAAGCCTGGGTTTTCTGCTTTAGTGGAAATTATTGTAGGTAGAGCAGAAGGTAAATTATTAGTTCCCATTGCTGCAATCCTTAATAGAGGTGGAAAGCAAGTAGTCGTAAAAGTAGTGAATAATAAACCAGTATTCACTCCGGTAAAAACTGGATTAAGTGATGGACTTCACACTATAATTGAAGAGGGATTAGCGGAAGGTGATGAAATAATAATAAATGTTTACGAGTTTGCTAAAACAGATTCTACAAGTAAGACAACTGCCGTTCGTGGTGCACCAATGATTCCAGGTATGGGTCGGAAATAATTAATAGATAGATTAAAATCGAATAGTAAAAATAAAAGGTGATTCTTAAATGTTAGAGATACACAAAATAAAAAAAATATATCAGATGGGGAAGGTGAAGGTTGAGGCTTTAAAAGGAGTTTCTTTTTATGTTGATAAAGGAGAGTTCGTAGCTATTATGGGGCCCTCTGGTTCGGGCAAATCTACGCTGATGCATATTATTGGATGCCTGGATAAGCCTACAGAAGGTAATTTTGTAATCGGAGGAAAGGATGTTAGCAAACTTAATGATGACAAACTGGCTGAGATTCGTAACAAGAGTATTGGTTTTGTTTTTCAGCAGTTTAATCTCTTGTCAAGAAATAGTATTTTACATAATGTGGAAACCCCGCTTATTTATGCAGGAATAAAAACTAAAAAGAGAAGAGAATTGTCTATACAAGCGTTAGAGAGTGTAGGGTTAAGTGACAGGGCAAAACACAAACCCAATGAAATTTCAGGCGGAGAAAAACAGAGAGTAGCTATTGCTCGAGCTTTGGTTAACAATCCTCTCATTATTTTAGCCGATGAGCCTACTGGAAATTTAGATACTAAAACTGGAGAAGAGATTATGAAAATTTTCGATAAATTATATCAAGAAGGGCATACTATAATTATGGTAACTCACGATGTAGAGATTGCCAGGCATGCCCAAAGGATTATTCATTTACGGGATGGTTTAATTGAAAAGGATGAGGTAAAACAATGATTTTTGAAATTATAAAATTAGCAATTGATAGTTTAAGAGTGAATAAACTCCGTACTTTTCTTTCTATGTTGGGAATAATTATCGGAGTTGGAGCGGTAATTGCTATTGTTTCTATTGGTTCCGGAGCCAGAGAGCAAATCACTGCTCGAATTTCTGATTTAGGCTCTAATGTTATAAATATTTTGCCTGGTACCAGTAAGGGATGGGGAGGTAGAGTCAGTAAAAGTTCAGCTGATATATTTACTTTAGAATTAGCTGATTATATCGCGGAAGTAAGTCCCTCAGTAAAAAGAGTAATTCCTATTTCTCAAGGTTCAGCTTTATTGATAAAAGGAAATTTTAATATCCAGGCTACCATTATCGGAACAAATGCTGGTTATGCCGAGATAAACAATTATAATTTAAGTCAAGGGCAATTTTTAAACGATGATGACCTTGAAGATGCTCGTAATGTAGTGGTATTAGGTTCACAATTAGCTCAAGATCTTTTTGGAAACATTAATCCATTAGGAGAAAAAGTTAAGTTAAATTATCAGAAACGGGATTATCTCTTTACCGTAGTGGGGGTAATGGAAGAAAAGGGAGTTGGATTTACCGGTAATCTTAATAAGCAGGCCTATATACCGATTACTACTTTTATGAAAAAACTTTCTAATTCCCGGTTTGTCTCCTATTATATGGCTCAGGCAAACTCCAGCGAGGAAGCCTCGACTGCAGTGGGAGAAATAGAATATTTTTTGACCAAATATCTGGAAGATGAGAAGAAAGAGAAATTTAATCTATTAAGCCAGGACCAGATCTTAGATACAGTTAGTTCAGTTACTGCTTCTCTAAGTTTGATGTTAGGAGGGATTGCTGCTATATCTTTACTGGTAGGAGGGATTGGAATTATGAATATTATGCTGGTATCGGTAACTGAAAGAACCAGAGAAATAGGGATTCGCAAGGCATTAGGGGCAAAGAATAAGAATATTATGAGCCAGTTTATTATTGAAGCTTTAAGTTTAAGCGGAATGGGAGGATTAATTGGCATCTTTTTCGGTTGGTTAGGGGCTTATGCTATTGCCCAAGTTGGGAAATGGCCCTTAGTGGTTACTCCTATCTCTGTTTTACTGGCTTTTGGCTTTGCATTAATTATTGGTCTTTTCTTCGGCCTCTACCCTGCTATGAAAGCTGCTAAGATGAATCCAGTTGAAGCCCTTCGCTATGAATAAAACCCGCACCAGGGGACTGGACTGCACCCCTCCAACTAGACACATTTAGAGAAAAACAAGATTTGTTATATAATAAAATAACAAACAAGCATAACAAAGGGGGGCATAATTATTGAGCTAGTACAACTGTTCCCCCGTTTCAGTTCCGGATAATAAATTATGACAGATGTATATGAATTAATTAAAAAAAATAATCAAATAAAAAAGTTTTGCCTGTATGGATTTTTAAAAAACCTTAAGTTTTTTGAGCCCTACTTATATATTTATCTAATACAGGTGGTGCATCTTAACCTGTTTCAGATAGGAACTTTATTTTCCATTAGAGGGATAATTATCTACCTATTTGAGGTGCCCTCCGGGATATTTGCCGACCAATACGGGAAAAAGACCGAGTTAATGATATGTTTTATCTTTTATATTGCTTCTTTTTTCTTCTTTTTCCTGGGAGGAAGTTACACCATTGTGGCTATAGCTATGGTCTTATTTGGCCTGGGAGAGGCCTTCAGGTCAGGTACTCACAAGGCTATGATTTATTCTTATTTGGAACAGAAAGGCTGGTTTAAACATAAGACTTTCGTCTATGGCCGTACCCGCTCTTTTTCCTTAATCGGTTCTTCCTTATCTGCCTTTGTCGCAATTTTTTTGATGATTAAATTACCCAGGATACAATCGATTTTTTTGTTCAGCATCATCCCCTACATCCTTGATTTTCTCTTAATCTGGTCTTATCCTGATACTTTGAATGAACCAGTAGAAACTACTATCGGGATAAAAAAATTTTTTTCTTATAGTATTAAACAATTAAAAAATATTTTCGCCAACAGGTTCCTCAGAAAAGTAGTAATAAGCTCCTCTCTCTTTGATGCCATCTTTAAGGTTTTAAAAGATTACGTTCAGCCAATATTAAAAGATATTATTTTAGTTTCCGGAATTTATGTAGTAGCTTCGATGGAAGCAGCTACTCAGTTAAAAATTATTTTAGGACTTATTTACGGAGTGATGTATATCTTTAGTTCATGGGTTTCCCGAAATGTTTACCGCTTAAATCTAAAATATAGTTCTGATAAACTAATGGATATCAGTTTTGACATTTTAAGTATAGTATTTTTTATAATGTTTTTTGCTATCAAAACTAAAATTATGTTCGTAGTTATTTTACTTTACTTTTTTCTTTATCTTCTGCATGATGGAAGGCGTCCTCTGGTAGTAGATGTTTTTGGTGATTATATGAAAAAGAATGAACGGGCAACTGTGTTATCGATTGATAGCCAGCTCTCTTCACTCTTTATGATAGCATTAGCCCCTTTATTCGGCTATATTGCCGATAGATGTGGTATTGCAACTTTATTTTTTATAATAGGGTTTTCGGTATTGGCTTTAAATAGATTTTTAAGGATAGAAAGAATCTCCTCTTGATTATCTTATGTAATATATTATAATAGAAAACAATAAATTACATATTATTCCGTCCAAAATTTTAAGATATTTTAAGATAAAATAACTCTATAAATAATAAAAAAAATAAGAAGAATTCTATCAAAAGAGACTAAATTTAATTAAGAAAAAATTACTAAAATCAATCAAAATATATGAATAAAGAAAAGATAAGGTTAGGAGGAAATAAGATGAGTTCAAAGGTTCCAACTCGAGAAGAAGCTTATCAATTACTTACTGAATATAACAAGAGTGATAGTCTAATAAAACATGCCTTGGCAGTAGAAGGAGTTATGCGCTATTTTGCCCGTAAACGGGGAGAAGATGAAGAAAAATGGGGGATTATTGGCCTGGTTCATGACCTTGATTATGAAAAATTCCCTGAAGAACATTGCAAAAAAAGCGAGGAAATCTTGAGAGAAAAGGACTGGCCCCAAGAATATATACGGGCAGTAGTAAGCCATGGTTGGGGACTCTGTTCAGATGTTGAGCCACAGACAGAATTAGAAAAGGTCTTATATGCTGTAGATGAACTTACTGGATTAGTAGCGACTACCGCATTGGTTCGACCATCCAAAAGTGTTATGGATGTAAAAGCAAAATCGGTGAAAAAGAAATGGAAGGATAAAAGATTTGCTGCTGGAGTGAATAGGTCTGTTATTGAAAAAGGAGCAGAGATGTTAGGGGTAGATTTATCTGAGCTTATTGCGGATACGATTGCTGGTATGCAGGAAGTGGCAGAAGCCATCGGCCTAAAAGGAGTACAAAATTAGAAAGTGAAGAATTAACTTACTTAGAGTGATGCTTATTAAACGGTCATAACCCAAAAAGTAAACAAATGGTAATGTAGAGGCAGATGCATCGCGCCCACAGTAAAGCAAAAGCGAAACCAAAAAATGTAGAGGCGTATTGTATACACCCAAGGAAGAGCAAAAAATAATAAGGGCATAATTTATTGTGCCCCAACAAGATAATTATATGTTACAGGGGACAACAGTTCTCTGTACCATATTTTTAAATATAGATTATCAGGAGAAATAATTATGGAAAATTTTGGAAACGAAGAGGTTAATCTAAATATCCGAAAGGCTTCAATCGATGATGTCCCTTTAATTCTTAAATTTATAAAAGAACTTTCGGTATATGAAAAAAGGTCTAAAGAGGTAGTTGCCACTGAAGATACTCTCCGAGAAACCCTCTTTGGAGATAAACCATATGCTCAGGTCCTTATAGCAGAAATAGAGGGAAAACCTGTAGGTTATGCTTTATACTTTTATCATTTTTCTACTTTTATAGGGCGACCCGGTCTTTATATAGAAGATGTATATGTTTCTGAGGAATATCGAGGAAAAAGAATTGGTACCGCTTTGTTTAAATATTGTGCTCATATTGCCAAAGAAAATAAATGTGTTAGAATGGAATGGTCTGTTTTAAAATGGAATCCCGCTCGGAAATTTTATGACCATATGGGCGCAAAACCTATAAATGAATGGTTGGTGTATCGTTTAACCGGTGATGCCTTAGATAAAATGGCAGATTTGTAGTCTCTAAATAATTTATTATAATTCCCGCATCAATATAAAACCGTAGGATAGGCGTCTTGCCTGTCTAGGTAGTGGTCGGATTTATCCGATCCGGTTCCTTATACTTATTATTATATGGAGATATTTTGAAAACTTTTTTAAAAAACAACATTACTTATATAAAATTATCTATGGTAGCCTTATTTTTTGGAAGCACCTTTATTGCCGGGAGGATAATGGCGGCAAACCTTCCTCCTTTCACTTCAGCTTTTTTGCGATTCTTGTTAGCTTCTTTCTTTTTAGTTTTATTTGTCTTTAAAATCTATGGTAAATTTCCCCGGATTAACTTCCAGCAATTTTTGTTAATTATAGCTCTCGGACTTACCGGTATCGTGGGTTATAATTTTTTCTTCTTCTCGGGATTAAAATTTATTACTGCCAGTCGGGCTTCCATAATTATCTCTTTAAATCCTTCTGTAATTACTATACTTTCAATTTTAATATTTAAAGATGAATTTAATAAATTTAAATTAATAGGAATTATTTTTTCTCTAACCGGGGCATTAATAGTAATTTCTAAGGGAAACCTCCAGGTTATCCTCCAGGGCAATATTGGATGGGGGGAATTGTTTATTTTGGGATGTGTGATCTGTTGGTCTTCCTTTACTGTGCTTGGTAAAATTATAATGAAAGACTTTAAGCCAATTATAGCTATTACCTATGCCTGTATTGCTGGTACTCTAATTCTAATTTTACCCACTTATCAGGAAGGTGTCCTCCAAGATTTTGGGCAATATAATATAGAAGTTTGGTTGAGTGTTTTTGCTTTAGGTTTTTTGGGGACTGCTTTAGGCTTTACCTGGTTCTATGAAGGAATTGATAAAATTGGGCCCTCCCGGGCGGGAATATTTATTAATTTTGTGCCCATCTTTGCTACCTTGATGGCAATTATAATTCTCCACGAAAAATTATCTCCCTCTCTTATTATCGGAGCAATCTTCGTAGTCAGTGGAGTATATTTAGCCAATTATCAAGTCAAAAATATCAGGATAGAGAAAGAGGAGGAAGTAAATGTAAATGTAGGGTAATAAGGCAGAGGTGATTAATTTTAAGATGAAGAAGGGGAACGGGGAGGTAAAATATTATCTACCTGGACAATTATCACAGAAAATACTACCATTAAAATTCCTGCCAATTTCCATCCCCAGAGAGCTTCTTTAAATACCAGATAAGAAAGTATTACCGATACTACTAATTCCAGAGTACTAATAATTCCTGCTTTTGATGCTTCAATGCCATAAGATAGTCCAGTGATATAGAGTCCATAAGCTATTGCTGTAGAAATTAGACTAATAGTTCCTAATAGTAACCATACTTTTAAGGGCAAATCTAATTGAAAAATTTCTGAAGGGCGGGAGAAGGGGAGGTAAAAAAACAGTCCAAATCCTATAGAATAAACAATAATGGTTAATTGGTGATAAATTTTGACTATAGTTTTGCTTAAAATAGTGAGTAAAGCAAAAGTAAAACCCGCCCCTAAACCTAATAGAAATCCAAGTAAATTTAGTTTTAATGTTTCTAAAGAACCACCAGTGGCAGTAAAAAAGCATCCTATTATACAAAGGAACAGAGCCACACTCTTGAAAGGAGTAAATAATTCCTTATAAAAGATTCTAGCCATAATAGCAATAAATATAGGTGCAGTGTATAGTAAGGTTACAGCAGTAGCGATAGTCGTTTTTTGAATAGCACTAAAATATAATATATTAAAGAAAAATTGACTGAAAAGTCCAATTAAAGAAATGCGAATAAGCCCTTTTATATCAATTTTTAATAATTTTTTATTGGTTAAAAAGACATAAGAAAATAAAATTATAAAGGCAAATACCATTCGCCATAATACAATAGATTGGACAGATAGGTGATAATTAAAGAGAGTTTTTACTTGTATCCCGATTGTTCCCCACAGAGTAGCCGCTACAGCAACCATTAAATAACCTTTATTCTGTCTTTTCAAATTAACTTTCCTCTTCTTCTCTTAATTATTCTGCATAATTTTTTTCAGAATTATTTAATAATAATTCTATCATAACGTCGATAATATATCTATGAAACAAAGAACTGTATTGTTTTATTTTTTTCTTTTTTTGCTATTTTCCTACTAAATCCTATAGCTATCTTGTGACCCAGCAATCTCTCCTCGCAACGTAAGATAGGCATTTCGCCTGTTATTTTAAAATAAAAAATATTTTCTATCAAAGAAGGATTCCCCAATCTTTTAGCGAATATTAAAATTATAATAATAAAACTTACCCAATCAAAATTTCTCCAGGGGAAGGAAATAAATTGGATTCACTAATAAATCTTATTTCAATAGCAGGACCATTAATATTCGCTGTCTACCTATTTGTGCTAAAAAATATCCCCACAGGAATGAAAATAGGGTTGTGGATTTTCTGTGCCTTAATACTCATATTTGACTTATATTTAATAATAAAAGATAAAAAGAATAAAGAAGAAAAATCTAAAAGAGAAAAACTTTATAATCGCTTATACGAAAGACAGGAATTATTCGATAGAAACTTGCCGGGAACCGTAACCGAAGCTCTGAAAAAAAATCCCTTATTAGAAAAATCTTTTCTCTCAGGGAAAAAGTATGAGAACGAATATAAATTTGAAGAAGCTATCAAAGTATATAAAAAATGTCTTAATGATCTAAGTATCCCTGAGGAAGATAAAATAGCTTTTAATATCCTTATTGGCAACTGTTATTTCTTTTTATCTAAACTGAACGAAGCGGGAAAACATTTTAAAGAAGCATTAAATATTTTAAAAAGAGCAGAAAATAAAATGGAGAAATTACCAGCCAAATCAACTGCCCTCGGCAACATCGGAAATATTTATCATAATTTAGGCAAACCGGATGAAGCATTAGGATGCTATAAGCAAGCCTTAGAAATTAACAGAAAGCTCGGATACGAACAGGGTACTGCTCATAATCTTAACAATATAGGAACCTTGTACAATGAATTAGGCAAACATGATGAAGCATTCAAGTGTCAAAAAGAGGCTTTAGAGATTGGCAAAAAATATAAAGATGAACAGATTATAGCTAATAGCCTGAATAATATTGGAGTAATATACACTGATTCAGGAAAACCGGAAGAAGCATTAAAACTTTTTCAAAAAGCGTTAGAGCTTAATGAAAAAAATAAATATAAGGAAGGAATAGCCAATGTCTTTAATAATCTTGGCTTGGCTTACAGTAAATTAAGAGAAACTGATCAAGCCCTAAATTATTATGAAAGAGCACTAAAGGTTAACAAAAAGATAGGTTGTAAAGAAGGTATAGCCACTAATCTGGGAAACATCGGTCTGATTTATATCACTTTAGGTAAATCTGAGGAGGCATTAAAGTATTACCAAGAGGCATTAGAAGTAATGGTAGCTATTAATGCTCAGACGCGAAAAGAAATATTATTAAAGCTCATTAAAATTATTGGAGAAGAAAAAGAAGAAAAGTAAAAAATAATTTGAAAGGGAGATGATAATATGTCCTTAGGAATAAATACTACCACCCCGGAAGGAATTGTTTTGGCTGCCGATAGTCGGCAATCATATCGCAACCGAAAAGGGATGGCTCGTATCGGAAGCGATAATGCCTCCAAACTTTTTCAGCTGAACAAGCGGATTGGGGTAATTGTAACTGGGCTGGCTTTTCTGCCAGAAGATGGAATAATGAAAAGTGTCAGTAAATTTATCGAGCAGTTTAAAAGAGATAATGATGTAGAAAGATTGAATGTGAGAGATGCAGCAGACAGATTGCACAACCTTTTTGATATAAAATATGAATGGCAAAAGAGGTTAGATAATGCAGTAGAAAAGATTAATAATGACCTCAGGAGGCAGGGTTTCGAAGTAGTGGAAGTTAAGCAAGAAAATTATATGGTTAAATTCCAATATAAAGACTTGCAGGGGAATTTAAAAAATGGAATCGGGGGGATCGATAGGATAACTCTTCTAGTGGCTGGTTTTAATAAAAATGGTTCTCACGAAGTCTATACCTGCATCATACCTGGTGAGGTTCAGAAAAAACGGGATAGTAGAGAAAAAAACAGAGAATACGGAGCAAGCTGGATTGGTCAAACTGATGTGGTGTCCCGAATTGTTTTGGGATTCGATGGAAGAATCAGTAATTTAAAATTTGTCAATGAAGCAATGAAAGAACTGGGGCAAGAAGAAGTAAGAAAACAATTAGGAGGTTTGCAATATGCTATCCAGTGGGGGACAATGACCTTACAAGATGCCATAGATTTTTGCACTTTAATGATTCAAACTACCTCGGCAATCCAGCGTTTTTCTGATGGTATCGTAGCTAATCCGGGAGATATGCCCGGCGTAGGTGGCCCGGTAGATGTAGCAATCATTACTCCAGATCAGGGCTTCCTCTGGGTTAACAGAAAAAAACTGAAAGTCGAAGGAAAAGAAATCGATCATATAGGGGCTTGATTCATCAAACTCGTCTTTTCTCTTCCTCATATCTCCTTTCTCTTCGAAGAGGGGGACATGTGGGGGTGATTATTCCCCTATTATCGCAGCCTAGACTTTCCTCTTGTCTATTCTTAAACAAATTAAATAAAAATAAAAAATAATTTTAAAAAATTATATCACTGAAAACCCCTTATAAAATAACCTTTGTAGGATTGATCAAAAAATATTTTAAAATATTTTGAAAAAAAAGAAGGATTTTTGAAATTTATGTAGTA
>Ga0136651_10002529_pt1 | contig 10025 bp, 3 predicted proteins | sample Mar14236cmmetaG_FD_94867 | JGI IMG/M metagenome (GOLD analysis project Ga0136651, IMG submission 94867) | Marine hydrothermal vent microbial communities from Guaymas Basin, Gulf of California to study Microbial Dark Matter (Phase II) - Marker... ...
GGTATAAATTTAACCACGATAGTGAATCCTGGTCATTCTGAATTGGATTGACGAAAAAAATCGGCGGAATAAATTTTAAAGCAGATTATTCTTATTCCGATTTTTCTTATCTGAAGTATATTCAAAGATTTTCGGTTGGTTTTACATTTTAATTGCAGTTTGCAAGAAAATAAATCCGTCCTCTCTTTTCCGGAGACGACATGGCAGGTAGAAAATAGGAAAGTGGATTATATGTAATGTTTTTAGGAAATATTAAATATGAAAGGGGGGATGCCAATCAATTCAGGTTGTCCTTTTTGTTCTTTAACACACATAATTTACTAACGCAAAGGAGGAAGCTATGAGAATCAATGTTTTAAAGTCGATGGTAATGTTTTCTGCCCTTCTCTTATTAACAAGCTTCGGATTTGGACAGAATTTGCTGCAAAATCCCGGATTTGAGGATGGAACGGGTGTCTATCCTGATTTTTGGGCAACATACGTTCAGCAGGGAAATCCTGCATTTGACTGGGTTACCGACATATTCCATACCGGTGCGAAATCTGTTCGGATTACCCACGCCGACAGTGCAACATCATCATTTTATCAAAAAGTTGCAGTTCAACCTGATTTCAGGTATTTGGTATCGGGTTATATTAAAACTGCTGCTGTTGATAGCGGAGCGAATTGGTGGGAAGGCGGCGCACAACTAAGAATAGATGGCGATGTAATAGGTGCCTGGTGGGATAATATGACCGGTAGATTAGCCGGAACTCACGATTGGACTTATGTTGAATTAGAAATTACCACTACCAGTGACGCCGATACCATTGAAGTACATTGCAAATTAGGAGAAGGACTAAAGATTATAGGAACTGCCTGGTACGATGATATTTCTATGGAAGAAATTGGACCTGTGGGACAATGGTTTGTTAACGGAGATTTTGAAACGGAAGATCCAAATGATCCCGGCTGGCCATTCGGCTGGATAAGAGAAAGTAATTCCGGGGTAACTTTTGTGTGGGATAATACTATTTCACATGGAGGTTCATATTCAGGAAAAATTGAAAATATTGTAGGGTCTGATAACGAAGGAATGTGGTCCCAGCAAACAGGTCCTGAGCCTTATGGTTGGGTGGACGGCGCTTACTATAAGGTTAGCGGTTGGATTAAAACCGATACCCTGGTTGGAGGCAGAGGAGCCTGTCTAATTACTGCCTGGGATAATCATTCGGTTGGCGGCGTGGAATTACATGGTTCTAACGATTGGACTTATATTGAAGAAATTGTTATGTATAACGAGACCGGCTGGTATGGTATTCGTTGTTATTCCGGAACAGATGGTACTATAGCAGGTTCCGCCTGGTTTGATGATGTAAACGTTGAATTTATTGGTATCCCTCCAACGGCGCCAACTAATTTAACAGCAGATTATGATGGTACCACTATTACTTTAAATTGGGATGCCTCTACTCCCGGCAGCTTTGATATCGATTATTACTTAATTAAAAAGATTATAGAAGATGACACGGTTGGAAATATTAAGCTGAATCCCGGTTTTGAAGACCCCGGCGACCCGCCTACTTTTCCGGCATATTGGCACACTTGGGATTATGGTTCTACCCCACCAACTACTTTTACCTGGGATTTTTTGAATCCGTTAAGCGGTATTGCTTGTGTGGCTATTGAGCAAAATGGTAATGGTTGGGGCATGGTATATAAACATAAATCTCCACCGTCGGGTGAAAAAGGATTCGATGTTTTGCTCAGAGGTTTTGTTGCAACCGATAACGTAAGCGGTGGCAACGGAGCTTATATCGGTTTTGGTTATGGTAGTGAAGTGTCGCGTGGTTTATTTGGAACCAATGATTATACAAAAGTTACTGATTATGCTTGTTTAGATGGCGGGAAGTATGTCTGTTGTCTTTTAGGGCGCATTGGACAAAGTGTTTCAGGAAAAGCCTGGTTTGATGACGTCACGGTAACCCCATTTGATAGTGTTGGTGAGTCGACTGTTTTAACTTTTGTAGATCCTGAAGTTATAATTCCGGATACTACCTACTATTATTCTGTCCGTTGTGTTGATGTAACGGGTCAATATTCTATACCAACGTTCATTAAAGTTGATTTAGTGCTTCCCGATTCGGTTACACTGCTTTCTCCCCGGAACGGAAGCAGGGTTCGTGAAGCCAGGCTTGAGTGGGAAAGACTTATAGGCGTTGATGGTTATCGCGTAGTTGTTAAAAAATCCGGTGTCCAGGTATGGATGGCTGATAATGTTACGAATAATTATGTGGTAGTGCCTTCCGCTCAGCTTACAGATGATAGTACATATACCTGGACCGTTCAGTATATTAATAACGGGGTCTATTCGGCTTTATCGGAAGAGTGGAGTTTTGTTTACACGAAATGGCCCACTATATTCGACTACGTGTCCGATTTATCTGAAACATATTGGCAAAATGGTTGGGGAAGCGGAAATAAAGATTTATCTAACGATGGTAATCCTATCACCATTGCCGGAGTTGTATACAATAAAGGACTGGGTCTGCATGCGCCGGCGGAAGTCCATTATGCGCTCGCTGGAACAAATTACGATTACTTTATGGCATTTATCGGTCACGATGATGAAGCCAATGGAGGAAACGGAGTCATATTTAAAGTTGTAGTGGATAATGATACGTCTTTCGTAAGCGGGGTTATGAATTGGGGCGATCCGGGAGAATTAATAAAAGTTGACGTGACAGGCGCTGATACCTTAAAGCTGTTAATAGACGATAATGGAAACGGCGGCTACGATCATGCCGATTGGGCAGATGCGCTTCTTTACAATTTTGGAGCACAGGGTATAGAGGATGAAAAAGCAATTTTGCCTGCGACTACCGCGCTAATCGGAAACTATCCCAATCCGTTTAATCCGACGACAACCATTGATTTCCAACTACATAAAGCTGCTAAAGTTACGGTGGAAATTTATAATATTCTCGGACAAAAGGTAGCGACCCCGGTACATAATAAAAATTATCTCGCCGGTAAGTATAACATTGTCTGGGATGCTACTAATGATTCCGGGCAACAGGTGGCTTCGGGAATTTACTTGTACCGGTTTAAAGCGGGCAATTTTAATAAAGTAAAGAAGATGATTCTTCTACGGTAAGGAAATTCATTATTCTTGCTAAATAATATTCCCTCGTTGCTGACCACCAATCAGGTCAGCAACGAGTTACTATTTAACTCCATTGCCTCGTGACAGTAAACTATCGCAATAGTGTAAATGTAATAGTTCACCATGGAATCCGGCAATTAAATTCTATTGTAGTTTCAAAGAAAGCACTTACTTATGATTATTAAAAACAACCCCCTTAGCCCCCTTCAAAGGGGGAATCACACTATTTCCCCCTTGAAGGGGGTTCTTATCGTGTCCCTCATTTATTGCTGGACACCAACAGTCTGCTTAAATAAAGTCCTTTCCCTATTTTTTTAGGGAAGGGATTTAGGGATGGGTAAAAAAACGCGCATTCTTGAAATCCGAGAAAAAAAGCTAATGCGTTAGTTCGGTTTTAAACTCAGGGATTACGAAATATTTGCAATGCGGGCCAATTCTTTGCGAAGAGTAAATTCTCAGTGTTTTACCTACCCATCCCCCAGCTCTTCCCTTATTCAAAAGGGAAAGGGAGTAGATTGTCGATGTCCAGCAATAAATGAGAGACACAATAAAGGACTATTATAAGGTGAATAATAATAATTTGTAGAGGTAGTAACCATGTATAAGTTGCTGTTATTAAGTTCCGTTTTATTTTTACTGCTATTTTCTTATTCTTTTGTTTCCGGTCAAACAATTGTTGATATGGGTGACAGTATTGTAGTTAGCTCCAACAAATATCTGATGACCATTCAAAAGCAATCGGCTGAAGTTGCTTTAAAAAATGTCACTAATCAGCAATACACCCGGTTTCCTTTACATGCTTACGCAAAAAGGTCGCAATGCAGTACCTCGGATTTAAATTATTCCTGGACAATAACCGGTTCAGAAATAGAATTAACTGCTGAAGATTTGACTGTGTCGGAGGTAGTTCTCAAGTCAATTATTAAATGTTTTAATAAAGATTTTGAGATCCAATTTGCGGTATTACCTGCTATCGATACTACAAGTGGAATTTCTTATACCCAGCAGTGGGGATCGTTGGGGCTAGATTTATCGGTGGATGGTAATACACTTTCTATTGGCGGGCAACAATATTCCAAAGGGCTGGGAACGCATTCTAACTCCGAGATTACTATGCAATTAGGCGAGCCTTATACAGAATTTTTAGCAGAGGTGGGAGTTGATGATGAAGTCGGCGGAAACGGATCGGTCGTTTTTCAGGTATTTACCGACGGTTCACAAATCTATGACAGCGGTATTATGACTGGAAACGATTCGTCAGCCACTGTGCAGATATCGTTACAAAATACCAATGAATTGATATTGATTGTAACCGATGGCGGCGACAATATTAATTACGATCATGCCGATTGGGCAAAGGCAAGACTGGTAAATGCGAATGGCGACACGATTTTTGTTAGTGATTGGATTAGAAGTCAGCATGAACAAGTAAATATTTTCCACTCCGACGAAAGTGCGGTTAATACCAACGGCTGGATAAAAATGTTTACTCCCGAGCCGGATGTATTTTATTATAATGATGAAGTTAGTGTAGATTTGCTGCATAGACGCGATGGGAAACGATATTATGCGCCCGCTCCGCTAAACCTCTCGTTCCAGAGCCCGGCAGGCTGGTTCTCGGTAGGATTATGCGAATTGCCCGATGCTACCCGCTTTGTTTTCAAACAAAACTATTTCTTTATTGACTACACCTGGAGCAAAATGGACCTGCAAGCGGATTCGTTATATTGGATTACCCCCCTTTGTTTTACCTTTAATGATAACGAATGGCAAGGCATCTCGGATTATCGAAATTATTTATTAGACAATCAATATATTGTTGATCCGCCTATGTCGCAAAGAAATATTCCGCAATGGTGGATGGAACCTTTGGTTTGTACCTGGGGGGAACAAGGAGTAGATGGCGTGGCTTTTGGGAATCCGGGTTTCAACTATAACTGGGTTAGAAATTATGTTCAAGAACAAGAACAAAAATTAGGTTACTCTAATTTTACTTTAATATTAGATGATAAATGGCAGCAATATTATGGCGATCCCGATCCGGCGCCCGGTAGATTTACTTATTTGAGATCGTTAATAGATGAGTTGCATACCAATGGTCATCATGTAATGCTGTGGTGGCAGTGCTGGCATGCAGAGACGGGCTCTTTGGCTGAGCAAATGGGAATTACCGATCAGGGAATAATCGACGCAACCCATCCGGACTATGTTAATTATGTTCAACAGTGTATGTATAAAATGCTAAGCAGCGATCCGGGATGTTTAAATGCCGATGGATTTAAAATGGATTATATTTTTGATATTCGTAATCCTGAAACTGCAACAGGTTATGCAAATCCGGCGCTTGGTATCGGACTGAGAGAACTCTATCGTTACATGGAAGTGTGGTATAATGAGGCTAAAAATATTAAGCCGGAATGTCTGATAACATTTAGCGGTCCTGATCCTCATTTTAGCGCTGTCCAGGATATGAATCGATTGAATGATGGAGACGGCACTCATTCTACAACATGGTGGCAAAACAGAGCCAGAATCAGCACCCTCGCTGCTCCCAATTTATTAATTGACGGCGATGGTTGTGATATGTACTACGACCTTATTTTTCCCCATTTAGTGACCAGTTCAGTTTATGGTGTGCCTTCCCTGTATTTTTCATCAGCATTCTCAGACGGAACTCCCATTGCAGATTGGGTGCTTGAAATTGTTGGAAAAGTATTCTCAATTTCCGCTATGCGTCCTCCGGGGAAAAGTACTTTCTTGTCTTTAGGAAGATGGCAAATGCATGATGGAGATATGCTGATCGCAGAATCAATGCAAAATTCCAGTTCACTTATTGTTTATCCCGATAGTAGCAGTGGATACGCCATAACTGTTGTAAACCAGAATTTAATAATCCCAATTCATGGAAGGGTTGTGATAGAAGTTTTGGCAGATAGTCAAAATGTAAATTTCACAATAAGCGGTGATAATTTGATAATTCCTTCAGCCACTCGCGGGCAAATTTATAATATTAAATTTGTTCCGACTACTCCTATTAATGATCATGGCGGTAATTTACCGTTATTATATAAACTATATCAAAATTATCCGAACCCCTTTAATTCCTCCACATTAATTAACTATTCTCTTGGCGGAAGCGGCCGGCAGTCTGTAACTCTAAAAGTTTATGACATTCTTGGTCAAAATGTAAAGACCTTAATTTCCCGAAAGCAAATACCGGGCAGGTATAAAATTAGTTGGAATGCAATAAACAGCCGGGGATCAGCGGTCTCTTCCGGGATCTATTTCTGTAAACTGAAAGCCGATAATTACACCGAGGTCAGAAAAATGTTTTTACTACGCTAATCTTATGCCCGATATTATATAAAAGTATATGAGGTATAAATGTTTCTATATTATTTGAGGTAGGATTGATGAAATTTACAATACTATTTTTGTTAGTTTTTAGTTGCATTTTATTCCATTCCTCTTTTGCAGCAGTTGGTAATAATCAAAACAAAATCGATTATGATAGTTTCAAAAAATTTCGAGATGTGGGTTATTCCTACCATACCTATACCGATTACTTAAAAAAGACCAAATTTGACAAACGGTTTATGGTGAACATTGTGGAACAGACCCCCGGATACGGAGCATCACGCGGTGGGAATATCATTGTTATAATAAACCAAAACTTGTATAATCCCACCACCATGGACGATATCCAAACCTATAAAAACGACCTGTTAGCCGAAGGGTATTCGGTAAGTATTGTTACATCCACCAATGTCAGTAATCCCGTTGCCTTAAGAAATTTTTTATATCAGGAATGGACGACTAATAATATAGACGGGGCATTTTTAATCGGCACCTTGCCCGTCGCCTGGTACGAATTGCCTCTTACCAACAATAGTGGCGACACCACCGGCTGGGATGAATTTCCGTGTGATTTATACTTTATGGATTTAGATGGTACCTGGCTTGATAATTACAATCAAAACGGAGTTTGGGACGATCATGCAGGTGCACTGGCACCCGATATCTGGATTGGGCGTTTGTATACTTCCACCATGACATTTCACGGAGTGAACGAAACACAGCTTGTGGAAACATATCTAAAAAAAGTACACCGTTATCGGGAAGGAATCCTGCGCTTAAAGAACCAGGGTTTCAGCTATGTAATGGCAGACTGGGCTATCTTCCACATAGAAAATGAAGTTTTCAAGCTGTATAACGATGTAACGTTTGTTAATGACGGTATTGACGGCGGAAATGTAACGGTAAATGATTATCGCCACCGAATTCGGGCTGCGACCAACAATAAATATGAATGGATGTTCCTTGCAGCTCATTCCAGCCCTACGGATCATTATTTTAAAGACGGTTTATTTAACAGCTCCGAAATCGACTTTTTAGATGTTCAGGTGCTTTTTTATTTAAATTTTAATTGTTCGGCGGCTCGTTTTACTGAAAATAATTGTTTGTGCAATTGGTATGTGATGCAGGGACCGTATGGTTTGTTATCTATCGGCTCCACCAAAAGCGGTAGCATGCTGGACCAAGATGATTATTATGAGCCGCTTAGCCAGGGCTATACTTTTGGTGAGGCGTTTAAATACTGGGGTATTCGCCATTTTGAAAGACGCGATTGGCATTATGGAATAATATGTATCGGCGACCCGACCTTGAAAATCAGCCGCTTCATGGCAAACCCGGGACCCCGCTTTTGTTATGCCCTAACTCCTGAAAGAAATGCTTTTCTCGATTCTACTACTGTAGTTTTTAAATGGACTACCGCTGACAGCGCTGATAATTACGTAGTCGAAGTAACTGGTTCAGGTAACCCTGTTTGGACTTCTAATGCAATTTCGGACACCTTAATTCAAATCCCCGGGGGATTTTTACAACACGCTAAAAGTTTTAACTGGACTGTAAAGGCTTATGCCGGATCAGAATGTATCGATTTTACTCAGGAAAGAATGTTTACTGTTTTAGATACAACAAGCGGCTGCATTTCACAATTTGTTAATCCCGATTTTGAACAGGGAAGCTATGGATGGACGTTTGGAGATTTGAATCCTGAAGCCCAATTCATCGATTCTACTCAGGCTCATAGCGGGAATGCTTCATTAAGGCATTGCCTGTATAATTTTTATTATGCTTATACCCATCAGGAAATGACTGTGCCCAACGGGGTTTATACGCTGCACGCCTGGGTAAAAACAAGCGGCGACCAATATACTTCGGTAATTGAATTGCGTCAAACAGGTGAGGATGTTAATATTCAGTTGCCTCAACAGCCTACCTCGGAATGGACGAAAGTGAACAAAATCTTCAGTGTAAACACCGGGAAGATAAAAATCGGCATTTATAGCAATGCTCCTGCTAATAGCTGGCTTAATATTGATGATATGTCCATTCTTAATGGAGCAGACCTCACGATTCCGGTTACCCTTCTCGCCCCAGTCAATGGCGGCATTTTCATAACAAAAAATATTCTATTGGATTGGGATGACATAATCGGCAGTGATGGATATCGATTGTTTCTGTTTTATGGCGGTATGTGTATCCTGGATGAAGATAACCTCTCCCAATCTCAATTTCAAATTCCCGATTCCCTGCTGAGCTATGGCGAAACCTACCAATGGTATGTCCAATGGAAGAAAGATAGTTCTTATTCGGAGATATCGGAATACCGGAGTTTTAGTCTAATGGCTCCCGGACAGCAGGATTGCTATTTGTCTGAACTTGTTCCGGCATACGCCAGCCAGGATTGGGGCACTCTCCAATTCGACAAAAGCTGCGACGGTAATATTCTGACGATTGCCGGTCAACAGTTCCAAAAAGGCTTGGGAACACATGCTAACAGTATTATCCGTTACAATTTGAGCGGCGCCTACAGATGGTTTACCGCTACTATTGGTCATGACGACGAAGCGAACGGAGGAGATGGGTTAACATTTGAAGTGAAACTGGATAACAGCACGGTTTATGGACCCAGCCCGATAGTTATGTGGGGTACTTCTCCTCAATATATAGAAATTAATGTGATTAATGGCTGTGAATTGGAGTTACTGGTTCACGACGGCGGGGTGGGAAACATAGATTACGACCATGCAGATTGGGCTAATGCTAAAATCTGGATTGGCCCGGTGAATATTGCTGAAAATAGCGGACCGCTGCTCCTGCCACAGAAAACCGGGTTAATCGGCAATTATCCTAACCCGTTTAATCCCGGCACCGTAATAGCATTCCAACTCCACAAAGCGGCTGATGTAAAGATTGTAATCTATAATGTTATTGGGCAAAAAGTAAAGACGCTGCTTGATGCGCCCTATAAAGCCGGTTCATATAAAATCGAGTGGAATGGGACAAATGATACCGGAACAAATGTTGGCAGCGGAATTTACCTGTATAAAATGACTGCCGGGGATGTTACCCGGGTTCGGAAAATGATTCTTATGAGATAATTTTGCTAATTTGCGGCTGAACGGGAACCCTTGAAGTTATTGTCCTATAGGGATATCTTCGGCACGAGTCCTAATTTATTGGACGAAACCCGGTAGAGGTGCAGCAGGCACAATTTCTTTAAAATCAGGGAATAGTTCTGCAAGAATCCCACTGGGGCTTCGTCGCTTATCGCAATAACAAAAATGATGTTATTTTAGCAGTTTTGTTCAGGTACTATTCATATCATCCCGGCTGCATGAAATAACATCTTAATTGTGACTGGTGAATTATTACAATTCTAATGCTGTATGGTAACTTTTATTTTGTTTAAATTGTAACCGTTTTAAATTAGTAGGTTTCAATTATGTTCGTAAATATGATGCTTATCCTTTGAGAATAAAAGAAGAGGTAATAATTATGAGAAAGTTAAAATATTTAATGTCGGCATTAA
>Ga0136651_10002530_pt1 | contig 10020 bp, 9 predicted proteins | sample Mar14236cmmetaG_FD_94867 | JGI IMG/M metagenome (GOLD analysis project Ga0136651, IMG submission 94867) | Marine hydrothermal vent microbial communities from Guaymas Basin, Gulf of California to study Microbial Dark Matter (Phase II) - Marker... ...
GGGTGGACAGAGAGACAAAATTCATTCTCCTGGATTTTTCCGATTGCCGTCGATTTTAGTTTTCCCATATTTGAAATAATACACCTTAAAATTGAGTGAAAATTGGACAACAATTTCATATCATTGTTGTCGTAAAAGGAAAAGCGTTTGTCATTGAAGGGAGGTTTTTAGTGGAGAGGGTACGTGCCTTGGAGTTAAAAAAGTATCACGAAATTGTTATGCGAATTCCACTGTTCGAAGTGGACCTCGGCCAAGCAGTTTATCATGGAAGTTATTTCCACCTGTTCGAAATTGCCCGGGATTCATTCTTCAGATCATTGGATTTTCCCTATAGCCAGCTTATGCGGGAGGGTTACCACTTAACTATAGCACAGCTGGCCTGTGCTTACTTTCACCCGCTGCGTTACGATCAGCTCATTCAAATACGCACTTCTGTGAAGGAACTCAAAAACAGAACACTCACCATGATCCAGCAAATCTGGTACGAAAGCACAATTTACACCCAGGCAGAGTTCATAATGGTCTGCGTTGATTTCCAAGGCAAGGTGTCGCTGATCCCAGAAAAGCTGAGACAAGTCCTTTCTGAGTGGATGGCACACAGTTAGGGAAGGTAAAAAAACTGGGGAGAGGATACAATGCGATCAGGCAATGCAAGCCACAATGGGGTTTTAATTTCGATTTTTGTGCTCAGCACTGACCCGGAACTTAAAAACACCCTAATCAATGCGGCAGCGGCTTGCAAGCCTCGTCCATCCATCTCGTTTTTTACTAACTATGAAGAATTGGTCCAATCACGTCGGGAAAGAGTAATCCTCCTGATTGACTGGAATTGCATCAAAAGTAATTACGAAGAAATTACTCAAACAATAAGGGTTAATTTCCCAAGGGGATACATTGTAGCCCTTGTTGCCGAGCGCCCTGAAGACCCGGTTTTGGAATGCTTAAGGAAGAGTATAGTGGACGACCTTTTATATAAATCTAACCTTCACTTGTATGTTCTTCCGCTTATTGAAAGAGCCGCCAGGGTAATCCAGCTCCTCTTGGAACAGGAAAGAGTACGAAAGGAAGCTGAAATAAGGCGTGAAAACATGATTAGAATTATAAAACATTCCCCTGATGGTATCTTTGTGGTTGACCGGGATATGCGAATCCTGGCCTTTAATTCGGCAGCGACGAGGATTTTCGGTATCCCGGCTACAGAGCTTATTGGGAAAAAATTCCCTATTGACATTAAAGATCCCAAGCAACTTCAGCAACCCGTTGAATTACCTTACGTCAAGCCCGATGGCACGGAAGTTTGGCTTGAGGTAAGCGGCAGTGAAATAGTGTGGCAGAATGCTCCGGCTTTTTTCGTCCACATGAGGGACATGACCCTTCAGAAAATGGCACTCGAAGAAATTAGATCACTCTACACCTTTCAGGAAAGTTTTCATAAGATAGCGAATGTGGCTCTCACCGTGAAAGATCTCGAAACTTTTACAAAGAAAGCGCTTAGAATTCTAATTGATACCGGTCAACTCAATGGAATCACAATAATATATCAAGAATCCGCGGAACGCTACAAACTCCATCACTTCGAAAAGACTACCAGGGAATACGAAGATCACTATCTGACCAGGGAAGAGCTTCCTCCTTGTACTGCAGCCCTAAATGGTGATGACGCTACGCGCCTTATCGAACCATCCATTTGCGAAAACTGCCATTTTTTTAAAAAATGTACCCGATCTGGCACCACTATCATGTCTCCCCTGCACTACGACAGTGAATACAAAGGGTGGATTATAATTTGCCTTAAGGGCGCTATCACTGAGCTTTATTTGGAACAACTCAAGGAGCTGGTTGATAATATGAACCTGTGGCTTAGTGTAGTCACAGCCAGGGTTGAGTCGCTTATAGCCCAACAAAAAGAAAAAGAACTTAAGAAAAGGCTTCAGGAATCGGAAGAAAAATTCAGAAAAGCTTTTGAAGATTCACCTTTGTGGATTTGTATATGTAATTTGCACACGGGGCAGTTGATTGAAATCAACAATTCAGTTTTAAAGAGCCTGGGTTATTCGAAAGAAGAGCTTATCAACAGGACACTTCACGACCTCAATATCTGCGGATCGAGAGAAGAGAGACAGAATATTGTGCAGCAGCTCTGCCGAACCGGCTCTATCAAGAGCTACGAAATAAGATGTAAGGGTAAAGATGGAATTTACCACGATGTTCTTTTGTGGGTTGAGCTTATTGAGGTTGGCGGTCAAAAATGTGCACTAATCATCGGAGATGACATAACGGATAAAAAACGGCTTGAAGCAGCCCTTCTACAGGCTCAAAAAATGGAAGCAATGGGGCAACTCGTGGGAGGTATTGCCCATGATTTCAATAATGCCCTATCGGTCATGATGGGTTATGCAGAAATGATGCGAATTCAGCTAATGGATAAAGTGCAAAAGGATCAGCTGGCTTCATGCGTTGAAGAAATCATTAACGTCATAAAGCGGACAAGGGAAATGACCGGTAAGCTTTTGGCTTTCGCCAGGAAACAGCCAATAAATCCTCGTGTTCTAGATGTAAAAGAAGGGGTTGAGAAAAGTATAAAGTTACTAAGGCAGTTGGTGGGAGATGATATTCAGGTTGAGTTTTCCGCACAGGACGGGATAAAACCCGTAGTACTGCTTGATCCTGCCTCTCTGGATCAGATCCTGATGAATCTTGCAGTCAATGCACGAGACGCTATAAGAGGCAGAGGAAAGATCACGATAGAAATCAAAAATATGCTTATTTTGGAAGAAGAAGCCGAGTTGAATCCTGAGTTAGAAGTGGGTGAGTACGTATGTATAATTTTCAGCGACGATGGTGAAGGCATGGACGAAGAGACTATGAAACATATTTTCGAACCCTTTTTCAGCACCAAAGGTGCCAAAGGAACGGGGCTTGGTCTTTCGACCGTTTACGGGATAGTTAAACAGCATCGTGGTTTCATCACGGTTCGCAGTGAGAAAGGCAAGGGAACTACGTTTAACGTTTGTTTTCCGGTTTTCGCGGGCAAAGCAGAGGGTATAACTGAAAAATCTAAAGATGAGTTAGCAGGGGGATCAGAAAGGATCGTTATAGTGGAAGATGATGAACAACTTTTAAGGATGTGTGAACAATTTCTGAGCAGATTGGGTTACGAGGTAATAGGTTTTAACCATCCTGAACGCGCACTTCTCCATTTTAAAAATACGTCCCGCACGGCAGATCTAATAATAACGGATGTATTTATGAAAGGACTAGATGGTCCATTGCTTGTTGAAGAAATCAACAAGATAGTTCCAAACCTGAAAACCATATTTATAACCGGATACCCAGGCGATGTGTTGAAGAAGTACACATTGGATGATCGGCAAAATGTTGTGCTTCAGAAGCCTTTCGATTTGAAAGAGCTTGCGGAAACCGTTAGGAACGTTCTTGAAGGAAATAGGTCGTGAAAGGAGGCAATTGCTTTCGATGGAGGGGTTGTTTCGCGCTTGTTACACTTACGGCCGCCTGATTAAATTTAGCCACACCATCTTTGCCTTGCCCTTTGCTCTTTCTGCTGTAATCCTGGCAAACCGGACAGTGCCTGTAACGCCACGCACCCTGTTCTGGATTCTTGTTGCCATGGTTAGTGCTCGTTCTACGGCCATGGGTTTCAACCGCTGGGCTGACAGGGTTTATGATAAAATGAATCCTCGAACGGCCAATCGACCATCGGTAACGGGTGCAATATCGCCACGAGCACTGGTAACTTTAATAGTGACATCCGGAGCAACCTTCGTGCTGAGTGCAAGGATGCTGGGAAATCTGTGTTTTCTTTGTTCCTTTCCGGTTCTCGGAGTTCTTATAGGTTATTCCTATACAAAAAGGTTTACAAAGTGGTGTCATCTTTTCCTAGGATTTGCCATAGGGCTTGCCCCTACCGGAGCATGGATAGCCGTAACCAATGGGTTCGACTTTAGGATAGTATTTCTATCCATTGCACTTATGACCTACATAGCCGGCTTCGACATTCTTTACGCCTGTTTGGACGTAGAATTTGACCGAAAGGTTGGGCTTTTTTCGCTTCCAGCAACACTGGGTGTGGAACGAGCTTTGAGAATTTCTGCGATCATTCACGGGGTAACCTTTATTTCGCTACTCATTGTGGGAATTCTTTTCAAACTTTCAATGCCCTATTACACGTGCACCCTCCTCATAGGAGTCTTGCTTGTATTGGAACATCGAATGGTAAAACCCAACGATCTGAGCAAAGTTCCTGTTGCTTTTTATCACGTGAACAGCGCCGTGTCGGTTCTTCTTTTTTTGGGAGTTTTCTTGGAATCCGTCATTTGAGGAGTCGAAATGAAACTCATTAAAACTCCGGATCGCATTGGCTCGATGTTCAACCGTATAGCCCCCGTCTATGACTTTCTGAACCATTTCCTCTCGGTAGGTTTTGACATCTACTGGCGTAGCCAGGCCACGAAGGCTTTAGTTTCCGAATTGAAATGCAAACCGGCTATGGTGGCAGACGTCGCATCGGGTACTGGTGATCTGGCACTCTCGCTTATGAAACGAGAGACCTGGCTGTTCGTTGTGGGAATAGACATAGCGGAGAAGATGTTAAAGAAGGGCAAACAGAAGTTACAAAAGGAAGGTTACGACAACAGGTTTTTGCCGGTGCTGGGAGATGCTCTAAACCTTCCGTTGTCCGGTAGTTCTTGCGACGCTATCATGATAGCTTATGGAATAAGAAATGTCCTCAACGTTGAGAAAGCATTGGAAGAGTTTGCGAGGGTGCTTAAGCCCGGTGGGCTGTTGCTGATTCTTGAATTCAGCTTGCCGAAAGCAAAATTATTTCGCGATGTTTATCTTTTCTACTTCAAAAAGATATTGCCCACTTTGGGAAGGCTTGTATCTGGTGATATTGATGCATATTCTTACCTGCCAACGTCGGTGACAGCGTTCATGACCGTGGAAGATATGGAAATGATGTTACAGAACGCAGGTTTCAAGGTAATGGAAACCAGGTGTTTTCTATCGGGCGTATCCTATTACATATTGGGTAAATACAAAGGACGGTAGAAAGGTGAAAAAGCGAGCTTACAGAGATCTGAGGGAATTCGTTCATGAGTTGGAACTCAATGGGGAACTTCTAAGGATAACGGCTCCGGTTTCTAATAATCTTGAAATCACGGAAATTACGGATATCGTTTGCAAGTCCCCGGCCGGCGGAGTAGCTCTCCTGTTCGAAAATGTTACCGGTTACGACTTTCCCGTCCTTACCAATGCCTTTGGAAGTTATCGGCGTATCTGTATGGCCCTTGGTGTGGATGACCTAGAAGAACTGGCGAATAGGCTGCGCACATTTCTTGAACTGGAACCACCAAAATCTGTGAAAGATGGTATGAGGATCTTTAAGGCAATCGGCAAGGCTTTGCAATTCTTTCCTCGACGCTTCCGCGGAAATCCTCCATGCCAGAACATTGTGCGAAAAGGAAACCTCGTGAATCTCGGCTTGCTTCCGGTTCTCAAATGCTGGCCTAAAGACGGAGGCCCTTTCATAACCCTGCCGGTGGTCATAACGAAAAGCCTTGACACCGGGAAACGCAATGCCGGCATGTACCGGCTTCAAGTTTACAACAACCGCACAACGGGCATGCACTGGCACATTCATAAAGATGGTTCTCACTATTTCCAGGAATACAGACGAAAAGGCATTAAAATGCCCGTAGCAGTAGCACTAGGCACGGACCCAGCCACCACGTACGCGGCCACAGCCCCTTTACCCCGCGGAATAGATGAAATCCTTTTTGCCGGCTTTATAAGGGAAAAACCGGTGCCAATGGCAAGATGTGTCACTATAGACATGGAAGTTCCGGCCACGGCGGAGTTCGTACTGGAAGGTTACGTCTTACCTGACGAGTTTAGAATCGAAGGCCCATTCGGTGATCACACAGGTTATTACAGCTTAGAAGACAAATATCCGGTGTTCCACATAACGGCAATGACTTATAGAAGGGGTGCCATATATCCGGCTACCATAGTAGGCCGCCCGCCCATGGAAGATTGTTATCTGGCCAAGGCAACGGAAAGGTTATTTTTGCCGCTGATCAAAATGGTTTTTCCTGAGATTGTTGATTACTGGCTGCCTTGGGAAGGTGTATTCCATAACATAACCGTGGTTTTTATAGATAAACTCTATCCGGCGCAGGCGCATAAAGTTATGTGCGGCATGTGGAGTCAAGGACAAATGGCCTTCTGTAAAATAATAGTGGTAGCCGATGCAGATTTGCCCATGCTCAAAGCCGATGATCAGGAGAAAGCTGTTATTATCGTTCGACACCTGTTAAATACTCTGGACTTCGACAGTGATCTTTTCTTCTCAGAAGGCATACTCGACGTGCTCGACCACAGTGCCCCCCACCCTCTCTACGGATCAAAGCTGGGAATTGACGCAACCCGCAGGCTTTCTTCAGAAAAGAAGCGCAACCAAAAGACAGCGCTGCTCACACCGCCTCCACCAGAACAAGTTGAACGGGTATTGCATGACATAGACGGCCGCATAACATCCATCCACGTTCCGGATATTGATACCCTACACAAACCAATTCTTATAAATCTCCACAAAGACGGCACCATTTCGATGCAGAAATTGGCCCCAATACTGCTGGAGCATCCTGATCTGAAGTTCTATTCCATCTTCGTTGTCCTGGATGACGGCATAGACTTGAAGGACTACTCCCTGGTTTTCTGGAAGCTTTTTAATAACGTTGATCCCAAAAGGGACGTTACGGTGAGGAAGGGACGCATTGTTATCGATGCAACAAAGAAGGGGCCGGAAGATGGGCACAACCGACCGTGGCCAGAGGACATCGTTATGGATCCGGATGTAAAGGAGCGGGTTAGAAAACGAGCGGCGGAATTGGGAATTGAAAAGTTTCTACGTTGAGGAATTTATGGAAAAACGTCCAAAAATTGTGGCCATTTATGGGAGTCCCAGGAAAGACGGCAATACGGATTTGCTGTTAAGGCAATCAGTAGCCGGTGCTAGAGAAGAACGAGCAGAAGTAAAGGAATTTTTCTTGAGGGATCTCCGGGTAAGTCCATGCCTAGAAATTTATAAGTGCAGGGAAAATGGACGATGCGCCATCAGAGACGATTTTCAAATGATTGCCGATGCTATAGACAAATCACAGGGAATAATCATTGCCACCCCTGTATTTTTTTACGGAGTCAGTGCCCATACCAAGGCATTTATAGATAGGTGCCAATCCCTGTGGATCAGGAAATACTGGATCGAAAAGGTTCCTTTCGGAACCAGGCGGGTAAAAAAGCTGGGGTTCCTGATTTCCGCCGGGGCAACTAAAGGCAAGAAGCTTTTCGATGGCATTCTCCTGACCGTTCAATATTTTTTTGATGCCATTGATGCGGAGTGCTGGAAGTCGCTACTATATCGTGGCCTCGACGGCCGTGGAGAAGTGTTGAATTTTCCGGCATATCTTCAAGAAGCCCGGGATGCCGGTAGAGATATTGCTAGAGAGTTGAAAAATCGAGATTTCAGCTAAATTAGAGATTTTAGAGAAAATATATCGCCATTATCACTCGCCAGCCAGTATCGGAAACGATCCAGTTCGCTTTGTACACGCTTATTTTCGTCTGGAAGACAGGGAAATAGCTGCTTTACTGGCCGCCATGCTGGCTTATGGACACGTTACCCAGATAAAAAAGAAGGTCGGTTTTGTGCTAAACCTGTTGAATCCTTCTCCTTACCGTGCCCTTATTCAAAATCAGGACACATTACTGTGGTCGGTTCTGAAGAATTTCAAACATCGTTTTACATAAGGAAAGCAAGTATATAACCTGCTGCGAGGTATTTCATTCGTCATCAAAAAGTATGATTCTATAGGTGACTGTTTCTGTGACTGTTGGCAACGCTCTGGCAACGATATTTTGCACGCCATTTCGAGATTCAGGGAAGCAATTGGGGCTTTGGGTGACGACTGGACGATGTTTCTTGCCGACCCTGCAAAGGGCAGTTCATGCAAACGGTGGTTTCTCTTTTTAAGGTGGATGGTTCGCAGGGATTCTGTGGACTGTGGGGGCTGGGACTTTATTAAGCCGTCGGCTCTAATTGTGCCGCTGGACGTGCATTTACACAGGGCGTCGTTAAGACTAAAGCTTACCAACCGAAAATCTGCTAATCTGCGCACGGCTATTGAAATAACAAATGCGCTTCGAACCTTTGATCCCCTGGATCCCGTGCGTTATGATTTTTCTCTAACCCGTTGGAGCATGGATAATTTTCGAAAAATATTCTGAGGAGAAACAATATGAAAGGTAGTGAGTATCATGAAATTACTGCTTACCAAAGAAGCGGCCTGGCAAGTGGAGGTCGAATCCGTGGCGGCACACCAAGCTTTTTCAAAACCTATCCCACTCTTCCATTTTACCAACTTCCGAAAACGCCGGAATTGCCGTCTTGCAGTTTGGGGGATGTGCTAACAGGGGCTACGACCTTAGCTTCTAACGAACTGAATTTGTCACTGCTGAGCATATTCTTTGCCCTCACCTATGGCATCACTGCTACAGACCGGACCGGTATATATTCTTTTAGAGCGGTGCCGTCAGCCGGTGCGCTCTACCCCTGTGAGGTGTACGCCTGGTTGGGCGGATTCCGGGATCTCCCGCATGGGCTATATCATTACAATGTTGCTCGACATGGCCTTGAACAGATCGCCACTGTTGATAGCAATGATGCATTTTTTGAAGCCTGGATCACTGCCATTCCTTATCGATCGGCATGGAAATACAGAGACAGGGCATTCAGGTACGTACTGCTGGATTCAGGCCACATATTTGAACAGGCTTTGGTGTCGGCGAAGGTGAGCGGTATAACGAATAAATTCAAAGAAGCAAACTGGACAGGCACATACGGATGTAGAAGCGAAACAGCCATATGCCAGAGGCTTGCCGTAGACCCGCACCATGAAAGACCTGTTGCATGCGTTGCTTTTGCGCCTTTATCCGAAACAGCGAAGATTGATTATCTCACAGACAAAAAAGAATTGCTTTCGGCAAGTGCCCCGGCCAACGGGGCCGATTATGGTCCCGTTATTCTCAATGCCATCAACGGCACCGTCGGCGAGGTAACAATCCCCATAGCTCCTGACATTTCTGAAAAGCTTCCGTCACTTCTTTTTCAAAATAATGCTGTACAGGTAATATTAAACCGTCGATCGCGCAGAAATTTCATAAAAGGTTCTATATCGGCTGATTATTTTGAATCATATCCAAAAGCATTTTCACGGGCACTGCCCATCAAGGGTTTAACGGTATATTTTGTTGTTGAAAGGGTTGATAACTACGATGAAGGCGTTTACGAACTTTGGTTTGACGGGACTCGCCCAAACCTGAAATTGACCGGGAAAGGTATGTTTATGAGCCAGCTTGCCGACGCCTGTCTTCATCAGATGTGGGTTTCTCATGCTTCATTCGCCATTGTGGTACTATTGAACACAGAAGAACTGGAAAAAACTTATGGAAATGCCGGATATCGGGTAGGAATGCTTTGTGTCGGAAGGATTGGACAGCTGTGTTATCTACTTTCAGAAGCACTGGGGCTGGGATGCTGTGGTGTAGGAGCATTTTACGATTACGAAGTAACACGCGTGATTGGTTTGCATAGCGGAATGTCTGCCTACGTGTTGGCAGTGGGACCGGTAAAGAAGCAAGTTCGATGATGCTATACACGCCACAGTTAAAAACCCAGTCCTATCGTGGAGGAAGTGCAATGCCTTTTTTCGAATACAGAATAACTCTTTATCCAATCGAGCAATTCAAAGAATTCGCTTTTTTCTGTTCGGAAGATGGACACTGCAGCCTTGGTGAAATTCCCGGGGATCAGGTTGAAAAACTTATGGACGTTCTGAACGAAATGGGGAGGAATGGCTGGGAGCTGGTTCAGATTATTTCACGTCCGTCGGGTATTGTGGCATTGTGGAAAAGGAGCATAAAATAACATGGAACTGGGAA
>Ga0136651_10002532_pt1 | contig 10016 bp, 8 predicted proteins | sample Mar14236cmmetaG_FD_94867 | JGI IMG/M metagenome (GOLD analysis project Ga0136651, IMG submission 94867) | Marine hydrothermal vent microbial communities from Guaymas Basin, Gulf of California to study Microbial Dark Matter (Phase II) - Marker... ...
ACACCACGATGTCACCCCCGGCCACTATTTCCGCCCCAGGGTTGACGTCGCCGATGACCACGATGTGGCCCGGGTGACGCAGGCTCTGTCCAGAACGGAGCGTGCGCCGCACCACCATGCCCTCGATGACCGATTCCTGGCCCTCTTCGGCCATCGTTTCCGGCACGCGCGGGGGAGGCAGGCCCAGGCTGATCACCAACCCCAACTCTTGCGCAGCCGCCTCCGTGGCCGGGTTCGTACTGACCAGCGCCCACAACTCGACCTGGTGACGGGCGAACAGCGCCCGCGCCCGATCAATCTCGGAGCAATCCAGTGCCAGCCCCCTGACGTCGAGGGCGACACGACCGCCGCGAAAGAAAGCCGGGTTAGCGCCGAGACGCGCCTTCAACGCACCCAGTCCGGCGTCCCAGTCCCCCTCCCTCAGCGTGACGAGCAATCCCTGGCGGATGCCTTTGATAATAATTGTATCTTGACTCACACGTTCCCTCTTTGGCGCCCTTCGCCGCTGGCCAACCCCGGCGACAAAGGAAATCTCATGGTTTTTTTCTCTCCAGACTAACTGAGAGCAATCAAGACTTCCCCCGGTTGCACCAACCTGGGCAGCACAGCCTCGCAAAAAGGCGGTGAAAGGTTCACTGCCATCGCCCTCAACTTTTCCTCAAGCACCGGCTCATTGGCTTTCAAGTTGTTGATGAAAGATTGGTCAAGAGTGATAATGACTTTTACGCCGAGAATCTGGCCTGCCTCATCGGTGCCAAAGGTACCCAGGCTCAACACCTTGGCGTCCTCGCCAGTGAAACCGTATCCACGCAAGCGCCTGGCCCAGCGCTTAAAGTATCTGGTAGGTTCCATCGGCTCTACTGAAGTGAGAAAGACCTGCATCTCTTGATAGGCAGAGAATACGCGCAAGATGTTGACCGTCTCAATGGAGATAAAGAGGCGATGTCCCACTTGTCTGAGTCGGCGCCAAAGGGCGATAACCAGGGCTTCCTCATCGCTCAATGCGTCGGGGTGACTCAATCCTTCGATGATCCTACGAGCAATGTTCTTGTCAAGCAGACACATGGGCCTCGGGTTTGACATCCCGCTCCTCGAAATCGTCTATTTCCATAGAATGTATATCTTCCCAAGTCTCTGCGCGCCCCCTATCAGACAGGCTGAAATACTCGCCCACCGTCAACCCTCCCAGGAAGGGATCGCCATCTCGCATAGGACGGTACTCGTCACCCAATTGCGCCATTTCTTGTAGGAGATATGCTTTCAGTTCCGCCTTGTCTATCATTGGCTCCCGTCTCCTCACAAGGAAACGTCGCAGCATAGGGACCAGATTGACTAACTGGGTCAGTTCCTCGTGACTCAGTTGCCGCACCATATCGGCCGTCTGCCTGGTTCGCTGTGTCGGCGACCTCATCGCTGCTTCTGGCATCATATTCCTCACCTCCTCACACTCGTCACTATTGTACTGCCTTCTCGCCTCTCTGTCAAAACACCGCGCCCACTTTAATCGCCAACGTCAAACTCGCCCACAACGAACGAGTCTCCAATAGGCTGCCCCTCTACATTCACGATTGGCAAACGGCGCATCGTCGCCACCAGGTACCAGCCGACCTCGACCCGATAGTGGCCGGGCGGAGCGTCGGGGGCCAATCGCACCTCGTAGAGATCGGTCACTTGCTCGCCAGGCGTCCACCGGCTGGTGGGGTAACTGCCCTGCACCGGCCACGCATCAACCTGCCCGTGCAGCCGCCCGTCAGGCCCCACCAGATGCACAAATACGGTATAGTCCTCGTCCATCGCCCGCAGCGCCCGCCACTGCAAGGCCACGGGAACGGTCTCGCCCGGCTGGGCATCATCTCGACCAACTTGAGCGTCCAGCAAGAGCACCACGTCAGCCAAGTTCGCCCGTCCTTCCTGCGCCGGCGTCACCTTGACCGTGGCCAGCGGGCAATCGCCGGCCGGCGGAGCCAGCCAGCCACAGCGGACGGTCTCGCCCACGAGACCCACGCGCAGCGTGTAATCGCCGGGGATCTGAGGCGCGGTGATGGCGTGACGGCTACGCAGCATCCCGGCGGTGAGGGGATCGGATGCCGGGGCCGCCCCGACCTCCCGCCCATCCGCTGCCACCCAGGCCAGACGCACTTGCTCGCCTGTCTCGACCCCGCGCCAGGATAGATCGGCCACTCAGGGCGCACCGGCGGCAACCTCCTCGGCCAGATTGTAACCCGTCAACCACGCGCCGCCGGCAAAGCAGTAACGCCGCGCGTGCGGCAGAGGAGGCAGAGGCCCTAATGGCGGGGGAACCTCCAACGTCTCCAGGGCCAGCCAGACCGTCGCCCCGCCGTCCACTTCTTCGACAGGCCCTTCGACAGGCTCAGGGCGTGGCTCAGGACACCGTCCCAGGCCCACGTCACTGAAGGGAGGAAACAGCCCCACCTCCAATTCGTACTCCCCCGGTGGCAGATGAGGGGGGAACGACACCTCGTGGTAGTCGGACACCACCGCGCCCACGGGCCAGGCATTGGTCGGGTACAGCCCGCCCACCGGCCGCGTTCCCTCACTCTCCCAACGCACCTGCCCCTCGGCGTCTACCAGACGCAGATAGACGACGAAATCGCCGTCCACGCGCGCCTCGGCCTGCCAGTAGAGCGTCAGGTGATATAGTGCCCGCCCCAGCGGATCGGCGCTCGCCTCGACGTCCAGCAGCCGGATCGTTTCGCCGAAGCGCACGCCCGCCCCATCAGAAACCTGGTTTTTGGCAAAAGCCAGGTTTCTCGCCTCCACCAACGGCCCCAACGAGCGCAGGTGCAGTCCCTCCAGGTGCGGCAGGTAACGCGCCAGGTAGACCGTCTGCCCCATCCCCAGGCGCGCCGCCAGTTCCGCCTGGTAGAGTTCCTCGCTGCCCAGCAAGATCAAGTCGAGGTCAGGCCGCACCCCCTCGATCTGTTGCAAGTAGTACAGCGGGGCGAATTTCCCTGGGTCGGCCAGCACCGCGCTATCCAACGCCAGCGGCAGGCTCAACACGTATTGGCCCCAGGCGTAGCCGCCTCGGTTGTGGCTCTGGTCCACCAGGGGAAGGTTTAGCCAGATACGACTAAAGCAATGAACAATGAACAATGAGGCAATGAACAATGACAAACATCTAACCTGCGCAATAGTCGAGAAAAGATCAATGAGGTAGGCGATGCCGGCGCCGATCCACAAGGCCAGGATCAGGTGGGCGGGGAGCAGAAAGACGGAGATGTCGGGAACGTAATAGTCGAGGCCGTAGAGAACAAAGGCCAGGAAGGTCACGCCGGTCAGCGCCAGCGTCCGCCGGTGACGAACCGCCAACCTCACCACTCCCACTGGCGCCAGCCCCAGCCCGATCCAGCCGAAAGGCTCGCGCAGTAGCCGCCCAACTATGCCCCAGCGGACGGGATCGCGCCAGCCGTCGAGCCGCAGCGCCCCGTGGAATTGGCCGCCGCTGATGTAGACGAAAAAGTCGCGTGGGCTCATCCATTCGCCCTGGTTCAGCGCCGGCCAGCGCAGCGGGATGAACAGGTAGACCGACAGGCCCAGGAGCAAAAGACCCCCGGCGACCAGCCAGTCCTTGAGGGACAGCCGGGGCCGATCCCACAAAAGGGCCAGCGCCACGGCGGGCAAAAGCAGCGCCGTCGTCAGATGATTGGTGAGGCTCAGGCCGACCAGGAAGAACGTCGCTTGCCAGCGGCGCGCCTCGGGCCGGCCCAGCAGGAGCCACAAAATGATCGCCACGAGCAAGTTATGTAGGGCGTAGACTTCGGCGACGATGGCCTGGGACCAAAAGGTGAACGAGAAGGCCAAAGCCAGCGCGGCCAGCAAGGCCGGCAGCCACCGTCCGGTCAAGCGCAGTATGATGGCGTAGAGCACCAACACCGCAGCAGTGGCAAAGACGGCCGAGGCCAGATTCACGCGCCAGGCCACGTTCCCCAACGGGAGTAGAGTGAACAACTTGCCCAGGAGAACGTAGAGCGGGTAGCCGGTGGGGTGTGCCACCCGCAGGAGGGGGACGACGACCTGGAACTCGAAAGTATCGGCCACGCCGACGGAGAGGAGAAGCGTGCGCAGGTAGAGCGCAAACGTCACCAGGCCCAGGACGGCAGGCGGCAGCCACCGCGCCCGGTCTTCCCACGCCAGTAACAGCACCAGCACGGCCCCGCCGACGAGTAACACGCAGCCAGCCAGGGGGGATGGGACGATACCGGTGACGTAAGGCAAGGGTAAGGTTAAGGGTAAGGTGGGTGTGGGAGCGCGGGGGCGTGAGAACAGCCATAAGGCCAGGGCTATTGCAGCACAGGCGACAGATACCCCGGCAACGGCCAAGGGAGAGACGTAGAGCAGTGAGCAGAAACCCACTTCTGCCAACAAGCGGGCTAGGCCCAGTCCCCAGATCGCACCCGCCCCGCCCGCCCCTGCTGCACGCAAGAGGTCATTCAGTTGTAACCTCAACCTCACCCTCACCCTCAGCCTCACCGAGGCCAAAGTAGTATTCCAAAATATCGTGTGCCACCGGCACCGCCACCACCGATCCCTCACCGCCGTTGTACAGAAAAACGATGACGGAGACTTGCGGCTCTTCCACCGGCGCATAAGCGGCGAACCATGCGTGTTCCGGCTGCTCATACCCGACGCCGCACATGATGTCGTCGCAGAACTGGGCCGTGCCGGTCTTGCCGGCAATGCTCAACCCCTCAATTTGCCCCCGTTTGGCCGCCGTGCCGTAGGTCATCGCTCCCTCCATCCCCTGCTGGACCAACGACAAATTCTCCTGGCTGATGGGCAGCGTGCGAATGATCTCGGGATCGAAAGGCCGCGTCACGACTCCCTGGGCATCGGTGACGTGGTGCACGATGCGCGGGCGGTAGAGCGTGCCGCCGTTGGCGATGGCGTTGACGGCGTTGAGCATTTGCAGCGGCGTGACGGCAAGATAACCCTGTCCAATAGCCAGGTTATACGTGTCGCCGGTGGACCAGGATTCGCCCACCGTGAGCCGCTTCCAGTCCGCCGTGGGCACCAGGCCATCAGCCTCGGCCGGCAACTCTACCCCGGTCGCTTTCCCAAATCCGAACAACTCGGCATAGTGGGCAATGCGGGCCACGCCCAGCCCACCAAAGTCAGCCTCCTCGAAGCCACCGCCGATCTTGTAAAAGAAAATGTCGCACGAGTGGGCAATGCCCCCCACCACGTCCAGCCAGCCGTGGCCCGCCTTGTTCCAGCAATAAAAAGGCTGGGCCAGGCCAGGGTCGTTGGGATAATACTTGTTGGGTATAACAATCTTGCCGGGGCAGTTCAAGCGCGTGTAGGGCGTCAGCACCTCCTCCTGGAGAGCGCCCGCCGCCACCACGATCTTGAACACCGATCCAGGCGGCAAACGATCCGAGATGGCGTGGTTCATCAGTGGCCGGTGAACATTTTCGAAACTCTGCCAATCACGGTCAGAGATACCCCGGGTAAAGACGTTGTTATCGTAGGTCGGCAGACTGACCATTGCCAGGATCTCGCCCGTTTGCGGGTTCATCACGATCGCCACCCCGCGCGGCGAATTCACGTCAGGGTGTTCCATCTTGCTCCGCAGTGTTTCCTCAACGAACTGCTGCAAGTCGAGATCGAGCGTCAGATGAACATTGTTGCCCGGCACAGGCGCGGCTTGCTCCTCAATCACGCGGGTCACCCGGCCCATCACGTCCTCTTCTACGATCAGCCGGCCTTTCTGCCCCCGTAACGTGTCCTCGTAAGTCGCCTCGACGCCGGCGCGGCCGATGCGGTCCGTGGCCGAATCGTAGCCCAGGGCAATGTACTCGTCTTCGCGTTCCTCTGGAATGGGAAGCAGGTATCCCATAATCTGCGACACCAGCGAGCCGTAAGGATAATCACGCACCGATTCTTCCTCGACCACCACGCCGGGCAGCATCATCGCCTCCTGTTTCAACAGTAATGCCATATCCCGCTCTATCCCTGACTGGATCGTCAACGGGTTATAACTGACTGTGTAGGTAAAAGGTACGATCTCGCGCAGGCTCTTGCCCTCATCCCCACGCACGTTGGCCGCGCTGCTGTAGGGCATGTCGAGCAGCATGGCCAGGCGAATGAGCACATCCTCAACCTCGTGCTCGTCATCGGGCAGATAGGCGGTGACGACGGTGACATTGAAACTGGGGACGTTGCGCACCAGCGGCGTGCCACCGCTGTCGTAGACGATACCCCGGGCAGCGGGAACGATGACCGTGCTCAATCGCTGCCGCTCCGCCCAGGTGCGGTAGTCTGCGCCCTGCACGAATTGCAGATTCCACAACCGAAAACCGAAAACGCCAAATATGCCCAAGATCAGCAGACCGAACGCAATGACTCTTGGTGCTCCTACGATTGCCTCCCAGCGCACCTGCCATTGACTCTGAGCAGCCCGTTCCCGTTGTGGTGCTCCGTGCGGCTTCATAACACAAATCTCTCCCGCCGGGTTCTCCGCTCCAGCCAGGTCAGCGGTTGCCAGACGAACGGGACCAGGCTCACGTTGAGCAACGCCGACGGCCCAATCACCCGCGTCAGCGCAAACCTCCAATCAACCGCATATCCCATCAAAGTCAGAATGAACAACAAAGTCAGATGGTAAACTACGACGCCGAGAAACGCCAGGAGCAAAAGACTTATCAGTGGCGAACCGAGTACGGGCGCGGTTACCGCGCCCCTACCCCACGGTCGCCCGGCCAGGAAAGCCACCGCCACCAGAGCCAGCGAGATCGCCCCCAACGGCCCCCCGGAGAGTAGATCGAGGATCAACCCACCGATAAAAGCCCACAGCAGTCCCTCCTCTACGTTGCGCACCATGGCCCACGCCAGCACGACCAGCAACATCAGGTCGGGTCGCGCCCCCCACAGGTTCACCCGCGACAGCAGGACGCTCTGGAGCAAGGCTACACTGGTCAGAAGAGGGAGGGTCAGATAGGGGTTTATGGCATACCTCCTGGCGTGAAAGGTAGGGGCGCGGTGACCGCGCCCCTACGGCTCCTCGGGCGGCGGCTCTTCGGGAGGACGTGGCTCGAACGCGGTGATCACCAACACCTGTTCCAGCCGCGCAAAGTCCACCGCCGGCCGCACGATAGCAGTCTGAAACAGCGCATAGTCCATCTGTTGCACCTCTGTGACCTGGCCGATGACCAATCCTTTGGGCACAAAGCCGCCCAGCCCGGAAGTCAGTACAATGTCTCCGACAGTGATGTTCTCCTCCTGCGGGATCAACTCCATCAGCAATGTGTCATCGGGCTGCCCCACGACCAGGCCGGTGACGCGAGAGGTCTGAAGGAGAGCAGCGATGGCGCTATCGAGATCAGTGAGAAGTCGCACTTGAGCCGTGCGCGGGTATACCTGCGTGACCCGCCCCACCAGCCCGGCCCCGCCACCAACGACCGGCATTCCTACTTCCACCCCCTGCCGTGCCCCCACGTTGATGGTGACGTAGCGCAGGTAGGGATTTGGCTCTGTGCCCACCACCTCCCCGCATGGAAAGGTCTCGCAGGCTCCCTGGCCGATCACGTCGGCTCCCAGGTAAGCCGGATATTCGCTGGCAAAGTTCAACAGAGCGCGGTATTGTTGAACCCCGGCCTCGTACTCTCTCAGGCGCACGTTCTCGACCGTCAAAGCGTCTACCTGCGCCTGCAATTCCTCGACCTGGGCGCGCAGTTCACGCACATCGCGCACCGTCTCGAACAGGCCTCCCGCGGCCCCCGTCACGCCCGAAACCAGACGTTGCAATGGATCAAGCACAAAATGGAGCACATTCTCCACCGGGGCCAGGTAGCCGGCGTCGTGGAATACCAGAATCAACAGCCCGAGGACGAGCAACAGCAGGGGAAGCCACGGACGGGGGGGGGACTCTCTCATAATCGAAAGACCTCCGAGGTCTCTGGTAAAATCTCACAAGTGCAGACCAGGTCGCTTATGTTGTACACTCCTGTCGTGCAAGAGCCACACAAGACCTCGGAGGTCTGGGACGCCGGCTATCCTTTTCGATCAATATGGAAACCAATGTCATCAAGAGATGAGAACCAGACCTGCCAGGTTTTATGAGGCACTTTCGAACGGAAACACACTGTTAATCGTGTCGAATCTGGCTCACAAAACTCTGGCGGAAACCTGGCAGGTCTTTCAATCCTTGATGACATTGATATGGAAACCAATTAGAAAGCAGGAGCCCTGGGCCGTCGCTCGTCGGTGCTGACCAACACCTCGCGGAGCACATCCAGTTCCTCCAGCACCTTGCCGGCGCCACGGGCCACGCAGGTCATCGAGTCCGGGGCCACCCATGCCCGCATGTTGGCCTCTTCACTGACCCGCTCGGCCATGCCCTTTAACAGAGAACCTCCACCTGCCAGGCAGATGCCGGTCTCCATCAGGTCGGCGATCAACTCTGGCGGTGTTGCGTCCAGCGTATCCCTGATGAGGTCCACGATGATGCCAACCGACCCACTCAGCGCCTCTCGGATCTCGATGCTGCTGACATCAATCTCCTGGGGCAGTCCGGCGACCAGGTTGCGCCCACGCAGCGTCATTGTCATCTCTTCGGGCAGTGGGTAGGCCGATCCAATGCTGATCTTGGCCCGTTCGGCCATACGCTCGCCGATGTAGAGATTGTACTTTTGACGAGCGTACTGCATAATGTCCTCATCCATCTCGTCTCCGGCGATACGGAGAGAGCGGCTGACGACGATGCCGCCCAGGGCAAAGACGCCCACCTCAGTCGTGCCGCCGCCAATGTCCACGACCATACAGCCCCGCGCCTCCGTCACCGGCATCCCGGCCCCGATGGCCGCCGCCATTGGCTCTTCGATCAGAAATGCCTCTCGTGCACCGGCAGATATGGCCGCGTCGTACACGGCCCGCTTCTCAACCTCGGTCACACCACTGGGGATGCCCACGACGACGCGAGGCCGGGGAAAAGGCAACAACAGTTGGCTGTGCGCCTTTTTGATAAAATAGTCCAACATCGCCTCGGTCACGTCGAACTCTGAGATGACACCATCCCGCAGGGGGCGGATAGCGACGATGTTAGCGGGAGTGCGACCGACCATCTCTTTCGCCTCGGCGCCAATGGCCAGGACTTTTCTGCTACCTTGTTCGATGGCTACCCACGACGGTTCGTTGATGACGATACCCTTCCCTCGCACATAGACCAGCGTGTTGGCCGTGCCGAGGTCAATGCCAATATCGAGAGAAAATAACCCCAAAAAGGCGTCAATAGGATTGAACACAAATGTCTCCTAGCCCAAACTGCGTGGGACAGACTTTCCAGTCTGCCGCTCAAGCAAGCCCGAAAGCCCACCCATAAAATTATACCACAAATCACAGGCAGGGTAAAGTCACAGCCAATCCAGTGTTACTCGGCTCGGATCCCTTCACTCTCCTCGGAGCAATTTTGGATTTACCGAGTCCAGTGCCAATTGTTCACACCGGCACAGTCATACAATGAGCGGCTGCCCTCTGGGTAGCCGCTCCTGCATAAGGTGCCCCTGGCGCGATTCGAACGCGCGGCCTTGAACTTAGGAGGTTCCTGCTCTGTCCGGCTGAGCTACAGGGGCCTATTGGGATTATAACACGCCCCTCGCAGCACGGCAAGCGGGCGACTGACGCCTGGCGCACCTACGGCTCTAGCCACAGCCGCTTTTCTGTTTTTATCTGCGAAAACCTGCGTGAATCTGTGTGCTAAAAGATTTGTCAGTCAATCAGGTGTACTACCACCAATCCGGGGGCCTGACGTCGCGGAACTCGCGGTCGGCCTATTGGCATCCATCACGATTCCACACCTCAATGGCGTGAGCCCACACCTCTCGGACCTGGGGGCGGAGCCGCAGCCGCTCAAAATATCGCCGCAGGTCGGGCGGAGTAACATAGTGCCAGACATCATCAAAATGCGCGTGCTCCAGAATACGGCTCATCACCCAGATCTTGCGGGGCTCGTCGTCGCCGCGCAGAATATCGTGCACATCCTCCTCGGTGATGTCATAATC
>Ga0136651_10002533_pt1 | contig 10013 bp, 9 predicted proteins | sample Mar14236cmmetaG_FD_94867 | JGI IMG/M metagenome (GOLD analysis project Ga0136651, IMG submission 94867) | Marine hydrothermal vent microbial communities from Guaymas Basin, Gulf of California to study Microbial Dark Matter (Phase II) - Marker... ...
ATGGAAGGCATGGAAGGCATGGAAGGCATGGAAGGCATGGAAGGCATGGAGGGTATGGAAGGCATGGAAGGTATGGAGGGTATGGAAGGCATGGAAGGCATGGAAGGCATGGAAGGTATGGAAGGCATGGAAGGCATGGAAGGTATGGAAGGTATGGAAGGCATGGAAGGCATGGAAGGCATGGAAGGTATGGAAGGTATGGAAGGTATGGAAGGTATGGAAGGTATGGAAGGTATGGAAGGTATGGAAGGCATGGAAGGTATGGAAGGCATGGAAGGTATGGAAGGTATGGAAGGTATGGAAGGTATGGAAGGTATGGAAGGTATGGAAGGTATGGAAGGTATGAAATAGAGTGTCTGTGTTTCCCATGTAATGCAACGATCGCCGGGTTGTCGCTCGATACCCGGCTTTTTTGGGGAGTTCAAATGACATCCTCGCTTCCACGATACATATTTTTGCTTATAAGCTGCGGCCTCGCGACGCTGCTGCCCGGCACCCTGCTCGCAGGCGAAGTGGATTACGCCGGCGCCAGAGGTGACCCGATTCACTTCTCCCCTGCGATAGAATCCGCAACAGACGATCAATGCTTGAGCTGTCACGGCGAAGTCCTGGAAAGGAAACCGCTTGCCTCGTCACCGGCGGGTGTTGCGGCCAGCGATACACTGGCCTGGTACCAGACTCTCGACACCTATGAGGGTGAACAAGACACATTTCATCGCCGACACCTGGTGACGCCACTGGCAGAACGCCTGATGGACATGCGCTGCACGACCTGCCACCAGGGTAGCAACTACCGTGAGGAAGCACCTGTTCCTCCGAGCGCTGATGCCGGTTTCACCCTGAGAAAAGCCGTGGACCCCAATGTGTGCCTGATGTGTCATGGCAAATTCAACTATCAGGCGATGGGCCTGCCCATGCCGTGGACTGACATGCGTGAGTCCATGAATAATAATTGCCTCACGTGCCATGCCACGTTCAGGACCAATCGCCACCAGGTTAACTTTCTGCACCCGGACGAGATCGAGGTTGCTGGTGCGGAGTCTGGCGATGTCTGCTATGGCTGCCATGGTGGCAGAGCCTGGTATCGTGTGAGCTATCCCTATCCCCGACACTCCTGGCCAGGCATGCCCCCGGTCAAGCCTGACTGGGCAAAAAACCGACCTGAAAAATCCGACCCCCGATTTCTGGAGTAAAGATGCGAAAACTGGATGAGTTGCTTACCGGTAAATTCCTGACATCCCGGCGTTCCTTCCTCAAGCGCGGCACCGCCGGCGGTGCCGCGCTGGCTGCGTCCGGGCTTGTAGAAACAGGAACCGGCAATAAAGCCCACGGCTTCGCCTATGAGCCTTATCCGCGGGATGATGAACTGGAAACCGTGGTGACCAGCTGCGCCCACAACTGTGGATCACGCCATATGCTGGTGGCGCACAAAAAGGGCGATGTCATTGTCAGGCTGTCATCAGATGACGGCAGGTACCAGGCCGACGGTCACTTTGGAAAGGATACCGAGCAGGAACCCCAGCTCAGGGCGTGCCTGCGAGGCCGTTCATATCGCCAGCGTATCTATTCAGCCGAACGGCTACTATATCCCATGATGCGAGTCGGTGAGCGCGGCGAAGGTCGATTCAAGCGGGTATCCTGGGAGGAAGCGCTCACTCACGTCGCCAACAAGATGGTGGAACTCAAGGAAAAGTACGGCCCCACAGCCTTGCTGGACCAAAGTTACGCCGGTGCCTCTTATGGCGTGCTGCACAAGTCCGACCAGATCGAGGGCCTGTTGGGACGTTTCCTCGGTATGTTTGGTTGCCGCACGAGTTCCTGGTCGGTTCCTTCTTACCAGGGCACGACTTTCAGTTCGCGGATGACCTTCGGAACCATTAATGATGGTAACGAAGACGACACCTTCGCGCACTCGAAGCTGATTATCATGTGGGGCTGGAACCCCGCTTACACTTTCCATGGCGGCAATACCTTTTACTACATGCGCCTTGCCAAGCAACGCGGCTGCAAGTTTGTTCTGGTCGACCCGCAATATACTGATTCAGCTGCCGCCTACGATGCCTGGTGGATTCCCATCAAGCCGAACACCGACGCGGCAATGCTGGCGGGGATGGCCCATTATATTTTTACCGAGGGGCTGCAGGACCAGGAGTTTATCGACAAGTTCTGCCAGGGGGTCGACAAGGGCACCATGCCAGACTGGGCGAGTGATAGGGAAAACTTCAAGGATTACATTCTCGGCAAGTCCGACGGCCAGCCAAAGAGCCCGGAGTGGGCGGAGCCCATCTGCGGGGTCAAGGCCAGTGATATCAAAAAGCTTGCCAAAATGTATGCGACCACCAAACCCGCCGCACTGAAAGCCGCCTGGGGTCCCGGACGTAACGCCTACGGCGAGCAGTACAATCGCATGGCGGCCGCAGTGCAGACCATCACCGGCAATATCGGCGTGCTGGGCGGCTGTGCCGAGGGTGTGGGCAAGGCCTGGAAGCCCAAGGGAATCGCCTACCCTCACGAGAAAGAGAACAAGAACATCTGGTTTGCATCAATCAAGTCAGACCGGTGGGCACACTGCGTGCTGAACTACCCCAACGTGAAACGTGAAGAACTGGGCCTGTGGCCCAGGTCGGACGATCTAGACGGCGTCCCTCCCAACATCCGTGGCATATTCTGGCACGGGTCGGACTGGCTTAATCAGCTCACCAACGTCAACAAAGAAATCAAGGCCATTCAAAAACTCGATCTCGTGGTCTGTATGGATTCCACCATTACCCCCTCCGGCCTGTGGGCAGATGTGTTGTTGCCGATATCCACGCACTTTGAGCGCCATGATGCTGCCCTGCCCTGGTATAAGGGACATTACTATATCCATCGGCCCAAGGTGATCGAGCCGATGGGTGAAAGCAAAACAGATTTCCAGGTCTTTACCGAGCTGGCCTATCGGCTGGGTTTCGGCCCCGCGTACAACCCCAAGGCCGAGCGCGGCTATTTTGACGACAATAATGCAACCGACGAGGCCTACCTCGCGGAATGGTGGACAACAAAAGTCATGGCCAAACAGGGCGTGACCATGCCCTGGGAGGAGTTCAAGGAGCGGGGTGTGTACAAGTTCAAGCTTGCCAGGCCTCACGTGGCATTCCAGGACCAGATCGAGAAAGGTACCCGCTTCCGGACACCGTCCGGGAAGATTGAAATCTTCTCTACCAAGCTGGCGAAAATTAAAAACTGGAAGCGCACCCAGTATGGCTATGAAATTCCTGCTATCCCCAAGTGGATTGAGCCCTGGGAGTCATTGAACAGCCCGAAGACAGCTAAATTTCCCTTTCACCTGATCTCACCGCATCCCAGATGGCGCACACATTCCATTTTTCACAATTGCTCATGGTTGAGGGAGGTCTACGAGCAGGAAGTCACCGTCAACGCCAGTGACGCCAGGCGCCTGGGTATCAGCACCGGCGATACCGTCGAGGTCTGGAACGATCGCGGCAGGGTTGTTGTTCCCGTCTATGTGACCGAGCGCTGTATGCCCGGGAGTCGCCGTGCTGTATGAAGGCGCCTGGCTGGATCTTGATGAAAATGGTGTGGACCGAGGTGGCAACCCGGATTTCCTGACCCTGGACGAGCCCAGTCCGGCGGGAGCCTTTGCCTACAATACGGTGCTTGCCAATATCAAGAAAACAGACCTTGTTCACCGGCCGGGCTGGGACCAACTGGCAACCTCGCGATCCCAGGTATTTCGTCGGGATCAATAGGTCGTATTCGGGAGTACTAGCTCAATGGCTACAGAAATGGACAAGAAACAAATCAGGGAAGCGATACAACGCCGCATCAGGGCCGTCTATGAGCCGGTCGAGCCTGACGAGCAGTTGGGCTTTATCCACAATAATGTGGACTGCATCGGCTGTCGCGCCTGCGAAATTGCGTGCAAGGACAAGAATGGCCTGGACGCCGGGCCCAGGTTCCGCAGGGTTCAGTACATCGAGGGCGGCACTTATCCGGATGTGTACGCCTATAAAATCAATATGTCATGTAACCACTGCGCTGAGCCTGCCTGCCTGCCGACCTGTCCCACCGGTGCGATATTCAAGCGAATGAAAGATGGCGTTGTCGATATCGATTCCACGCTGTGTATCGGCTGCAGACGCTGTGAAGCTGCCTGCCCCTACGGTGCGCCGCAATTCGACCCACAGGACAACCTGGTTAAGAAATGCAATATGTGTGTGGATGAGCTTGATGCCGGCAGAAAGCCCTACTGTGTGATGGCCTGCATGATGCGGGTGCTGGATATCGGCCCGATAGACAAGCTGTGGTCTGGAGAGTGGCAGACCACCGCCCTGGGGCCGAACGAGACGCCGGTCAAAGCGGTTAAAAATCTGGCTGACCCGGAGCTGACCAAACCGTCCATCGCTTTTGTGCCCCATCGCAATGGCAAAGTGGACAAGTAGTGAAGGAAGAAGCTCACGAAATTGAGAAGCCCGCTAAACTGCCGGCCGGCTTGTGTCTGGCACTGAGTGACGAGTTACAGGCACTCGCCCTGATTCACCGTCGCGAGGCCAGCGATACTTTGCTTGACTATCTCAGGGACGCCGGGTTTCCACAGAACATGTCACTGAAACTTGTCTCAGACGATGCTCGAACAGGAGCAGAGCTTCTTGGGGGGGCAATTCTAGATCTGTCTTCGCCACTCAGTCCCGGGGAAAGCGATGAACTTGCTGCCGATTATGCCGCCATCTATCTTAATCACGGTTACCAGGCTTCACCTTACGAGTCTGTTTGGCTGACTGAGGAGCATCTGACCCAGCAAGAGCCAATGTTTCAGGTGAGGCAACAGTATAGAACCTACGGGCTTGCCGTGCCCGACTGGCGAATAATCCCGGATGACCATATCAGCTTCCAACTGGAGTTCATTTCCAGGGTGTTGGCGCTGAAACCCGACCCGCCAATTAATGTGGCGGCGGAGTTCATGGACCAGCACCTGCTTCGTTGGGTGGGAGAGTTTGGCGCACGGATCAGCGTACGATGTGCCACGCCATTTTATGCTGGGGCTGCACTATTGACCGCTGCGTACTGTGACACGCTCCGCGATATCCTGGCAGCCGCGCTCGGTACCGCCCGACCTGCACCCGAGGAAATCGAGAAGCGGGACAAAGAGTCAGGAGAAGCTGAACCCAGGATTCCACTGGTCTACATTCCCGGTACTGAGCCGTCCTGGTGACGGATTTCCAGTTCTACCACTGAGCTACACTCGCTCTATCACGGTGGTGATACCCTGTCCGAGCCCGATACACATGGTGGATACACCCAGGGTCAGGTCGCGGTCCTGCATCACCGTGAGCAGGGAGCCGGTGATACGGGTGCCAGAGCAGCCGAAGGGGTGGCCCAGGGCGATAGCGCCGCCGTGTACATTCACCTTGTCTTCCATATCGTCCAGTAACTCCAGATCCTTCAGTACTGGCAGTGCCTGGGCCGCGAAGGCCTCGTTCAGCTCGACCATCTCGATATCCTGCATGGTCAGGCCCAGTTTCTTCAGCACTTTGCGCGTTGACGGTACCGGACCATAGCCCATGATAGAAGGATCGACACCGGCCAGGGCCATGCCTTTAACTTTCGCGATGGGCGTCAGGCCCAGGGCCTGGGCTTTTTCAGCGGACATCATCAGCATGGCGGAGGCGCCATCGGAAATCTGCGAGGATGTGCCAGCGGTGACTGTGCCCCCCTGCGGGTTGAAGGAGGGTGGCAGGGCCGCCAGGCCTTCCAGGGTGGTTTCCGGACGGATGGTTTCGTCAGTGGTGACCGCAATCAGCGCGCCGTTCTCGTCGTGGCCCTCGATGGGGATGATCTCGCGCGCGAATTTGCCTTCCACTGTGGCTTTGTGGGCCAGCTGGTGGGAGCGTAGACCGAGCTTGTCCTGATCTTCCCGGCTGATGCCGTGCAGGATGGCCAGGTACTCAGCGGTCATCCCCATCATGCCTGCGGCCTTGGCCACAGAGCGGCCCATACGCGGGTTGGGGTCCGCGTTCGCGGGATCCATCATCGAAAGGTGGCCCAGGTGCTCGACACCACCCACCAGGTAGATGTCGCCGATGCCCGACATGATGTTGGCCGCCGCGCTCTGCAGGGCTGACATGGAGGAACCGCACAGGCGGTTTACGGTCTGCGCGGGGACAGTGTGTGGTAACCCTGCGTTCAGCGCGATCATACGCGCCAGATTCATGCCCTGTTCGCCGCGCTGGATAACGCAGCCCCAGATCAGGTCATCGATGTCGACAGGGTCCAGTGCCGCATTGCGCGCCAGCAGGCCATTGATGACTTCTGCGGACAAATCGTCCGCCCGTACGTTGCGGAAGCAACCGTTCTTGGAACGCCCCATGGCTGAGCGGGCGTAATCTACAATCACTGCGTCTCTTGGGTTCAAACTCACAGTACTTCTCCTTTAATTAGCCCGTAACTCAATAGTATGTTTCGCCGTTGGCGAGCATTTCTTTCATGCGTTCAGTCAGCTCATAGGCCTTGCCCAGGTGAGATAACTTCTTTGATGCCTCGGCGATGTGGGCCATGCCCTCGGTGTCCATCCAGCGGAAGATGCCGCCACGGAAGGGAGGGAAGCCAATGCCATAGAGCAGGGCCAGGTCTGCTTCAGCGGGGGTGCCGACGATGCCTTCTTCCAGGCAGCGGGCCATCTCGATGGCCATGGGCAGCATCATGCGGGCGATGACGTCCTCACGTTCAAACTCTGTGCGCTCGCCACAGACGGGATCGATCAGGTCGTATATCTCTTCATCTACGACTTTCTTCGGCTTGCCGCGCTTGTCAGTTACATACTCGTACATGCCCTTGCCGTTTTTCTGGCCGAAGCGGTTGTTCTCGAACAGCACCTCAGTGGCGCTCTTGAAGTCAGGTTGCATACGATCCGGGAAGCCCTCGGCCATCACCTGGGCCGCATGCACACCGGTGTCGATACCCACCACGTCCATCAGGTAAGCGGGACCCATGGGCCAGCCCCAGCGCTCCATGACCTTGTCCACGGCCTGGAAGTCGGCGCCATCGCGCAACAGGGCGTTGAACCCGCCGAAGTAGGGAAACAGAACCCGGTTTACGAGGAATCCGGGGCAGTCGTTCACTACAACGGCTTTTTTGCCCATTTTGTTGGCGTAGGCCACGGTGCGGGCCACGGCGGCGTCGGAGGTCATTTCGCCGCGTATCACCTCTACCAGCGGCATGGCGTGTACCGGGTTGAAGAAATGCATGCCACAGAAGTTTTCCGGACGCTCCAGGTTTGTCGCCAGGCGGGTAATGGAGATGGTGGAGGTGTTGGAGGCCAGTACGGCATCCTTGTTGATCTGTTTTTCGGCCTCGGCCAGTACGATGCCCTTGACCTTCTCGTTCTCGATGACGGCCTCAACCACGATGTCCACGTCCTCAAAGCCGGCATAGGTCAAGGTGGGGTCGATACTGTTGAGAGTATCGCCCATCCGGGCGGCGCTCATGCGGCCGCGGTTCACACGCTTGGCCAGCAGCTTGTTGGCTTCGGTCAGGCCCAGGTCCAGGCCGGCCTGGTTGATATCCTTCATTTTGATCGGCGTACCCTTCAGGGCGCTCTGGTAGGCGATACCGCCACCCATGATACCGGCGCCGAGTACGGCGGCGCGCTCGATCTTCTTGTCCGCTTTCTTTTCCCAGCCCTTCGCTTTCTTGCTCAGCAGTTGGTCATTCAGGAATACACCGACCAGGGCACAAGCGACCGTAGTGGTGGCCAGTTCGGCAAAGCCGTCCGCCTCCACATCCAGGGCGTCTTGCAGACTCATACCGCGGGCTGCTTCGATGACATCCACGATCTTGATGGGCGCGGGGTAGTTCTTGCCGGCCTGTTGCGCCACCATGGATTTGATGGTGAAGAAGGCCAGCATGGCCTCGGTGTCGTTTAGTGGCAGGGGGCCATGCTTGCTGGCGCGGCGCCCCTGGTAATCCAGCTTGCCGTCGATGGCGCCCTGCAGGGTGGCCAGGGTTACCTCGCGCAGTTGAGCGGGTTCGGCGATTGCATCCACTGCACCTGCTTTGAGGGCATCGACAGCCCCTTTGTCCGCGCCGGTTGCCAGCCACATGATCGCTTCATCCACGCCGATGATGCGTGGCAGGCGCACCGTACCGCCCCAGCCGGGCAGGAGACCCAGCTTGGTCTCGGGCAGGCCGACCCTGGCCCCTGTGCCCATGACGCGAAAATCACAGGCCAGGCAGAACTCCAGGCCGCCGCCCATGGCGAACCCGTTGATGGCAACGCAACTGGGGTAGGGCAGGTTCGCTATCCGGTTGAGGTTGGTGTTGTTGGCGGCGGTGAAGGGCCTGACCTCTTCCACGCTGGCGCCAAACAGGCGGGTGAGTTCAGTGATATCGGCCCCGACGATGAAAACCGGCTTGGCGCTGCTGACCAGCAGTCCTTTTATGCCGCTCTCGGCTTCCAGTGCGTCCAGCGCCGCTGTCAGGCTGGTCACGGTGGCATCATTGAATTTATTGACGGATTCGCCCTGCAGGTCGAAGTTTAGCTCGGCGATAGCGCCATCGAGGCGTTTCACCGTGAGCGCGTCACTCTGGTAGATCATATCGAAGTCCTGTTTCGGTTGGTGGAAACCACCCGGGTCCCGGGATGCGCATTGCTGTGAGTTCCCGGTCCGGGGGCGCATATTGTACAGGGCAAAATTCTCAGGGGGAATGGAAAGTTAACAGTGAATACATCCTCCGGTGGTTGGAGTACCAGTGGGGGATGGGAGCTCTGAAGCCGGGGAGGGTGGCCTCGAGGGGCGGTGCCTGGTGACAGTGGTTAGAAGCTATTGCACTGCCTGTACGATCTCTATCTAGTGCAGTATTCGATCCGCCTGCAACTCCGCCTGCGGCTCTTTTGGCTTGTCGGCGGCCGCCGCCTCCTGTTGCACGTAGTTGCGCAATCGGCCCACGACACTGGTCATCACATCGATGGTCTGGCTGATCTGGTCCAGAGCCATCAGGATGGTCTCGGTATCGGTTGGTGTCTTGTCGCTTTCATTCATCTGAGGGTCCTCATCAGGCAATGTGTGTACCACTCGTTTGGTGCAGGTGTGACCACCCGTCAGGGCGGCCAGGTTGTTGTATCAATCCCAGGTCAGGGCGCCACCTGTCTGGTATTCGATGACCCGCGTTTCGAAGAAGTTCTTCTCCTTGCGCAGATCCATGATTTCCGACATCCACGGGAACGGGTTCTGCGCCCCGGGGTATTGCTCCGGCAGGCCCAGCTGCGACAGGCGCCGGTTGGCGATGAAGTGCAGGTACTCTTCCATCATCGCCGCGTTCATGCCGAGCACGCCGCGGGGCATGGTGTCGCGGGCGTATTCGATCTCCAGTTGCGTGCCTTCCAGGATCATCTCGATGGCTTCCTGCTGGAATTCTTCGGTCCACAGGTGGGGGTTTTCCAGTTTGATCTGGTTGATCACATCGATGCCGAAGTTCAGGTGCATGGACTCGTCGCGCAGGATGTACTGGAACTGTTCCGCCACGCCGGTCATCTTGTTGCGGCGGCCCATGGACAGGATCTGGGTAAAGCCACAGTAAAAGAAGATGCCCTCGGTCACCGCGTAGAAGCCGATCAGGTTGCGCAGCAGGGTCTGGTCAGCTTCCGGCGTGCCGGTGTGAAAGTTCGGGTCGCTCAACTGGTGGGTGTGACTGATGCTCCAGGCGGCTTTCTTGGCCACTGAAGGCACTTCCCGGTACATGTTGAATACCTCGCCCTCGTCCATGCCCAGTGACTCGATGCAGTACTGATAGGCGTGGGTGTGGATGGCCTCTTCAAAAGCCTGGCGCAGAATATACTGGCGGCATTCAGGGTTGGTGATCAGGCGGTAGATGGCCAGCACCAGGTTGTTCGCCACCAGGGAGTCCGCGGTGGAGAAGTAGCCCAGGTTGCGCATGACGATCCGGCGCTCGTCATCTGACAGGCCCTCGGGGTTTTTCCAGGTAGCCACGTCGGCGGTCATATTGACCTCCTGGGG
>Ga0136651_10002535_pt1 | contig 10011 bp, 7 predicted proteins | sample Mar14236cmmetaG_FD_94867 | JGI IMG/M metagenome (GOLD analysis project Ga0136651, IMG submission 94867) | Marine hydrothermal vent microbial communities from Guaymas Basin, Gulf of California to study Microbial Dark Matter (Phase II) - Marker... ...
CTTTTGCTCCCTCAGATGGCAGAACCCATGTAACCTCATGACCAAAGTTGGTTATGTAACTCACAACCCCTATCTGCGGTATCACCAGCATTCTTGGGTCATACCGGAGTTCAAATAACATGCATATATGTATTTTCATTTCCATATCTCTGAACCGCTATTATTATATATCTGGCTTTTTCCAATAAAAGCATCTGAAAACTCACTCATGTTGTACCATTCGTTCTTTTCTTCAAATTTGCCATTGACCACATTGTTATAGCTTAAATAGATATATTCATCAATCTGCTTATGCCCCGGGAAACTATCGTAGCCAATCTGCTCCGGCGGGATCCCTCCCTGGCTTATCAACTTCCGTTTACCGTGCCAATCGGTAGTGTTAATCTGAAAATCCCGCCCTTTACTTTCCGCGATCCATTTTGCAGCACAACTTTCATGGTCATGAAGATATTCCACAGCATATCCCTTTCCTTCGGAGTTCAGGGTGTATATGACCGGTGCGCCGCACATCTGCTGCACCGCACCGGTCGCAAACAGGAAATAAGGTATCAATACCAACAGTATGATCAGATAAGCTTGTGATTTCAGATGTTTCGATATTGTTATGCCACCTAAAACAAAACATACGGATAAGATGACCATCGTCAGCAGGTACAACCTGTAGATTCCATATCCCTGCGAGATATAAGGAAGCACAACCATTGCCGTCAGCAGCCCAACACATATCAATATCATTAATAAATATTCCACGTCACATTTTGTTTTTTTATTGGATATAGCTCCCATCTCTTCAGGTCCTTTGAATATTGTGTAGACGCCTATGCCGATAAAAATAAACGTACTCCATGTAATAGCAAGGTTCACTCTGTTCAGTATAGGGTATTCGAGTTCTTGACCGAACAATTGCTTTAATTCCGGTGTTCTGGATTCCTCGATGAAAAAGTTATTTAAATTGCTAATTGTATCCCCGATGAAAGTAACTCCTGCATCAAACGCACCTTCTGTCACCTGAGCGTACCAGAGGAAGATAAAGATAAAGAATATCAACACAAGTTTCAAACTCAGGAGTTTCTCAAAGACATATCTCTTTGAAAGCATTTCCGCTCCGAGCCATGCGAGAAGTAGTATGAAGAAGAATATGTATGTGGTTGAATAGTGCGATACAACCGTAGAAAACAAAAAAACAATCAACAGGATTTTTTTCTTGATCGGATCGATTTTGCTACTTAAGAAGACCATAACCGTTAGGGCCACGAAGAATATTGCAACATTCGTGCGCGGGCTTCCTGCCGTCACCAAAAAAGTCGATTGTGATATGAAGAAGAAAGAAGCTATGAACGCATACAATTTACTAACATATTCTTTTGATATTATATATATTACCAATGGGCTAAAAGAGCATACTGCGACATAAACACCTTTGAAAAGGTACTCGTGTGCAGCCACGCCCATAATGGTTTGGAATATGGTGGGCAGCAACGAGATGCTCAAACAAGCATCGAGTATTGAGTGTCCCAGTACGCTCCAGTGCAGATTCCGAAGAGTTGTCCGGAAGAAAATTCCATATTCCGTATGTACGTCGTGTCCGCAGATATGCGGAGATCTCAACATGAAAATAAGCAAAAGTGATGTGGTGATCAAGAGTATGACAACCGGGTAAAGCCTCTCTGGAAATTCCCGGTTGAAGATGCAGACAAAAGCAACATAGCATGGAATTAAAAGCAAAAGAAGTAGCAGAAGCAGGTTATTATCTGTTATATTCATTATGTACATTCCAAATATGCTTAACGCTGGAAATAGAACTGGAACGATCAAAAACATCTTTTCCGGTCCCTTTAAATCGAGTGTAGATATTGAAAATGTCATATCTTTGTTTAATCCATGTCCCACAATAATAAATATAATTAATATTACATTGAACAAAACCAACAATGAAGTCGTGGATAACGGGGTCATGTAGCCAAGACTGAGAGCTGCATTGTTCATTACCATCCCAAAGAACATCAAGAATGAGATGCTGAGTCCAACCGAGAGCACAATCTCCTCTACAAGTTCTAACTTACAGGGGTTTAGAATTCGGAGGATCAATGCTCCTGGTAAGATCGCGAGAAAGATGAATCCAAGAATTTGCCTTAAGACCGGGATATCCAAAAGAACAGCGATATCTACCAGAACAAGTATCGATAGCATAGACACGAACCAGCCATTGCGCCCGTACCTCCATATCATTTTTAACCCCTTAAATGTCCCCTACTATTTCCTTATACCTCTCTGTAGCAGCTTTATATGTAAACGTCTGCGCAACCAGCGCCTCCGCACGCCCCATAATACACTCCGTATCCGGATGATCGAGTGCCCGCACCACATTTTCTGCAATGCACTCCGGAGAATTGTCCTGCATAATAAATCCGGTTTCACCGTCTTTTATCACATCTTGTACCGCGCCAACCGGTGTTGCAAGAACCGGCGTGCCATACGCCATCGCCTCAAGCATAAGATTTGGCAGTCCTTCGGTGTATGACGGTAAAACAACCAATTTCAACGTATTCAAGTAATCCGGAATTTCATCGTGGGGAATCCATCCTGTAAGTTCCACTTTATCGCCTAAATTTTCTTTTCTTATGTATTTTTCGATTTCATCTCGTAACCATCCATCCCCCCCTATTATGAATTCCAAATCGTCTTTTTCTTTCATTATTTCCGGAATTGCTCTAACGAAATTCAATGCACCTTTCTCTTCATCCAGACGCCCGATGTAGCCGACCAAATCCCCCCTCTTTTTATATTCCTTCCTTATCTTGAGTGTATCAAAGTCTAAAAAATGCTCGTGTGCAATACAAATTTTATTTTTGTATTTTTCCAAGCCCCATTCTTTGATCAGATCCGGGGAGTAAAGCACGATCTTATCTGACAGTGTATAAGCGATGGTTTGCAGACAGATTAGCGGCAGGAGCGCGACGCGTTTTATTTTGTGGGATTTGGCAGTCTCTTTTAAAATAGAAGACGGCACCACCCGTATGATCTTTTTACCCAGCACCTTTGCGATCAATACGGGCAATAAAGCCCCCCCTTCCATAAAGAATATGCACACATCCGCTTTTTGCGCTACCTTCGCCATGATCAAAGAGATCCTTACTTCTAACAGCAGATACCGTAAAATCCAGACAAATACGTTCGTCGTCGTTTTGTGTTGCACCCCATAAGTTCGGACGCCCGACAGATCCGTTTCGACTCTGGCATCCTCTATAGTTCCGGTGATAACGCGAACATCTGAGAATGAACGCAATATTTTTTCCGTATTTAATAAAGGGGTGGCAAACGCTTTACTAACAGGGTACGCAATCACGCACGTTACCATGTGTTCTCTGCTCATTTTAATCGGAATATCTGTCACATTGCGGCCGTTTCTACTAACACTCCCTCCATTCTCTTGACAATCCTTCTCCAATCATAGCCTGATTCGACAAGCCGCCTTCCTGCTCTGCCAATATCGCGCCTCAGTGCATCATTGCCATATAGTTCTGATATCCGATTCTCGTAACCTTTTGCATCATTTGCATACATCACGCCATCGCCAGCAACCCCTTTAACTCCTGCTAATTCGGTCGCGATCACGGGCTTCTCGCACGCCATATACTCAAATAACTTTAAAGGAAGGGAGTTTTCTGAGATAGCGCCCCGCGCGAAAGGAATAAGGCAGACATCCATTGCAGAGATGTACTTTGGAACTTCAATATATGGCACCATCCCTGTGAATACAACTCGCGCCTGTACACCGCACCTTTTAGCCAGATTCACATTCTCTTCGAATGCCCCTTCCTTTCCAACCACTAACATCGTTATTTCAGGATCCAGATCCTTCAAAGCAAGAAAAACAGGTTTCAGATCGACCCACTCCCTGAGAACACCAACATAACCGATGACAAACCCGTCGAGACCGAGTTCCTCCTTTGTATCGTTGCGATCTCTGAAAAGTGTTGTATTCACTCCATTCGGAATAACTTCACACCGGGCACCGGGGATGTTGTAGGATCTCATCAGTACATCGGTTGTTACTGTCACCCGTTCCGACCTCTTGATATTTATATCCATCATAAAATCCCCTAGAACTCCGCCGAAAGGTCTCAGCAATCCCGGTATCTGAGGGGACGCCCGTATCATCGCACTCAGATCATCTGCCAGATCATAGACGGTTTTTATCCGTTTGGAAGCGAAATATCCGGACATCAGTGTGTTGTAGTTCAGATGAATATCAAAATCTCTCTTTAGAACTTCTTTTACCCTCCTCGCAGAGAACAGTTCCTGCAAGACCGGATTTACCTTCTTTTCGGTGAGATAAAGAATTTCAATCCTTTCAAAGAGATCATCAAAGTCACTGCTGTAGCCTTCCAGATCGTCTTGCCCCCCCTTCCACCAGTCGTTTATGCTAAGGATTGTGACCTCGTGATCTTCGGATAGATATCTGGCAAATTGGTGTGGCCTATTGTGCTGCGATTTTTTTAGGTCCACAACCGAGGTCATCAGTATTTTCACGTCATATCTCCTTTGAGAATCTCCACAATCCGCGCTCCGACTCAACATCCAAATTATGCACAGCTTCAGGAAGTCCGAGTTGCTCAAAGAAGACCCGGTCCATATTATATGAATAATGCTGCCCGGTGTGCGGGATAAAGTAATCCAAACCCTGCCCCCCACATTCCCGGATCACCGGCGATATCTTAATCCGTTCCGGTCTCGTCCCCAAAATAATTGCAATTCGCTTCATCGTTGCCCTTTCCCTCGTTCAATCTCGCTTAATATCAGTCCTGTGAACATACTAAACACTCCGATAACGATATACAACACCGATGCAAGCGCAGACCCGAGAGCAACATTCCCGCTGGTATTGGCGATATATATGGCATTTGCACCCAGTAGCAACCCTATAACTGTAAAACACATCCCTAAAATTCCAAAAAAGAAGAGCGGTCTCTTCTCAGCGATCCATGCGATGACCCTCCTCAAATTGCCAAATCCATGCCTCCACGGATTCAGTGTTGATCCATTCTCGACATAGATCTCTGCCATAGGCACTTCTATCGACTTTAATCCATGCGCCTCTGCCAGGCGTATCATCTCAGCTTCCACTGAAAACCCGCTGCCCTTAAATTCCATCACCTCCATCGCACGTCTCGAAAGCACCCTGAATCCACATTCCGGATCAGTGTACTTCTTTTTGGTTATCGCGCCCAGACTGATCTTTAACACAAACTGACCAAATGGCCGGATGAGTGGCCTCTTACCGATCTTTTTCGATCCGTTTAACTTTCTTGACCCCATCACAAACTCATATCCATCTTCCAAAACCGGTTTTAGAAGCGACGGTATCTCATCAGGGTCGTGCTGTCCGTCCGCATCCAGTAAAACAAGCACATCCGCAGCCCTCATTATCGCCTCAGCTATTATCGTCTGGATCGCAGCAGTCTTCCCCTGGTTTATTTTGTGCCTCGCCACGACTGCGCCAGCTCGTTTCGCAAGCTTTGATGTGTTGTCCGTGCTTCCATCATCTACAACGATTACCTCATCTGCGTAATCCATTGTAGCGTGTATCAAGCCGCAAACTGAATATTGTTCATTGTATGCCGGCATCCCGGCAATTATTTTCGTATCCGCGCTTGCCCTTTCTGTCATCCGCTCTTCAAACCGCCCACCCCTGCCCAAAGTTTCACTCCCCTGCTCTCCCGGACGTTTGCATGGGACCTACAAGAGCGGTTAAGCCGCAACACCAAACATGTGCACTGCTCGGCGGTCTTGTCACTGCTGCCGATTGGGCTGATGTTCGATGTTAATTTCATCGCGCGTCTCCTGTCATATATAGCTATATGACCAACTCATAAAACTTCTGCTTTTCTACGCACATCCGGAGTGCCCGTTCTTGAGTCTGTGACCGTTAAGTTTATATGCTATGAGTGCAATAACTATTATTATTGTGAGATGTGGGGGGAGTGGGGGCATTTCCCGACCACATCTCAAAACCGGATAGAAGGGCTTACCCGAAGATGCACTGCACTGCACTTCCAAAAAAAGGACATATCCGCCAGTATGTAGAGTATCTACTGGCAATCGCGTGTATATCGCTTCTGCTGTCCGTATCCTCATCCGGAACTTCTGCTTTTCCGCGCACATCCGGGGTACATGCGTCTGAGGAGTTGTCTGCTACATGGTCGGGACCAAAAGCTCATGTAGCACCGCTGCCATGTGTCACCAACCTTAACCATACCGCGGGCAGGACATGGATCAACTGGACGTGGACAAACCGGGAGGGTGCAAGATTCACTTATGCGCGAATTTACTTAAACGGCAATCGGCTGCCAGAGATCATGTATCGACACATAGGCTTTGCTTATGGGCTGGTTTACCTAAGCGAAATGCACGGTGGCGCCACTCCGGAGTCATTTTACAATATGACCGGACTTAAGTCCGGCACCTGTTACGAGATTGGTATATGTACGGTCGATATATCCGGAAATACGGGTAAGACTTGGGTCAACCAGACGGCAGAGACGACGAGGCGTGCTGAATTCATAGTGCGCACATCAGATGGTCTCGAATTTAACCTCACAGAAGACGGGACAGTCACTGGCATGACAATAGACGATAGCAGGATTCCAATGCTATTCCTGCCCGGTGGTTTCTCCTTTGGGGAGGTATCTTCAACCACGCCCGGCATCCCGCTTTCCGGCACAGTTGAGAAAAATCCTGATGGCAGCATCACAGAGCGTGTAATCAGTTCGGATATTACGTTTAAATTCGATTACATACCGAAAGACCGGTATATCGAAGTACACGGCGATATACAGGATATGCAAGGAGTGGACCGGGCAATTCAGGTGCAGTATGTCCTGCCTGTGGATTCCACCGGCTGGCAGTGGGATGATGATATCAGGAAGGGCAGGAAGATCGAATCAGGGACGCGGTACGAGAATGTGTACAAAATCGGGGACGTGCGGACGCAGAACACGTATCCGTTTACGTTTGTCGGCGATGGCAGGCAAGGCATCTGTTTCGCGGTTCCGATGGACGTGCCGAGAATATACCGGATCGGGTACGATACTGATGCAGGCGGCTATTTGATTGAGTATGATTTCGGGCTTTCAAACTGCACCGATAAGATTGGGGCGGGTCATGCTAACTTTACGTTTATCCTGTACCGGGCAGATGAGCCCAAGTGGGGTTTCAGGGCTGCGGCGAAGAAGTATTATGAGCTGTACCCCGGGTTTTTTGTGAAGAGAAATGACCGGGAGGGGCTCTGGGTTATCGATCACCAGATGAATATACCGGACGTGACCGATTTTGGATTTACGTTTACCGATTCGCATTGCATGCCCCCATCAGAACGAATCTTTAATGAAATGCATGGCATATATTCTATGGAATATTCCGAACCATGGGGGTACCGAACGTATTTTGGCGATGATCCGGCCGAACCGTCTTATAAAGAAAAAATAGCAAGATTGGATAAAGAGATCGTAGATGGGACCGATCCGTATGAATACGTGATCCCACGAAGCCAGATGGCATCGAGTGTGCTTGAGACTTGTCCGCTTGACAAAAACGGTAACCAGTATCTTCTGCCATGTTTCTGGGAACACTTTTTAGAATGGTCACAGAGTTACCCGATGAATCCTGACCCGGACATCCCCGGGTTAAACAGGTTTGATGTCAGCTATCTGGAATATAGTATGGACAATGGACGTTCATCCTCGGTGCACGCGCATAACTGGGCACCTATAGTGGTTGGCTGGCATAACTGGCATATTGCCGATGATGTTTCACGCACTGGTAGCTATTCCGCCAAACTCGACATCGGTGGTACGGATGATGCCATTTCTTCCGTACTATGCAGTGACCTGATCGCTGCATCGCCATCCACGCAATACGTTTTTTCAGCGTGGGGGCGCACGTACCACTGCGGAGGTTCCGCTTTTCCTGCCGTACGCGCAGCAGAATATGCAGCCGACGGTACTTATATGACACAGCGCAATCTGCACTATGGGCACGGGACAAACGACTGGGCGCAGAGGAGTATGGCATTTACAACCACGTCAGATACTGCAACAATAAGAATTTGCAATAATATATACGGCGGACACGGTACTTTCTGGGTCGATGATGTCAGCCTGTCCGTAGACGGGACTGCTAATAATTTGGTCCGGAACAGCGGTTTTGAATCTACTGAGTATGTCCCTCAATGCGATGGTTTACGCCTGGATTCGCTCTCCGCTCACGGGAGATCTGCCCTGCTTGAAAATTATCGGAGGCGTCAGTGGGCATACACTGATCATCCGCTTGTATTTAGTTATGATACCAGACAACCAGTGCTGCTTGGTACATTATCACAATACGAATACCTTGCAGCGATGCAGGCAAATATGAGCGATGCAGGCAAGCGGCTCGATGCGAACATGTTCTCGTACGCATATTCGTTCTATGGGCATCTGATTGACGTGCCGGGCAGTGAAGTCTGGGAACTGCGGATGGACTGTGCTGATGCATCGTTACACCGTACAATGAGTTACCAGAAGACGAATCGCAATCTGTTGAACTGGGATCGACATGGGAACGACCCGATCACACATAAAGAGATGGAAATGTATATCAATGACCAGATGTTCTATGGTATGTTTCCGGGCATCTGGTATGCGTCCGGAAAGCAGGATGATTACTGGGCTGACGCCACGCTGTATGGGCGGGATCGGGATATATTTAAGAGATACGTACCGCTCGTAAAAGAGATCTCAAGCGCAGGGTGGGAACCCATACCTTATGCGACAACCGACAATCGCAATATAAAATTTGAGCGATATGGTGGGATTGAAGATGGTTTATATTACACAGTCGGTAACAGCGGTTCTGCTACGGAAAGCGGTGTAGTATCAATTGACCTGTCAAAATTCGGATTTGGTGGTGGTTTTGTGGAAGTCAAGGAACTGGTAACGAACATAACATCTACACAAGAGGTAGTGGATGGAGGTGTGGTCATCACGGTTCAAGAACTGCACCCACACGAGACGCGTGTGTATAGGATCCGCACATGATCTGGTTTTGAACAGTGGAATGATTGGACTTCCGGAATCAGTGAAATCAGTGAAATCTGTGGCTAAAAAACCTTATCAGCCACAGATTAACACGGATGAACGCAGATTACGGTTGTTTGTACTGTTGGATTCATTTAAGAACTCTACACGATATTGTGTATGTACCATGAAATGGTGGTATGAGATTTTACCGCACAGGCATTACCTGACCCTTACGTGGCCCGTACTTGCAGAAGCGAGTTGCTCGAGTGATGAGATCGTTGAAACAACTGCGCCCCATACAGGGAATGTATACAGGTTATGTCGCTACACCATCCACGCCACAGCCACCAGCAGCGCACCCAATCTCGCAATCTCATTCGTAGCCCCGATCACGTCACCGCTGATGCCACCGAAGTTGCGGTTTGCGATTCGGAGAACGACGAGCGACAATGCGATCGCGCTGCCGAGCATTGCAACACCGAGCACGGGCAGACCTGCACCTGCGCCTGCACCTGCACCTGCGCCAACATGCACACCTCCACCCACACCCGCGAAGACGAGTACGCAGACCGCAGCCGAAAAGATAAGCCCGATTGCAAACTCGCGAAATCCGGTCTCATCGATCATGATCGATCCAAGCCCCGGGTGAATGCTCTTCCCAAACGCCGAGATCGTAAGCATCGCCTGTTTTGCGCTCACCTCGGCAGCGATCATGACCGCCAGAAACTGATAGCCGACACCGACGGAATCGCGCTCCAGCATCCCGCTCACTGCTGCGAACAATCCGAGAACCGCTATCACACAGAAGACGACACCTCCGATGCCAAGCGATACGTCACGCATCGCACCGATCTTTTTTTCGCGTGAACCGTGCGCAACGAACCCGTCGCCAAAGTCAGAAAGCCCGTCGAGGTGGTTGATGCCGGTTAAGTAGTAGAGCGAGGCTATGATC
>Ga0136651_10002540_pt1 | contig 9999 bp, 6 predicted proteins | sample Mar14236cmmetaG_FD_94867 | JGI IMG/M metagenome (GOLD analysis project Ga0136651, IMG submission 94867) | Marine hydrothermal vent microbial communities from Guaymas Basin, Gulf of California to study Microbial Dark Matter (Phase II) - Marker... ...
AGTAAATTTGATAATCTATACTTAAATAAATTTGGCTCTGATATCTCTTTTTTTATCATCGTAAACTCTCAGCTTTTTGCACTTCTCTGCATTTTTTTTGGGAGTTTTGTACCTACTTAAATACTCGAAGTCAAGTTATTCGTCAGCATTTGGGATTTTTTTCAGGGGAGATTAAGTATATTTGTCATTCTGAATGAAGCGAAGCGTAATGAAGAATCTATCAAATGTGTAAAACTAACAAATCAGGGAGATCCTTCGCAGCAAATTGAAATTTCCTGTTCGAGGATGACAATAAGAAAAAACGATTATCATTCTGATGCCGAGTTATCGGCAGAAGAATCTCGCAGAAGTAGTCAACTACCTGGGAGATCCTTCGGTCATTGCATTCCCTCAAGGATGACAATTATTGTATTGTTCTTATTGATCGATGACACTATCGATTATATTTCTCAGCCAATTTCCCAAGCTCAACACTGATATCATCATCAATCATATCCCACGTAAACCGCCATACCCAGTTATCTCCCACAGTTCCAGGTCGGTTCATTCGTGCTTCTTCACCCAGACAGAGTATATCCTGCAGTTGAATGATCGTCCAAATAGAAGGCGTAGAATACGCACACTCGATCATCTGCCAGCACATTGATTTACTCTCATCAAAATCAATATAATTGGTAAGAGTCTTATAAATGCCTGGTTCATACTTCTTCATATTCAGAAACCAGGTTTTAATCGTATCATTATCATGCGTGCCCGGATAGGTAATAGAGTTTTCCTCAAACTCGTGAGGTCGCTGGTCATTCGATGCAAAGGAATACTGTAGAATTTTCATACCTGGCAGATCGAATTCATGACGAAGCTCATCAACGCGCGGAATAATGATACCGAGATCTTCAGCAATAATTGGCAGTTCACCAAGATGCTTCTTAATGGTCGCAAAGAAGTCAGCATCCGGACCTTTGCCCCATTCGCCTTTTTGGGCTGTTTTTGAGCCGGGTTTCACCTTCCAGTAACGGATAAATCCAATAAAATGATCGATACGCATATAATCAACAAGTGTAAGTAAGCGAGAAATCCTTTCCCGCCACCAAAGATAATCATTCTGCTTCATTTTATTCCAATTATAAAGTGGATTACCCCAGAGCTGCCCTTCTTTGGAAAACTCATCAGGTGGTACTCCGGAAATGACCGTTGGATTACCTTCATCATCAAGATAAAAAAGATCCTGCTGCACCCAGACATCAGCACTATCAAAGGACACGAATATCGGAATATCACCTACAATTTCAACGTTCTTGCTATGTGCATATTCATGAAGTTCTTTCCACTGGATCGAGAAGAGATATTGTTCAAACTTGTAATATCTGATGCGTTCTGCCAGTTTGTTTCTCCAAAGGATAAGTTCCTTGTCCATTCGCCTTCGAATACCCTCTTCCCACGTATTCCAGGAAGCATAGTCAAATTTCTCACGTAATGCTGCAAACAAGCTGAAATCATCGAGCCAGGAAGTATTTTCATAACAAAATGCATCAAAATCAGATAAAGATTTATGAGGTAATGTATCCTGAAATTTCTGAAATGCCTTTTTGAGTATACGATTTTTATATTCAATGATTTTATAGAACACAACTTTATGCTCATCAAATCCTTGAGGTGCTTTAATATCGTCTGCTTTTAGAAATCCTTTCTCAACAAGTTTTTCTGGGCTGATGAGATACGGATTACCTGCAAATGCTGAGATGGGATTGTACGGAGAATTGCCATATCCCGGATAGTTGAGAGGAAGAATTTGCCAGAGCTTTTGCTCGGATTCAGCCAGGAAATCGACAAATCTATAAACATCTGTACCTAGATCACCAATACCGTAATTTGATGGTAATGATGTGGGATGTAAAAGCACTCCACATGAGCGTTTGAATTTCATATTAACCTCTTGAAATAATGTTGATTAGGTAATTGATTTTGGATGAAGCATGTCAATGTTCTTAGTTAAGGAAAATCTGCTGCCAAATGTAACAAATAAATGAATTAAGATGCATGATATTATTGACAGCTGATTCGTACTTCCTTTCATCGCAGGAAAGTAAATAATCATGAGGAGTATTATATGAATAGGATTGTAAAAAGCTTACTATCTCTCATAATCTTAATTTCGCTGATGTCCTGTGCAACAACCAAACAGGTGGAACAACCAAAGAATTTCTGGATCGATGATGATTACTTCCACCAGGATTGTGTAATCACTCCACAACCGGGAGATGGCGTCATCAAAGCTAAAATCGATGGAGAGTGGAAGGAATATAAGCTTGTGACATTTCCTGACAAATTTATGGAGTGGAACATAGAGAAGCGGATAGAGACACTTGATAGATTCCTTAATATGCAACCACCGGAACTTGCAGGACCACACAATGGGATTGTCGCGACCTATGGATATGAACGAGATGATTCACAATTCAAGCTGAACAATGCAGTGAAAGGAATGGGATTCTTACCGAAAGCAGAGAAACTTCCGGAACTTATAGCGCTTATGGAAGAAACCAATGATTCATCATTTGTAAAGAAATTGGAAACATTACGATATTTTTATTCGAATGTTGATTCCCTGTTTGACCTGGACAGGCAAGTGTCTCTTGAGTTGTACTCAACGCCTGAGTTTGAAACACAATCTTTCCTCAACCAGATGACTCATCCTGTATCGACAATTGTGTATCTTGATATTCCATCCTATAAACTAAAAACCATATCACGTCTATTACATCCTGATGATCCAGATCTCACAGATTATGAGAAGTTAGTTGTTCGCTACATCAACGATGTGCATAGTTATTTTCATGGGAAATTCCCAAGAGATTATCCTGCAGTGATATACTTTGTATCGGAGATCTATGATAATTCTCCAGGCAGAAGTGATGCAATGGGACGACGAATCGTTCCGTAAACTGGTATTTGCAAAACAAAATTAGGTTCGATCTTTCAATCGAACCTTTTGTAGAATAATTCTGATTCTTTACTACTCGATAATCTCTACATATATCTCATTTTTAAGTTCGTCGAGCCAATCTTGAATTGCTTGCTGCTGTTTTTCCTGAAATACAAGTTGTTCGATTTGAGAAGAGATCTCTTGATACTCATAGGATCGAGGTTCTACATAACCAATATTCTTAAAAATGTAATAGGCACCTTCAAGCTCAATCACATCGGTACTTTCGCCTTCTTCAATTTCTACCAAAATACTTCCAAACTGTGGTATTTGTGCAAGCTGATCAACAGGATATTCTTCGATGGAGAAGTTCTCTTTACATACACCCGTAGAGTCATTGAGCTGTTGTCCGAGTTCAACAAAATCTGCACCCTGTGCGAGCTGTGAATGGATATCCTCGATCATTTTCCTGGCGATTTCCTGATCCTCTTCGGACATATTGACTTCGACAAGAATATGTCGGGCTTTGATCTCGCCATCTCGAATATCATCAACTCTAATAAGATGATAACCAAATTCTGTCAAAACTGGCTCACTGACTTCACCGACATTCAAGGCAAAAGCTGCATCTTCAAATTCTTTAACCATTGAACCACGGGCAAAATAACCGAGATCACCTCCCTGTGCAGCAGAAGGACATGCTGAGTACTCTTTTGCCAGTTCTTCAAAATCAGTTCCTTTTTTCAGCTCATCCTGTATTTTCTCAATCTTTTCATAAGCATCACTAAGACTCTTGTCACCTACACCTGTTTCAACTGATATTTCTGCTATTTTTACCATGCGTGGGCGTTTTGGCAAACTGTCCAGATGAGTTTCGTAATAGTTTCGCTTTTCATATTCTGCGACGTTCAGGTTTGCAAAGACTTCCTGCTGAAGGAGCTTATCACGTACTACCTGAATTTTTATCTGATCACGATACATATCTTTTAGACCATCGAGAGTAAGTCCCTCTTGCTGAAGAACCTGCATGAATTGCTCATAAGTCGGGAATTGCGCAATAATATTCTGAATAATCCTATCCAGTTGCATTTCGATCTCAGGCTCAGTCGCAGTAATATCTTCACGTTCTGCTTTTTCTGCGATCAATTTTTCTTCAATAAGAAGTTGCAGCACTTCTTCTTTACTAATATTCTCCCCAAAAGGAGCAGTTGCTTTCCAGTCCTGAAAATTCTTCTCGACCTGGGATTGAAGTATGATTTGATTGCCCACTATAGCTGCAACGCCGTCAACCTCTTCAGCTAAGAGTAACGAAGAAACAACCACACTCAAAATTCCGACTATACAAATAAATTGTTTCATGAAAAATCCTATTAATAAATTTTAACTTTATAGCTTATTTGCAGACTATCCAGTGCATTTGCAAGAAATTCTTCACGCTTCTGTTCAATTAGAATATTGTACAGAGAATCACTGATATTCTGGAATGGAATTGCTTGCTCTTCATTAATGGTGTTCAGAAGTTGAACGATCTTGATAACACCTTCATCCTCAATTATACGAATATGCCAACGTTGCATGCCAGAAATGAAATCCCAGAATGCAGGAGTTACATCATTACTGCTGATAGTTTTAACAGTATAATCTCTCCCGAGATTCTTTGCTACCACATAAAATGCCTCACCCTCGTTGAAGAGAGTTATCGCAGAATCAGAGATAGTCCAGTTAGGGGCAATAAACTCTTGTATTTTGTAGAAACGTCTGTTCCGCAAGAAATCATTTCTATGTAGATTATAATAATCAAAAACTTCATCAGTATTCACATAGACATTTTTCAATTGCTGGGCAAGAAGTTCATTTGCCAGTAATGTACGCTCTGCATATTTTATATTGAATTTTACTTCAGGTTTTTTATGGAGCCCTCTTTTTTTTGCTTCTTCTGCGAGTAGAGTTATTTCAATCCAGTCATTGATCACTTTATTTTTCTGTTCAGGTGTGGCGGTTTGCCATTCCTCTTCTGTGAACAAGCTACGGAATTCATGCTCATAGAGTTTCTGATCATTCACCTCAGCAACGATCACGCTTTTATTTTCCTCTTTATTGCATTGCACAAAACTTAAAATAACTGCAATAAGCAGAACAAAGTTATAGATTTTTTTCATAGGTCTCGATAGTGATATTGTATTGATCTATTACATTCTGGAACCATTGTTCATATTTCTGGTTGCTAAGTTCATTATTGATGTCATCACGTACATCTTCGAGCTTTTGTACAACTCCATCGACCGTGAAATCTTCTTTGTGGTCGTTGTAGAATTTTTCGATCTCTGCGTCCGAAACCTGTATCGAGGGATAGATCACATTGGTGAAAACCTGTTGAACCACATAGTCATCATAGTTCTTATCAAATTCTTGAGATTGTGCTTCCCATTGCGAAACAAAATTCATAGAATTCTCGTAATTTTCCTTAACAGCTTTCTGATAGAGGAATTCCTGAAGTGCGATCTGTGTGGCAATATCCTCGAAGTCGAGAATATCAAGGGATTGCAGCTGTTGTTCTGTGAGGAAGAAATCGAGATACTTTTTCAATGTTCCCCACGTGAGTACCATATTACCTTTAGAGGCTATGACAAGGTTGTTCTGAGCACTGGAATTGGAATCGAGAGCTTTTTGTAGATTTGCGCTATTGATTGTAAGATCTGTTTTAAAACTCTTAAGGAATTCATTTACATAAGATCCTTCCTTTTCATTCTTAATATCAGCACCAACTTCTTCTATGATCTCGGTTATAGAGGGATCTTCATAACGCCTGATTATATAATACCCATAGTCTGTTAAAATTGGTTCAGTAAACTCTCCAACATTTGGCATTCTTTCATTTGTTGGGAGGATGCTTTGCAGTACGTCATATTTAATGAGCTCACCTTTATTATCAGGTGTTCTATATGCTTTATCCACATACTTCTTTTGCACTTTTTCAAAATCAGATCCGGTCTGCAGTTTGTCATATGCTTGGTAGATCTTCTCCCGAGCAGCTGTTGTGTCTTCCTGGCTGGGTATGAATATGGTTTTAATCTTTACATAGGGATTATCCTGCACATAGGCAGTATAATCTTTTTCTGTGATATCTGTATTCTTTTTTGCCATATCTTCCAGCATAGCATTGATAAGAAGCTCCTTTTTCAGCTCATTTCGTTGCCATTCGAAATCTTCTTTAAAATCCGGATCATTTACCATTCCAGTTTTCTGTGCATAGATTTTTACAACTTCATTATTTATGAGTTGATCAAGGATTAGATTTGTATCTTCCGAGGATAGCTGGAATCCATATTGTGATGCCATTTCATTTATGTCTGAAAGATAAATCTCATTCTCATTGACTTTTGCGATGAGTTTATCCGTTGCTTTACCAACGAAATTGTTTATGATAATGAGTGCTGCAGCTACAACAATGATAATAACAGCAATTATTTTTGTAGATTTTTTCATTAAACCTTCTTTACGATTGATTTGACGTTTTCTTACTTAATATCTTAATAATTTGAATACAAACGTCAAAGTTGGTGGTGAAACTGTCAATTTTATTATGGGGCAACCGAATATGGACTTTTGCTCCCTTTGTCACATTGAAATTAACCTCAAAGGATATTTCCTGTATAATCTTTTCGATCCGTGATTTTGTGAGTACTGTTGGTTCGATAACAACTATGAGTGTTTGCTTCCCAATATAAAGAGATTTCACTGCTTCTCTTTCTGCCCAGAATGCTACTTGATAGTATTTGAAAACATATTCTGTTATCTCAGGAATAGGTCCAAATCTGTCGCGCATTTCATCGCGAAGAAGTGATATGTCTTTCTCATGCTCGATATGATTAAGACGTTTATAGAAATCAAGCCTGGTCGCATCATCGTCGATATATTCCTTAGGAATAGAGAAAGGTATTTCACATTGGATCTTTGCTCTGTAGTGCTCAACTTCAAAGATATCCCGATTTTCCCCCTGCCTGATCTTGTCTATAGCTCTTTTTAGTAGTTGATTATAGAAATTCAACCCAATAGTATTCATGATGCCATGCTGCTTTTTGCCCAGAATATTGCCAGCACCTCTAATCTCAAGATCTCTCATGGCGATATTGATACCTGAACCCAATGCTTCATGCTGCTCTATCGTTCTCAGGCGTTCATAGGCAGTTTTTGTGGTTTTCTTGGGTACGATAAGATATGCATATGCCTGATGGTCAGAACGTCCCACCCGCCCTCTTAGTTGGTAGAGCTGGGCAAGTCCTAGTTTATCTGCACGGTTTATGATAATTGTATTTACATTTGGAATATCAATACCTGATTCGATGATCGTGGTACAAATCAACACATCAAACTCATGGTGGTAGAACGCCATCATCACATGTTCCAGTTCTCGTGCAGACATTTGCGCATGAGCAATACGGAAGCTCACATCAGGCATAAGTGCCTGCAATTTTTCTTCCATCCCATAAATCGTTTCCACGCGATTATGAAGAAAATAAATCTGTCCCTGTCTGTCTATCTCCCGACGCATTGCTGAAGAGATAACATCTTCATCATATTCAATAACGGCGGTTCTTACCGGAAGTCGATTTTCAGGAGGAACTGTCATCAGTGTCATATCTTTCACGCCCGTTAAAGCCATGTTAAGGGTACGCGGGATCGGAGTTGCAGATAGCATCAACACGTCCACGTTGCTCCGGAGTGCTTTGAGTTTTTCTTTATGTCGTACACCAAAACGCTGTTCTTCATCGATAATAATCAATCCCAGATCTTTAAACATTACATCCTTAGAAAGCAACCGATGCGTGCCGATAATAATATCAACTTCCCCATATTTGAGTCTTTCAACAATTTGTTTCTGCCTTGATGCCGGCACAAATCTACTAAGCATTTCCACTCGAATCGGATAATCTTTCAATCGCTCGGAGAATGTAATATAATGCTGTTCTGCAAGAATTGTTGTGGGAACAAGAAACGCAACCTGTTTACTATCCATTACAGATTTAAATGCTGCGCGAACCGCTACTTCGGTTTTTCCAAATCCTACATCACCGCAAATGAGTCGCTCCATCGGCAAAGCAGTTTCCATATCTGATTTAACCTCTTTAGTAGCTTTTATCTGGTCGACAGTATCTTCATAAATAAATGAACTCTCCAGTTCACGCTGCCATTCTGTGTCCTTAGAAAAGGCAAATCCCTTGGAAATTTTACGTTGTGCATAAAGGTAGAGTAAATCAGCAGCAATCTCCTCGACCTCCTTCTTCAGCTTTTTCTTAGTCGTTTCCCAGCGTGTACTATCCAGTCGGTGGAGTTCAGGGATGATACCTTCCTGAGAAACGAATTTAGCAACTGTCTGCAATTGATCTGTTGGAACATAAACCTTATCGTTGTCGGCATATTGCAATTGAAGGCAATCCATATTCCTGTTTTGTATCGCAATGTTTTCAATGCCCTGGAATATGCCAATGCCGTAATCGATATGCACCACATAATCACCAGGTTTCAGTGCTTCATAATCAGAAATTGACTCAGCTTTTTTGAATTGTGCAAATCTTCGTTTCTGCTTGTATCTGTTGAATATCTCATGATCTGTTAGAAAAGCCAGCCGGGCATCATCCAATATAAAACCATAATGAAATACACCCACATGGGATCGAATATCATCACCGTACTCAGAAAGGAGTGTGCGCATCCTGTTGCTCTGACTTTTATTGTCGGAAAGGATATATACATGGAATTTATTTTTTAAAAATCTTTCGATATCTTCTCTGAGTAACTCAAGTTTACTGTTATAATTCATCTGAGATTTGCTGAAGATATTCAGCTTGTTATTGATGCCGAGTAACTCAGATTGAGAAAAATGAAGAGTATTAAATTGAGAAATTTCAAGGATTTCTACTACCCTGAAAAGTTTGTCTGGCGGAGTAATGGTTTTGGATTTATAGAGTTTTTTCTTTTTTGTAAAATTTTCTTCTACCTCATGAAATAGCTGTTCCTGAACTGCTGCAAATTTTTCTTCTGCATCCAGTGCAATAACAGTGCTATCTTTATCAAAATACTCGAGAAAAGTTGCAGTTTTATCCAGTAACAGCGCCATGTCCTGTTCGATGCCCTCATAAAAACCTTTCTCTGCTATCCTTGCGGTCAGCTCATCCGAAAGCCCTTTCTTGAGATGCTCCAGGGATAGTTCTCGGATCGGTTGAACAGTGATAAACTCCAGATCATCTCGCAGAGAGAGTTGAGAAGAAAGATCAAATAGTCTAATTGAGGTGATCTCATCTCCCCAGAACTCAAGACGACATGGATGTTCATATTGGGGAGAGAATATATCAAGAATTCCTCCTCGCTTGCTTATCTCACCTGCCTGGCTTATCTGAGATGTACTCTGATATCCAGCAGAAACCAGATGCGACATCAGTTCATTCAGATCATATTCCTGATGCTTTTCCAAGTTCATCAGATATTTGGAGTAGATACTTGGATGAGAAATGTTTCTGAGTAACTCCCGCAGGCAAACGACATATATTCCTCTTTTTTCAGCAACCGCTGCAGAGAGAGTATTACTGCGTTGGAACTGCACGGTTTTTCTTGGAGAAAAATCCTCATAAGGAAGCAGTTCATACTGAGAAAGATGATACACTGATTCACGGCCCAGCAGTACTTCGAGGTCATCACAGAACTCCTGTGCAATAGTATCATTTTCTGTCACATACACGATCGAATTTGCCGAGTGCCGGAATATATGTGAAACTGCAAGCGCTCTTGCTGAATTGTTTAATCCCAGAATCTGGACAGACTGCTCCCTTTCAGCAAGAGTCAGCAGGGCTGTTAGCTGCTTAGCATCATCCAGGAACGATTGTATTTTTCTATAGAGCATCTACAATTGTGAGCAATTCTCATGTATAATGAAATTTTTCTGCAAGTTTTATGAAGATAACCCAGAAAATTCCATAAGGGATTTTTTAATTAAGATTTTATGTTATTCTATTTAAATTTACTTTTTTTCATGTTTTATTTCAGGAGTTACAATTTTATGACAAGAAATTGGCTAGAAT
>Ga0136651_10002542_pt1 | contig 9996 bp, 8 predicted proteins | sample Mar14236cmmetaG_FD_94867 | JGI IMG/M metagenome (GOLD analysis project Ga0136651, IMG submission 94867) | Marine hydrothermal vent microbial communities from Guaymas Basin, Gulf of California to study Microbial Dark Matter (Phase II) - Marker... ...
GCAATTGTGCCCGACGGGATATCACGATTGACAAATGAGCATGCTCCGATCACACAATGGTCGCCTATGGTTACCCCTTTTGCGATAACCGTACGGGCTCCAATGTGACAACAACTGCCAATCCTGACCGGCGCCCGTTCATACTCGGCCCTACCGCCCGAAAGCGCCCATCTCACGGTGTCATGGGTGTAGATATGAACCCCTGCACTGATACTGCAGTAGTCTCCAATACTCAAACCGCCCGAACCGTCAAGAAGCGTGTAAGGGCCTATCCAAGTATTTTTTCCGACGCTAACATGGCCATAAACGTAACAGTTGTGATAGATACTTGAACCCTCCCCAAAGCCAAGGCTCTCAGCCCGTTCCCATCTATCAAAAATCATTTCCTCAAATGGGAGGTCCCTTTTCCATTTCTGCCTCATGCCTTTGCGGAGACATTTGTACAACTCCAGAATGGACTTCCTCAACACTTCTGAACTATTCATCAATCACGTGACCTTTTTCTTTACGAGCCACCCAGGAACCGCTGGCACCACAACTCGAAGCTCAGGAGTGACCATATGAAAAGCCTCCTGTTTGCCCTTCCCTGAAAGTGGTCTTCAAGCAAATCCCCTATGGTCTTCCTGTCCAGATAGTCATAAATGCGGGCGTGCCTGTCAAGAAGATGATTTTTCACATATTCGATGCTGTCTCCCTTAAACCAGGAAGCATCCGGGGCTGAAAAGCCCTGCTTAATACCGTTTGTAATCTCTTTGGGGATATAGCGCCTCATAACATGCCGCAAGAGGAGTTTCCCATCCCTTGTCTTTTGGAAATATTTCTCGGGCTTTGCGCCAGGTTCATTTTCGTTGAGACGCACTATCTTACTGAGGTTGGCCAACTTCAGGCCGACCGGGACCTGAACAGCAAAATCCACCAGATCGTTGTCCAGAAAAGGGACCCGGGTTTCCAGACCGTGGGCCATGGAGAGCTTGTCTTCCACAATAAGAAGGCCATGGAGGAAAGTCCTTGCTTCGAAATAGAGCGAGTGATTCACGTAATCTTCAGGACGGGTAAACTCGCTTGCATGCGATTGAAACACATCCCTGAAAATGTCCCTCGTCCAAATATGCTTGACTTCATGCCAGACAGGCCTGAACAAGGCCTGGATAGATCTGTTGGGTATGAGCCGCTGCCAGAACAGGTAATACTTGTCAATATAGTCATCAAAGCTGTCATTGATGACGGTCCGGTAATAGCGCCATGGATAACCGCCGAAAAGCTCATCTCCGCCGGTTCCCGCAAGTATGACTTTGATAAATTTACTTGCAAGCTGAGCAACGTAATAGTTAGGATAGCTCTGCCCAACCCTGGGCTCTTCCATGTGCCAGGCTAATGCCGGAAGCACCCTCTCCATGTCCCCTGCTTTGAGAACCATTTCGTAATGTTCCGTCTTGAACAGATAAGACATGAACTCCGACTTTTCACGCTCATCAAAGCCCAGTTCCAATCCAGAGGCCGAACGAAGATCAAAGCCGCAGGTAAAGGTCTTGATATAGGGGAGTTGTTTTGCTGCAACTGCCGTAATGGAACCGGAATCCACGCCCCCGCTCAGGTAGGCGCCCACGTCCACGTCGCTCACGAGCTGGCGGTTCACTGCCTGGCGGAAAAGCCTGTCCAGTTCTTCAATATACTCCTGTTCGCTTGAGGGTTTCTCGGGTTCACGGAAATTGAAGTCCCAATAACGGTTCGGTGAAAGCACCTGGGTCCTTGCCCCCAAAGGAATTCTGGAAAAGGAACCCGGAGGGAATAGTTTGATCCCTTTCAGCAGGGTTTTGTCGGTAAAGATATTTTGAAACGTAAAATACTCAAGGAGGGCTTCGAGATCGACCTCACGGCCTACTGCGGGCTGGCTGAGAATCGCCTTCTGTTCTGAGGCAAACATGAAACAATTCCCCGCAAAGGTATAGTAGAGTGGTTTGATTCCATAACGATCCCGCGCCAAGAACAATTCTTGGCGTTTCCTATCCCAAACGGCGAATGCGAACATCCCGTTGAAGCGCTCCAGACACCCTGGTCCCCACTGCGCATAGGAGTAGAGAACCACCTCGGAATCTGTCCGGGAATGAAACCGATGTCCAACACTCTGCAGTTCCGCACGGAGCTCCTGGAAATTATAGACCTCACCATTATAAGCGATGGCATATTCACCATCATTGGTAACCATGGGTTGATGCCCGGCTGGAGACAGATCAAGAATCGCAAGTCGGCGATGTCCGAGCCCTATGCAGCCATCGGTGTAGAAACCCTCCCCATCAGGGCCCCGATGCTTTATGGCATTCGTCATTCGTCGCAGGTTTACGGAAGAGACAGGCTCACCGTTTATATTGAAAATGCCGCAGATCCCGCACATTCGTTGCCCTTCCCTGCAATTTTACACCCAAAATCATTAAGTTAGAGTAAGCATCTGGATAACGTATCAACAACATACTCCTGGTCATCGGCTGTGAGGTCATGATACAGGGGCAGCGCCATACAGTGATCGTAGGCGTACCGGCTGCCGACCATATCTCCCACGATCTTGCAGTTGGGATTATTTTTGAAAGCCTTGTGCATATGCAGTGAATAAGTGCCTATCTGAGCCTCAATTCCCTGAGCCCGCAATTCCTGCATTATCTGGTTCCGGTTTTCTACAAAGAGGCAGAACGACTGATAAGAATGGACCCCCTGCGGAGTAGTTTCCGGGATAATAACCTGGGGATTATCCTGCAAATACTCCACATATCTACGCGCTAACAAACAACGTTTGGACAAAAGATCATCAATATGCTTCATCTGTACCAAACCAACAGCAGCAAGGATATCACTGAGCTTGTAGTTGGTACCGGGCTGTTCAAAGCTTGCAGTCAGGCGCGAATCATGAACCCCCATGCCGAAATGTTTGTAGGACAGCATCCAGTCCGCCCAGCCTGCATTGTTGGTGGTAACCATGCCCCCCTCGCCGGTGGTGATGAATTTCCGGGGATGAAGGCTAAAGACTGAAATGTCAGCAAGATTACCCACTTTAGTGCCCCGGAACTCCGCGCCAATGGAACAGGCCGCGTCTTCAATCACGTGAACGCCATACTTGTCCCTGATTTCAGAAAGACGCTGGTAGTCCAGGGGATTTCCAAACAGGGAAACAGGTAGAATCGCCTTCGTACGCCGGCCTATGGCCTCTTCAATCTGATCGTACTCAATGAGCATGCTTTCCCTGGACACATCAACAATAACCGCCCTGGCGCCAACAAGGCCCACCACATGACCTGTAGCAGGATAGGTATAGTCAGGGATGATTACCTCATCGCCCTGTCCCACCCCAACGGCCCGCAAGGCTACCTCAAGTCCGGTAGTACAGGAAGTCATGGCCAGTGCTCTGCAGCATCCCGTGTAACGTTCGAACTCCTTTTCAAACTCTCTGGTTACCGGCCCTTCCGTAAGGTAACCGCTGTCCAGGACCTCTCCTACTTTATCTTTAACATCTCCTGTAATAAACGGCTTGATCAAAGGGATACGTTTCATTTTCCACCTCGAGCCCATGGACCGCAACTCTTGTTAGCGCCTTATGCAAGGGCTTTCGCCCGCCTGTTCTCCACCTCTGAGATATGTGATTTCCTCCATTGAGTCAGCCGTCTTAACCCATCCTCCAGGTCAACGGTCCACCTAAAATCAAGATCAGTTTCAGCGGCTGTGGGAGACCCCACTCGATTGGTCACAAAGGTCTGCCCGGCAGGCTCGTATTGAATTGGAAGATCCGACCCGGTTATCTTGAGGATCAATTCTGTCAATTCTTTGATAGACGTCTTGATGCCCCTCCCCACATTGTAGAACCCGAAGGGGATATCGGCCTTTAGACCGCACACATTGGCCCGGGCCGTATCTCTTACGTATATGAAGTCATAGGCCTGGCTTCCGTCTCCGAAAACAACAGGAGAAATTCCCCTGTCGATGTTGTCGAGGATCTTCATCATGACAGCGATATATGTACCCTTATAGTCTTGTCGTGGTCCATAGACGTTCATGTATCTCAATCCAACGCCCTTCAGGCCATAGCGCTTATGGTAGGCCTTCATCATGTGCTCGCCCGCGATCTTAGTAGCCCCATAAAAGGTCCAGTTATTGTAGGGATGATCTTCACCCATGGGTTCCTCTACCGCATCTCCGTAAACCGATGCTGAGGAAGAATAGACGAGCCGTTCAACTTCATTAGCCACGCAGGCTTCAAGGACATTGAAAGTCCCCCTGATATTCACATCAAAGGCCGCCCTCGGATATTCATGACACTGCAGGAGCCATAGTGCTGCCAGGTGAATAACCCCATCAACCCCCTTCATGGCTGCATCAAGTATATCCGTTTGCATGATATCTCCTCCGATTTCAAAGATACGACAACGCGGATCTTTCATTGCCTCTGCCAGATTATCGAGGGTCCCCCTGCAAAAATTATCGTAAATGATTACCTCCTCAACATCCTCTTTTAGAAGTTCCTCTGCCACGTGTGATCCGATAAGGCCGGCTCCACCAATAACCAAAATTTTTTTTCCTCTAATATCCAAACTATTCTCCTCTCTCAACATTCACAGGCGCAATGCTTCAGTAATCAAATTTCAAGAATCCATCATCTTTGCCAGAGGGGTTTTTGTACGATCCTCCATCCCCTTCTCCTCTCTTTCATCAATCCGGTATAGAGGTCTTCCATATCTCCGAGCAGCCGTTCTTCAGAAAACCCCTCTTCCACAAAGGCCCTTGCCTCCGCGACCAGGGCCTCTCTTTTCACCCGGTCAAGCCTAACAAGATATTTGAGTCCCTTTGCAAATCCCTCGGGGTCTTCTTTTTTGCATAGGACACCTCTCTTGCACACGGTGAAGCCATTATAGGCCAGCGGCGTCCCGTCCCTGGGCCCCAGCAGGTCAAAAACCCCTCCCGCGTCAGTGGCAATAACCGGGATGGAGGAGGCCATTGCCTCAATAATTGAAACAGGGGTGCCCTCGTTCAGGGATGTCAGGGCCAGGATATCCATATCAGCGTAGATCAGGGGGAGATCCCTCCTCCACCCACAGAAGAGAACGTGGTCCGACAGGCCCTTTCTCCGGCAGTATGCCTCAAGCTCCTCCCGCAGTTCACCATCCCCCACCACAGTCAACCTTACCTTTATTTCGGGGTGTTGATCAAGGAATATCCTGGCCCCGTCCAGGAACATGACGTGGCATTTTATGGGCACCAGCCGGCCGACAATCCCGATGATCAGGGTGTCATGGTCCAGGCCCAGACTCTGCCGGAACCGCCCCTTTAATTCGTGGCCATGGAGAAAGGGTGTGAGGTCAAAACCGAGAGGGATGGTCCTGATCTTTGAGTCCGATGCAATGTGAAATCTTTCGGATAGGGCCTCCTTCTGAGTACGGCTTATGGACACGATCACGTCCGTGGAGCGTGCCAGAAACCTCTCAATCCAGATGAACATGAGGGATTTAAGGGGGCTGAAATATCCCTCGAACACATGCCCGTGGAAGGTATGAACCGTCCGGATCTTCTTGGCCCTTACACGGTTGAAAATCATTACGGCGAGCCTGGCGCTCGTTCCGGCCTTGGCCGTATGTGTGTGTACGATATCAGGATTTTCCCTGGCAAGGATTCTCAGTATCTGAAAAAACGCCCTTAAATCCATCAGGGGACTGATCTCCCTCTGGAGCTGTTTGATGATGATCGGTCTTGCTTCAGGAAAATTATCAAAAAGATAACTCATATCTCCTTCCTGGGTGGATATCTTGCCCGTAACGAGGATTGACTCAAACCTCTTCTTGTCCAGGCCTCTCATGAGCAGATACACATGGATAGAGGGCCCACCGATATTCAGGCGCGCTATGAACCGGACCACCTTGATCCGGTAACCGGTTTGAGGAAGGCCGTGGACCTTCCAACGGTGAACCTGTCTGGGAAGGGGAAGGGTTTTACTGACTGCCTGAGACCCGAGGACAAAGAAAAAGCGGTAAACCAGGGCCCAGAAAATGATCGGTTTCAGCAGGCTGTGGGGCTTTTCCGCGTGCTTTTCAAAGAGATAATACACACTCCTGTGAAACTCAAGAACAGAGCGAACAAGGTTTCTTTCACTGCTGACGCCCACAAAATGGGTGACCGCGGGCCGTGGGAAATAGACCACCCTCCACCCCTTTTGCCGCATCCTCCTGCACCAGTCAGCGTCCTCCCAGTACATGAAAAAGCGGGGGTCCATGGCCCCCACCTCCTTTATGGCCTCTCTTCTGACCAGCATGCAGGCCCCGGAGACCCAGTCCACCTCCATTGGGCTTACCCCGTCTGATTTGCCGGTCAGGATATTTTCACGCGTAATCGGGTTGTTGGGGAATACCTTTGTAAGAAGAGACCTGCGTCCGAACATGGCGGTGAGAAGGTTGGGAAAGGACCTTGCAGACCCCTGGACAGAGCCGTCGACGTTGCAGATCCTGGGGCCCATGACCCCTGTATCTTGGTTACCGGCCATGTAGTCCAGGACCAGCTCGAAAAAGCCCTCCTGGATTACGATGTCCGGATTCAGTATGAGCACATATGGCGCGGAACCATGGCTGATCCCGTTGTTCACGGCCCTGGCAAACCCAAGGTTGCGATGGTGTTTTTTGAGCCTCACAGAGGGAAACCGGGTACTCACCCGGTCCACTTGGTCTGTTGAGGCGTTGTCCTCTACCCAGACCTTCACGTCTATGCCGTGGGCAGCATCAAATATGGAGTTCAGACAACCTATCAGATAGTCGGTACTGTTGTAGTTTACTATAACGATGTCTAACAAAATGTGTCCTCACCTGGGGGCGGGAAAAGCCGGTCTTCCTGCTGAGCATTATTGTCACCAGTCGGCTCCAGGAGACCATCCTGTATCCTGTCGAAAATCCCCGCATGGCACGGGGAAACCTTTGAACCTTGAACCCGTAAACGGCTATCGAACCTTCCTCAAGACATACCTCAAAAGAGTGAAGAGGTCAAAAAAAACGGCCCTCAAGAAGCCTATCTGTTCATGTCTGATGAGGATCTCCTCCCAGTATCCGGTAAACCTCCCCTCCATGGAGATACCCCTCCCGCATAGGGCGATGGTCCTGTCAAGGTAAATAGAGGCGGCGCCCCGGCGGAACAGCATGAGGTTCAACCTGTAGTCCCCGGAGATGGTGTAACATGGCCCGGGAAGGCCCGGTTTTTCTGAACCGCAGTAACGAAACCGGTCAAATATATGTCCCCTGTAAAACACGCCCTGGTGATGAACCGTGTTCTTGAAGTAGAGGGCGCGAGTAAACCGCCCCCTGAAAAGGCCCGTATCCGTCAATACGTTGCCCACTATAAGATCCCTATCCCCCAGATCATGGCCGCCCCCGAAAACAGACGAGAGCATATCCGGACTGCTGAAGGCGTCGTCAACCCCCATGAAGTAGAGCCATTCCCCGTCAGAGGCCTCTATGCCGCGGTCCATGGCCTCGTAGATCCCGCGGTCCGGTTCGGATATCCAGAAATCTATCTCCCTGTCATCCCTCAGGATCTCCACGGTTCCGTCTGTTGATCCTCCGTCTATGATAACGTGCTCCCTGTTGGGATAGGTCTGTGTTCTTACCTCTTCAATGGCCCTTGACAGTGAGGCCGCTTTATTCTTGACAACGGTGATGATACTTACAAGGGGGAGCCCGGGCACGGGATTTTTCACAAGCCCCTCCCTCTTTCTTCCCCCGCACAACCTGTCACCGTATAGGTCCAAACGTCTCTGCCCGGCCTCCCATTATGAATCCAGGTCACAAGAAAGCCCCAGAAGACGCCACCGGGCCCTTCTTGAGCACACTATGGAGATCTTCCTTAACGGCCCGTCCAGACCCGGCACCTCCACGGAAAGCCTCCCGCCGCAGGCCTTCAGTGTGCAGGCATGGATATCCTGGAGAATTAGGCGGTAATCCGCATCACCGGGGTCCACCTGAAAGTGGATGGTCTTCCAGTCACGCCTCCCGTACCATGGCATATGAATGGTGCCAACACCCTCCACCAGGGTGTCCCAGGGCCTGAACCCAAAAAGAAGAGGGCCTTCCTTTTTCAGGGCCCCCTGCCCGCCCACGGCCCTCTTGAACATCCTGAGCCTGTCCAGGACCCTGAGCGAGAGTTTTTCGTAGGGGGAGGGATATCTCTTCAGGGAGAGATCAAAACGGTAAAACCCCGGCCATGAGGAGGGGAGGGGCCGCCGGCCGTACCTCCTTTCAATCCTCCATATCTCCCTGTATCGGCGCCAGCCCGAATCCCAGGTCTTGGTCCCTGGATAGTACCTGACCGCTGCCAGGGGCCCGGGGAAATATCGGAATTTGGCGCCGTTCCGGGACAGCCTGCACCACAGGTCCCAGTCCATGGTGTAGTGAAGAGAAGGGTCTACGCCGTCGACCTCCTCATAGGCCCCACGACGCACGAAACACGCGGGCTGGCAGATAAAGCAGGACCTGGTCAGGTCCCGCGCATCGAACTCCTGGATCGCGGGAAAGTAGGACAGGAAAAAACCCTCCGGTGTCACATGGATGGCATCCCCGTAAACCACGTCCAAACCGGGATCACGTTCAAAAAGGGCCGCCACCCGGGAAAGCGTCCCCGGAAAATAGTAGTCATCCGCGTTGAGCCAGCATACAACATCTCCCTGGACCTTTTTCATCCCCTCCCTGATGGCCCCGGCCTGACCTGAATCAGGGCCTGAACAGAGAAAGGCGATCATATCAGAGAAATCCCCCACCACCTCATGGAAACCATCGGTGGAACCACCATCCATGACTGCCAGGTTAAAAGGCTGAGACTGGTATCTCAGGCTTTTCAGGGCCCAGGGAAGAAAACGGCTCTGATTAAGGCTGGGAATGACAATGGCGAAAGTCGGCAAAATGAGTTTTCCTTAAAAATCAGCGACACTCCAGATACCACTAATACACCCTTTTGAGCCCCTCTTCCAGCGGTATCCTTGCCTGCCAACCAAGGGCGGTCAATCTGGAAACATCCAATAGCTTGAGCGGGGTTCCATCCGGCTTGGCAGGGTCAAACCTGAGATCACCTTCAAATCCGACAACCTCACCGACCATCTCGGCCAATTGCCGAATAGACTGGCCTTTGCCCACACCCACATTGATGATGTCGTCTTCCTCATAATTGTTTATCACAAAGAGACACGCATCGGCAAGGTCGTCAACGTAAAGGAACTCACGTCTTGGCACACCCGTACCCCAGACTTCCACCGATTTATGGCCCTTCATCTTTGCCTCATGAAACTTTCTGATCAGGGCAGGGAGGACATGTGAGGTCTTCAGGTCAAAATTGTCCCCCGGCCCATAGAGGTTGGTGGGCATGGCGCTGATGAAGGGGGTTCCATAATGACGGTTTTATGCCTGGCACATCTTTATGCCGGCAATCTTGGCCACGGCATAGGGCTCATTGGTAGGTTCCAAATAGCCGGAAAGGAGGCATGCCTCCCCCATCGGCTGGGGGCAGAGTTTCGGGTAAATGCAGGAGCTGCCTAAAAAAAGTAGCTTTTTTATCGCATAGAGGTGCGAAGAATGAATGACATTCGTCTCAATCACCAGATTGTTGTAGATAAACTCGGCCGGGAATGTTGAATTGGCCCATATCCCGCCGACCCTGGCAGCGGCCAAGAACACATACTGGGGCCGCTCTCCACGAAAGAACGTCTCCACCTGCTCTTGTCTCATCAGATCCAGTTGGCGATGGCTTCGATAAACAAGGTTTTCGTACCCGGCGCTTTGCAACTTCCTCAGAATTGCCGATCCAGCCAAGCCCCGATGACCCACGACATAAATTCTATCGTTCTTTTCCATATACCCAAATGTGACCTTGGGGTCTGAAACCCCTCAGCGTTGACACTTGCAACAAAACCCTTTACTGCATCGTAAGTTTATCAACAACAGCCGTACCCTTACTGACTGTCATTGATTGTACTCCTTGTTTCTGCTGTTA
>Ga0136651_10002544_pt1 | contig 9990 bp, 11 predicted proteins | sample Mar14236cmmetaG_FD_94867 | JGI IMG/M metagenome (GOLD analysis project Ga0136651, IMG submission 94867) | Marine hydrothermal vent microbial communities from Guaymas Basin, Gulf of California to study Microbial Dark Matter (Phase II) - Marker... ...
GGTTGAGGCCATGCGTTTGCTAGATGAGGCCAACACAACCCATTACGGCCATCCCGAGCCCACTCAGGTCAACCTCGGTGTGCGTCCCGGTCCCGGCATTTTGATCAGTGGTCACGATCTACGCGACCTGGAAGAACTGCTTGAGCAGACCCGAGGAACAGGCATCAACGTCTACACGCATGGGGAGATGCTACCAGCGAATGCCTACCCATTCTTCAAGCAATACGACCACTTTGCCGGTAACTATGGTGGATCTTGGTGGCACCAGCACCAAGAATTTGAGTCCTTTGGCGGTGCCATCTTGATGACGACCAATTGTCTCGTCCCTCCTAAAGAGAGTTATAAACATCGACTGTTCACAACGGGCCACGTAGGGTGGCCAGGTGTTCAACACATCCCTGACCGCGAACCTGGGGGCAGTAAAGACTTCTCCCCGGTGATCGAGGCTGCGCTAAGATCGGGCGAGCCAAAGCCGTTGGAAGAGGGAACTATTCCTATCGGATTTGCGCGGCATACGGTAATGAGCTCGGTGGATCACATCCTTGATGCCGTCCAACGAGGTGAGATCAAGCGATTCGTCGTCATGGCTGGTTGCGACGGTCGCCATCGAAGTCGCGTCTACTACACTGAACTTGCCAAGGCCCTTCCCAAAGATCACGTGATTCTCACAGCTGGCTGCGCCAAGTATCGGTACAACAAACTCGACCTGGGCACGGTAGCCGGCTTACCACGGGTCTTGGATGCGGGTCAATGCAATGACTCCTACTCACTTGTTTATATCGCTCTGAAGCTGCAGGCGGCATTGGGTCTCGAGGACATTAACGGGCTGCCAATCAGTTACGATATCGCTTGGTACGAGCAGAAAGCGATTATCGTGCTCCTGGCGCTTCTGGCGTTAGGGGTGAAACATATCCGGTTAGGCCCGACACTGCCAGCCTTCTTGTCGCCTGGTGTGAGAGACGTGTTGGTAAAGCACTTCGATATTCGTCCAATCGGCACGGTCGAGGAGGACTTGGCCTCAATCGTCCAAGGAATCTGAGAGGCAAATGATAGATGAGAATACAGTCACAGCAGACAAGATTGAGGAGAGATTATGAGCGAGTACATTGATAACGTGTCCAGGCGCGAGAGACAACTTAAAGCAATCATCCTTCAACTCCATGAAGGCAAAGACCCCGAACAGGTAAAAACAGCGTTTGCTGAGATGCTTGCGGACGTTGGACCCGATGAAGTGGTACGCATTGAAGAGGCCCTGGTGGCGGAGGGCCTCGACCCCACACAGATCCAGCCGCTTTGTGACCTACACGTGGCTCTCTTTCGAGAAGCGTTGGACAGCCACCCAGCGCCCGAAACAGTACCTGGTCATCCTGTGTTCGCTTTCCGTGCTGAAAACCTGGGAGTGGTGCGCGTTTTGGAGCAGCTCAAGCGCGCGCTGGAGGAGATCGGCCGGCACCCAACCACAGAGACAATCCGAGAGGCGCGCGAGATCCTGGATAAGCTACAGATTTATGATCGGCATTATGTTCGGAAAGAAAACCTTCTTTTCCCTTACCTCGAGCACACGGGATTCACCGGTCCGTCAAAGGTAATGTGGGGCATCCACAATGAGATCCGCGCGCTATGGAAGGAACTCCGTCGTATCCTGAACGAGAGTCCAACGCCAGTCAATCTTAATCGTGCACTGGAAGTTTTCACCGCCCTTGATCACACTATCCGCGAGATGATTTACAAAGAGGAACGCATTCTCTTCCCCGCCGCGCTAGAGCGTCTAACTGAGGAAGACTGGAGCGCCATCCGAGCCCAGGAGGATGAGATTGGATTCGCCTATGCCCGGCCAGGAAGGTCGTGGAGGGGGACAGATGACGCCAGAGAAGCGCAAGAGGAGCACCCACAAAACGCACCAGCCACAGGCAGTCGTGAGGCGGAAAACGCTTTGATTGCCCTAGAGGTGGGCGCCCTCACAGTCGAGCAGATTGACATGATGCTGAATACGCTGCCCGTTGACATCACATTCGTCGATGAGGAAGATCGTGTACGCTACTTCTCCCAGACCGCGGAACGTATCTTCCCACGTTCTCCCGCGATCATCGGGCGCAAAGTGCAAAACTGCCATCCACCTCAGAGCGTAGACAAGGTTCAGGCCATCCTCGATGACTTCCGCGCCGGCAAGCGAGATGTGGCGGAGTTTTGGATTCAGTTCACCCCCTCGTGGCAAGAGCAGAAATCAGCCAATGAACGCCAATTCATCCACATCCGCTACTTCGCCCTGCGCGACAGTTCTGGCATCTACCGAGGTACTCTGGAGGTAACCCAGAACCTGACCCATCTACGCAAGCTCAAGGGCGAAAGACGACTGCTCGACGATTAGAGTGAAATATAGACACGCGGCTGGGCTACGCGATCCAGCCGCGTGTCTGTCCATCATCCCATTGCCATCGCACACGGAGAGGACTCACTGAGAACCAAAACGGGCCAACAACCTGCTCACCGCCGCATTGATTAGCTCAAGCCCCGCCTTAGTTGCCACACCGTAGATCAGCAACGCCAAATAATCCGCAGGCGAACCAAAATCGGTCGAGAAATACCTCTCCAGCCCAGCCACCACCGCAGTCACCATAGCTACAGATGCCACGGCCCGTTCGCTGAAAAGCACCGCCCGTTGTAGATACTCACTTCGTTGGGAATCGGATTGCAGGGCTTCATACCGGTCAAGATCAAGGTGAGGTAAGCGGAAACTGTCAATATGACTGAACACCCGAACCAGTGGAGCAATCTCCGCACCGCTCTCAACACTCGAGAAAGCGAACTCCTCATCAGTAAGAGCGCGTCCACTCACAGGTATGCGCCGTCCATACACAAACGGATCCATCAGTTGCCGTGTCAGCTCCTGAGCTGTCTCCAGCTTTTCCTGTGTCTCCCGAATTCGCAACTCTTGAAGATCGCGTACTTCCCATAGATCACGTACGGCTGAATTCAACCGATGCCTCGCCGTCTCAAGCATCGCTCGCTCGCTCTCACTCAGCGTCACAGTCGGTCGGGTCAACTCCCGAATGGCGTCGCGCACCAGACAGGCCAGCCGGTAGAGCCCCCCCCAAAGACTGGCCAACTCAGCAGCCTGATCTACACGACTTGCCAACTCGGGCAGGTCCGCCATGCATATCGCCCGCCCGCGGAGCAAGGAGCGCGCCGTCGTGTAGAAGCGGGGCTCAGGCACATCGACGCCCCGAGGCTTGGTCGCCTTGGCGATGACAGGTCTTGCCTCCATGGCCAGACGACGTCCAAGACGGTCAAGCCGTTGCCGCATAGTCTTCCAGATCTCCAATTGGGACTCCAGGGCCTCAAGGGGCTCGATGATCCTGTGCTGCAGCATCCCCATCTCTATATCTGTCGGAGGACCATAGTGGCTGCGATCCCAAGCACGGATTGCCTCTTCAAGAGCGGCACGCTGCTGATGAAAATCCTCACTCACGCTATAGCCAAAGATCGAACGTCGCAGCTTCCCGAATTCTAGGCTCAGCGCATTCAGCCGTTGTAGAAGCCCCAGCACATCACGACGCACTGTCAGGTATCTCTGCAGATGGCGTGCGGCGGTGACACCCAGCCAGAGAGCCAACAAGGGCCACACAATACTGTCCTTCACATGGACGCTCATTTCCACAATGCCTGCATCCGGGTCACCCGGCACCAGATCCACCACACCAGTGTAATTCCCCACCAGCCCCCAAGGTCTGTCAAAAGCCAGATCAAGCAAGGCATAGTGATCAGAAGCCTCCCGAACTGACACGAGAAGCCCCCCTCCCCCCTCCTCGTTGACGAGTTGCCCGACAGGCATCGGATCTTCTAAAGCCACCGGCTTCCCATCCAATGGCAACGTGCACCCTAGGAGCACGCCCCGCACACAAGCCGGGTCCGCAAACGGCAGAAACCGAACAGCTTTCAGGGTCCAGCGCTCGACGGCGGGCCGCAAGGAATCCGGCAGGGATGTCTCTCCCACAGTTATCGTCTCAGGCACTTCTATCGTGATGGGTTTGCGCAACACGGCATTGTGACTGAGCACTGCCAGCACAAGAGACGCCGTATATTTGCCTGGTTCTGGCTGAGCCCCCGAGGCAGTAGCCAGGGTCAACGTTGTTTGACCAGCGGGTGGGAGTGTAAATGAGGGGATGAGCGACTGCAACAGGGATGCTGGCTCCACAGAGACCCCCGAAGTGGGATCCACAAAGGTTGTGAGTTCGACTGAAACTGTAAGACTTTGCGTAGTGTTATTCAGAACTTCGATCTCAACGGACCCAGGCCATGTTATCTTATCGGGCGTCGGGTCGGCGAACGCCAGGGGTGCCTCGGTTTGCGCCCTCGCAGGGTAAAACCACGTCCCACAGAGCAACCCAAGAAGCAGCAGTGTCAGATAGAACCTCCGACGCATCATGCAGACTCCTTCCGTCAGTTCTCCCCATGGCTCAAACCGCATTACCTTGCACATCATTCTATACTACATTCGATGAAGACACAACCCAAATCACAGCGCGACACCATAAAGAAAACACAGCCGGCCCGTGAACAAGCCAGCTGTGTGCTCTCTTCTCTCCAGGTCTCACCTGGAAGAACCGTCGAGGCCACTTAAGACAGCTTATTGATGCAGCTTACGCAACTCCCAGGCGCCAGCCCCCGCCACGACGATACCGGCCAACACGAAACCAACCAGAGTCGACACGTGCACACCACTGCCACCCCGCACGTTGGTCAGTTGCACCGCCGTCGGCTCACAGCTCGGACCCTCCTCCAAAGCGGTATCGTAAACCGTCCCGTACTTCATGGTAAAGAGAGTCCCAGAGACTACTTCCCCCACTCTGGCGCCCTCAATCGTCAACGTGAATGTCATCAAATCCCCGGCCTGTTTCGGGCCATCGCCTTCAGCAGTCTCAAACTTAAGGGCATTCTCACCGGAGTTCTGCTCTGTACCCCATTCAACCGTGAATGCAAAGGGGCCAGTAACGTACGAATCTCCGTCTTCCGGGTCCACAACCACACAGTCCGGATCGATGCCAATACTTTGATGACTTAGGGCCAATTGTAAGTCCTTCAACAGCACAACAGTATAGGTCCAGGTACTCGTGCCATCCGAATTGAAACTATAGCTGTCAAGGTCGACCTCGAAATTGCCGCCATCCGAGACGGTCCCAGCCAGCACTCCTCCCACAGCCAGGAATCCACCAATAATGGCCACCGCTACCCCTAACCACCGGCGCCATCCTCTTTTTCTCCGCGTCATCGCCACCCTCCATTCAGGGTCTATCAACCCTCAGGGAAATACTTCTCAACTACTCTTCCTATCATTATTATACACATTTTCATAGAAAGCGCAAGAGACTTTGGTTAGGAATTTGGTCCCATGCATATTAACCTGATTCATACCTTCTAACAAATCAGTGTTGGAAAAGTCTAGCGTTGGCTGAACCGCTACCCATCCTCTGCAGACGCTCGGCAACAGCCACCAGCAAATCATAGAGCACTCCCTATCTAGTGGGACTGTGCGCGGAGTAAAACAGAGATGAGGAGAAACCTCGCCAGTGAAGCGAAAGCAAGGAGCTTACTGCTCTCACTACGGCGTCGTCGTCACGCCTACGGCAGACGCGTGAGGTGCGCGCGTTGCCAGGATGCACGTCTATGTTATAATGGCAATCCACGGAGAGGTAGCATAGTCCGGCCTAATGCGCGCGCCTGGAGAGCGCGTGAGCCGCAAGGCTCCGCGGGTTCGAATCCCGCCCTCTCCGCTAACACAGGACCAAGATGGAGAAAGTGGTCCTGTGTCTTTTTGTCAATCTAAGGAATGGCCCGAGCCATCCCACCATCAACTAGCAACGTAACACCTGTCACATAGCTCGCCGCGGGCGATAACAGAAAAGCGGCAACGCGGCCATACTCGTGCGGTTCCGCCATCCTGCGCAATGGAATACTCTCTGCAATAGCAGTCGCCTCTTCCTCGACCGTTGTCCCGTGCGCCCTTGCACGGGCTAACAGAAGCTGCTCCACACGTTGTGTTCGGGTCCAGCCAGGCGCCAGAGCATTGGCCCGAATCCCATACGGCCCGAGTTCAATGGACAGGCTCTTCACTAACCCCACCACGGCCAGCCGCAGACTGTTTGACAGGATCAGCCCGTCCAGAGGGTAGCGTACCGACACAGACGTGTTCGCGAGAATGGCTCCTCCTCCCTGTTCTCGCATGATCGGCACCACCGCATAGATGAGCGATAGTGCGCTCTCGAGAGTCAATCTCGCGGCCTGCCGCCAATCAGACACCGTGAAATCAAGAAAGCCGCCCGGAGGAGGCCCCCCAGCGTTGACAAACAGGCCATCAATGCGGCCGAAGCGTTCTAGTGCCACGTCGCGCATCGTAGTGACATCCGTATCATCTCTCACATCCCCGGCAACAGGCACAACCTCTACACCAGTCTCACGGGCCAACGTCTCAGCGGCCGAGGTGACCCTATCTAAGCCTCGCGCACAGATCACAAGGGAGGCCCCCTCTCGAGCCAACGCCCGCGCTGTGGCAAACCCCAACCCACGGCTGGCTGCTGTCACAATAATCGCCCGTCCACTTAGTCCCAAGTCCATTCCCTTTCCTCCCTACTCAGTGCCATTGCTTCAACGGAGCTGGTTCAAACCGCAAGGTTGTCTCCCCCACCCTGATTCGATCCCCGAAATTGAGTACGACGGGGTTTGTCACACGTTGTCCATTGACGTAGGAGCCATTGTGGCTGCGCAAGTCCTCGATCCACCACTGCCCTTCACGCCATACTATCAAGGCATGATTAGCTGAGACATACGGATCCCGCAACACGACGTCGTTATCGGGGGTCCGACCGATGGCGGTTACAGGCCGTAAGCTGAACACCTGCTCGGGTAGTTGCTCGGCGGTTATGATGATGCAGGCCGGTTCCGTTCTGGACGCCCCGGCCCGCGACCGGACCTGTAACTCACGGATCATGACGAAGAAGTAGATTGCCAGGAATGCATAGAGCACCAGAGCCACCACGAACCGCAGTGCAAGGACGAGCTGGGCCATTCCTCAGTCCTCAACCCGGGGGACAGGCTGAGTCTGTCCCTGACCAGAATGTTGCTGTAGAGCTGATTCCACATAAAGAATCTCTACGCCGGCCAGCAAGATGACATCGCCGGACTGCAACACGGCTTCTGCAACCCGGAAACCGTTTATCCAGCTACCTCGTGTGCTCTCGAGATCGCGCAGCACATGTCGTCCAAAACGCCGCTCCAACACGGCATGATGACGCGAAACCTCGGGCGCATCCAGGATCAAATCGTTGTCCAGAGCGCGACCGATGCAAGTACGTGGCTTGGTGAGATCGAAAATCCGTCCCCCTTCAACAACCAGATAGGCCTGGACCGGGTCACACGGAACCTCTGGTGCATCAGTGCCTAACCGGGGGACCGGATTGAGTTCGCGAGTCGAGTCTGTCAAGGTCTCGACATTAGCAGCGAGTCGAATACGTACATCATGAGGTGATACTCGCTCGTCGCTCTCCAGTACCACGGTGGGCATCCCGTGAGAGTGCCACCGCGCCGCCACACGGGCCAGCGCCGCTTCAAACTGTCGCTCCAAATCAGGGTACTCCTGTTTGAGATAATCCAGATCAGTCGGATTCAACTCAATCACATACCGTAAAGGAGTTTGAGGTCTCTCTGGTACATCACGATGCTCCCTGTCTTCAATCGCTGTAGCCAGCGCGCGCATCACCCGTTGGGGCAACACTCGGTTGCCCAGGATTCGGACAAAAGGCTCTTCAGCCAGACTGCGGATTACCTGTTCCAGGTTGTCTAGAGCACCCATACACAAGCAGTATAAAACTCCACGACAAAAGAGCAATGTAAGACGGCGCAATACAAGGTCAGGTCCATGGCAGACATTGGGGGATCATCTTTCGCTCACAACCTATGACGCCCCCTTGCTGCTCTAGAGCTATCGAAGATAATAAATAACGTCAAAGCCTTTCAATAGGGGTCTGGATATGAGGCCTTTTCCCCGCCGCCGATATCGGCGGCTACGCGATTTGATCCAGGATATGCGCTCACCCATGGCCCGGCGCGATGAGATGCGCACGCTCATGCACGGCGAGACGCTTGATCCGGCCTTTCGCGAACGCCTGATGCTGGCTGTTACCCAAGTCAACGGCTGTCGTTACTGCAGCTACGTGCACGCCCGTGAGGCACTCACTGCCGGAATCCCACAGGACGAACTAGCGGCGCTAGCCGAAGGAGAGTTCGGCGGTAGCCCACCCGAGCAGTGCCCGGCGCTCTTCTACGCAGAGCACTTCGCTGAAAGCGACGGCAACCCAGCCCTCAAGGCTTGGTCCCGCCTCGTTGAGATCTACGGCGAGGAAACCGCTCACGCCATCGATCTGATCCTCCGTGTCATCCGCATCGGCAACCTCATGGGAAACACATTCGACTATCTACTCTACCGTCTCTCATTCGGTCGCTGGGGGCTGGGACGAAAGAGGACTGTATCTAGCACCTAGTCGGCCGCCAGTATCAAGACCACATCATCCGCCCGTTTATTGCCCCGTACCGTCAGTTGTCCACCATCGCGGATGATCTCAGCCATCACTGGGCTGCACTTGTAGGATCAAACCAGTACCGCGGTAGGCCCATCCCTCGGGCGCGCACAACCTGGCCACGTCCGCGTCAGTACCGTAGGCGATGATCCGAGAGAAGTCTGGCAACACCGCACGTGCCATCGATGAGTCCTTGGACATCAACAACCCGTGCGCGGGCACACGTTGCCACCAATGGAAACCATCCAGCAGTTCTCGCGTCCTGGACAAATCGACAGCGATCTCTCGTCGCAATGCTTCTTGCCAGGCAGGTGGCACTTGCCACAGCGCCACATCGGCGAACGCTTCACCAGGAGTGTCCAAGACCAAAGGCCATGCACGCCGCAGGTTTTCTCACACTTGCTTTCTACAGTGAAAACGACTGTATGCTGCGTGTAGAGTGGGCTAACGTGCGATCTGCTCCAGCAGATAACTCAGCCCCATCGAGACAACACCAGCCACCGCTGTCTTCAAGCCAAGGGCCAGAGAATTCTCCCCGGCAATGTGACCAAGGTACAGGCCCAAACCGAAAAGCGCCGCAAGTGCCATACCGATCGAGGCGTAGTAGGCATATTGGATCGAGGGTAACAGTGGCACGAAGAAGAACGGCAGCACCACAAGCAACGCAGCCATGAAAGGCGAAAGGCCGTCCACCGCCGCGACTAACCACACCGCAATCCGAGAGGCCTTGCCGATCCTGGTACCCCTCAACCTGGTCAAAGTAATCCGCTCAAGCTCTCCAATAGCGTGACGACGCTCAGCGGATTCCGTCAAATAGGCCCCCCACCCTCCTGAGACACCTATTGCCAAAGCAGTGGACAGGCCAGTGACTAACACCACCTTCGCATTGTCGACTCCGACGAGGAAATTCCCCATCACCACTCCCATCATTGTCAACACGCCATCAAACGAGTTGTTGGCAAATGCACGACGGGCAATCTGACCAACCTCGGAAAGCTCCACAAGCTCTTGCAGTTCATGCAGGCGCTCTCGAACTGACACCATCTCTCTCCCTCTTTGTCGTACCCAACACAGTTTTATGGTCCGGCTATACGAACGCACTCCATCTTACCATAGACCGTAGAGCGTGTCACTATGCACTCTGCGGCGGCCACTGTCGCGGTTTCCAGTCGATCTCCAGGTCTGACACAAAACAGGGGGCTCGCCTGTTGACGAGCCCCCTGCAAGCATCTCGCGACATCTTGCGCCCGGCTCATTACACCCGAATCTCCTGTCTCTGAAACAACACGTAACCCACAGCAAACAACAGGATTGTCCCTGCCACCAGACCTGTGAAATGTGGCCAGATCAGGGCAAGGCTCTGACGCAGGGGCAGTGGATTCCCCAGAAGTGCTCCCTCAAGCTGAAAAGGCAACACCAA
>Ga0136651_10002546_pt1 | contig 9989 bp, 7 predicted proteins | sample Mar14236cmmetaG_FD_94867 | JGI IMG/M metagenome (GOLD analysis project Ga0136651, IMG submission 94867) | Marine hydrothermal vent microbial communities from Guaymas Basin, Gulf of California to study Microbial Dark Matter (Phase II) - Marker... ...
CTGAAGCACAAATAAACAGGTATTTTACAACAAAGGGCAACCACAAGGGATTGCCCCTACATGACATTCTGTAGGGGCAATCCCTTGTGGTTGCCCCCTTTCTGTTTTTTTTAAATACCTGAAAATTTATGGTTCAGTACTTATCAATATTTTGGCATCAGTAATCAGTTGATGAATCTGCGAGATTAATTCATTTCGTTGGTAATCTGCCTTTTGAAAAATGCTCTCGACATGCCGATTTAAACTCGCTTGTTCTTCTGGACGGAGATTTTTTGAAGTCAATACCACAACTGGGATAGTCTGCCATTTTTCAAAGTTACGCAAATGCTCAAGAAATTCAAACCCATCCATGATGGGCATATTCAAATCCAGTAGGATCAAAGCCGGTTTTTTATGATCAAGATGGGTTAAAGCCACTTCTCCATTTTCGGCTGGAAAAACTTGTAAACCTTTATCTTCTAAGATCATGATAAGCAGATCACGGTATTCGTCATCATCCTCAACCACCATGATGATATTGTCCTGATGCTCACCAATATGATGTTTCTTTAAAATCAGGGGTAACTGACTATGTATAAGGCTTTTATCTAAACAATCGGTTGCCCCCAAGGCGCTTCCTTTCTGTTTATCACTATTCAAGGAAACCAGAATCACGGGGATATGTGCCAAACAAGGCTCACTTTTGACTTTGGAAAGCACCTGCCAAGCATTCTGATCTGGCTTATGTATATCAAGAAGAATCGTATCGGGACGAAGTTTATAAGCCAACTCCATCCCCTTTTTTTCATCGGTTGCTATGGCTACCAGATAACCCAGTTGAGTCAGATCAGATAGCAGTAGTTCACACACATTAGTATCATCATCGATGATGAGAATAAGCCCATCTCCTGTTAACAAGTCTGGTATTTTGGGTTCTTCAAAGGTCGATTGGGTTAATTTGCTTTTTTCTGAAACAACTTGTTCACTTTCTCTAGGTAAAGAAAGTACAAATGTACTACCATAGCCAAATTCGCTTTCAAACCAGAGGCTTCCCCCTAGCATTTGTGCGAATTTTTGGGTAATAGCGAGCCCTAAGCCGGTACCCCCGTAACGACGAGTCATGGAAGAATCACCTTGCGTAAAGGGCTGAAACAAATTTTTCTGCTGTTCGATTGTCATGCCAATACCCTTGTCCATGACACAAAATGTGACCCATTCACCATCACGTTTAACTTCAAACTGAATTGTGCCCTTTTCGGTAAATTTAGCGGCATTACTGATGAGGTTTAATAGCATTTGCCGCAATTTAGTCAGATCCGTATGCAAATTACCCAAGTTATCATCAAAGATGACTTTTAAATCGTTATATTTTTGTTCAATTAAAGGTTGAATCGTCTCTATAACTTCATTGATAAGCATGTTCAGAACAACATTTTCAAAAAACAAGTCCATTTTACCCGCTTCAATTTTAGATAAATCAAGTACATCGTTGATCAATCCCAATAAATGTTTGCCAGAGTGACCGATTTTGTTTAAATCTGGAATAAAATCGTCTTGCCCTAGATCTTCTGCCTCTTCTTGTAACATTTCACTGTAACCGATGATCGCATTTAAGGGAGTACGCAGTTCATGACTCATATTGGCTAAAAACTGACTTTTAGCTTGGTTTGCCAATTCTGCCATGTCGCGAGCTTGTTCAGCAAGCGTTAACATACGTTCCGTTTCTTGATGAGCCTGTTTGAGATCAAGGTAAAGTTGTAAATTTTCCAAGGCAGAAGCGCACTGATGGATCATGATATGAATCAGTTTTTGATTGGCTTCATTGAGATAGTGGGCATCTTCTAAGTAGATAAAACCAATCGGTTTGTTATGTACCTTCAGTGGAAACAGAATCGCGCCAGGCGGTAATGATTCAACGGCTTGTGTTTGTAAAATGCAATCAGAACAAATTTTGACAATTTGATCCACTTCTGTATTGTGATTTGGAAGATTGAATCTACCCGTGCCAGCTTGAACCAACACCTGATCGCCGTTTGCCGTGAAGAATAAGCTATTGTTAATCGTGGAAATCAGACTGGTTTCGCCTAGATTGCACAGGCCAATAATTTGAGTCAATACGCCATTGAGAAATTGATTGATGGATTGAGGATGATACATTTTTGGTGCAGCATCAAGAATCAAAGTCAACCCTTTTCGATTGGTATCAAGGATGCTGAGATCGCGATAGGATTTTAAAGCCAGCCGCATGGTAGTATACAATTTACTCGCTGTGAGTTCAGTCTTATCCTTGTAATCATCAATATCGTAACGTTCAATGACCTCTTTTTCTGGGGCCATACCGGGTTGACCAGTACGAATAATGAGTCTAATTAAAGGATATTTGAGTTCATTGCGGATAAAATCAACGAGACGCAATCCAGCATCCTGGGTTTCCATAACGACATCAATTAAAGCGACAGCTATATTGGGTTCAGAGGTTAAAATGTCTTGTGCTTCAATTCCAGAGTCGGCTTGAAAGAACTGTATGTTTTTGCCTGCAAATTCAAAGTGTTTCAGTGCCAACTGAGTCATGGTGTGAATATCAGGCTCATCATCGACGATAAGCACTTTCCAAGGCGCTTGTTTTACCAGGGATTTCTGATTAGCCGTTGGGGTTTCGGTATGGCTCCGTTTTTTTTGACTTCTTTTAAATTTCATTGTTGTTTGTTCCTAATGTAATGGATATCAATGTAGCTTAATTCGTTTATCCCCGTAATTTGTTGTACTTAATATCTGGGTTAAAACTCAATTTCATCACAACCTGTTTTACACTCGTTATATAATATGTTTTCAAAAAAAGTTTAAAAGCCTCAAGGCTGTGAATTTTATCCCAAAGCAATAAACTTTATTCTTTTTAGATTATGTGACTAGCTTGAATGATGTCAAATCTAATAAGTTATAAATCAATCCTTATTGAAGGAACCGTTTTTGTTCATTTGTTCATTTTTCATATTTTATTCTTATTTTATTCTAATTCTTTAATATCTTGCAATACTTTTGCCGCTCACCGAAGAGAGGCGAAGCTAAAGGCGTTCAGGATTTCGTGTCAATATTAGAGTTTCTACTAATTTAATTAATACAATTTATTGATTTCATTGAAATTCTTGTTTTAAGAAAAGTCATAAAATCAAGCATTTATTCGGTATAATATCCATTTTACGGCTCAATGCCATTTTGTCTAGGGCAGACACGCAGGTATGCCCCTACAAAACTAACGTTTTTATGGACTGTAGGGGCAGCCCGATCGTGTTCGCCCTGGGCAGACACGTAGGTATGCCCCTACAGCCTCTAAATACGTTCTACTTTGTTTATTTTAAAAGGATTAAATAATGATTATCATCATGCATTCCCATGTCACCGATGAAGAAGTGCATACTGTCGAACAGAAACTTCAATCACTGGGTTTAGAAGCGAATGTCTCACGCGGCCTTGAAAGAACGATTATCGGTGCTATTGGCGATGAGCGTAAAATCCATAAAAAAACCTTGCAAGCCTTACCTGGAGTTCAAGACGTGATACGGGTTCTTAAACCTTATAAAATTGTCGCACGAGAAGGGCATGAGGCCGATACTGTGATCAATATTAAAGGTATTCCATTAGGCGGGCAAACGATACAAGTGATTGGCGGGCCTTGCTCTGTGGAAACGCAGGAACAAATGGATGCCGCCGCTCATGGTGTGGCCCATGCGGGCTGCCGTTTGATGCGTGGTGGGGCCTTTAAACCTCGTACTAGCCCTTATAGTTTTCAAGGCAAGGGGGTGGAAGGATTACAGATATTTCGTCAAGCCGCTGATAAATTCCAGTTACCGATTATCACCGAATTAATGGATGTGCGTTACCTTGATGATTTTTTAAAATACGGTGTTGAGGTGATTCAAATCGGCACTCGTAATATGCAAAACTTTGATTTACTGAAAGAAGTGGGCAAAACGCATACGCCGGTGATTCTCAAACGCGGTTTATGTGCCACAATTTCAGAATGGCTAATGTCGGCAGAATACATCGCCGCTGGGGGTAATCATAATATTATTTTGTGTGAGCGCGGTGTGCGGAGTTTTGAAAAAGCTTACCGTAATATGTTGGATGTCACAGCGATTCCGGTGTTGAAGAAAGAAACCCATTTACCCGTGATTGTCGATCCCAGTCATGCCGCTGGCAAAGCGTGGTTAGTGTCAACCTTGTCAAAAGCGGCGATTGCAGCCGGTGCGGATGGTTTATTGGTTGAAATGCACCCGCATCCCTGTGACGCTTGGTGTGATGCTGATCAAGCCCTAACGCCTGATGAATTAAAGAATTTAATGGGAGAATTGCAGGGGATTGCACAAGCGGTAGGGCGTAGTTTGTAGTTTGTAGTAGGCGATTTATCGCCCGCCTTTTGTCAACCAAACCTGACAGGTTTTTAAAACCTGTCAGGTTTAATCTCGGGTTTTATTGAACTCCCGAAACTTGTCAACCAAACCTGACAGGTTTTTAAAACCTGTCAGGTTTAATATCGCGCTTGAAGGTGATTCCACCTCCCTTCAATGTATTCTCATCAATGATGCTCAATATTCCCTTCTCCTGACAACACGCTGGGTTATTTGGATCGCCTGTAGTCCAAGTGATATGTGCTGTGTCTAATGCACCTGAAAAACTACGATAACCAGCCGGTACACAAGCGTCGCCGGTTATTTTAGTCGCGACAATCGCATTGCCCTGCTGTTTGATTTCTACCTCTTCTTGGAAAACCTGCCACCCACATTGGTAGCCCTCTCCTAGCCAAGTGCCACTTAAATCGCCATCTTCAGTTGCCTTAGAAGCGATTCTGGCGAATTTGAATTGAAAACCGTTGACACCAATGCGGTTATTATCCAAAAGGGTTAATTGGCCTGTCATTTTACAACACGCTGGCCTATTGGCATATCCCGTCGTCCAAGTCACATTAAGGGTGTCAAGCCTACCGGAAAAGGTACGATAATCGGCTGGTACACACGCATCACCCGTGATTTTTGTCCCAACAATGGCATAACCCTTCTGTTCTATTTTTATTCGTTGTTGGGAAACATTCCCATCACATTTATAGCCATCGCCTAGCCAAATACCGCTCAAATCAAAACCCTTTGCTTCGGGCACCGGTTTTTGATCGCCTTTCGGCTTTTTAGCTTTCGGCTTTTTCTGAGCAACACAAATAGATTCACAAGGAATACCATCTTTATCACGATCTAAAGACTTTCTACCACAATGCTGTAGGTGATAATAAGCTTCGTCACATGACACCATTTCTTTACAATAACGTTTGTCATCACAAGAAAAGCTAGCCTGTGTCACATTTATTCCAACAATCAGGGTAGTCGATAACACAACACCGCTTAAAAATTTCAATTTCATCAATAAAATTTCTATTTTATTTTTAAATAAACTATGTAGGGTGGGTAAGTTTAGTTTGTTGCCCACCATTAATTTAATCTAATCAATGTAGGGTGGGTAAGTTTAGTTTGTTACCCACCATTAATTTAATCAATGTAGGGTGGGTAAGTTTAGTTTGTTGCCGGCCCCATTAATTTAATCAATGTAAGGTGGGTAAGTTTAGTTTATTGCCGGCCCATTAAAATATTCACAACGACTGTTTAGGATAAATCCTTTTCACAGGCTTACTGCGAAACCGATAAAGCGCAATTTCTCCAAAAACATTGGGCATAAAACGCATTAACCCAGTGCTATGGTGTTTTGTGTCTACTACCGTTCGTTGCAACACTTCAATATCTAACATTTCACACAATTTTTCAAAATCTCGTAAGCTACATAAATGAATATTTTCAGTGTTATACCATTCACTGGGTAAAGCGCGAGAAGTGGGCATCACGCCCCCAAAAAATAATGACAAACGCGCTCGCCAGTGTCCAAAATTAGGAAAAGTCACAATACCTTGCCGTCCAACGCGCAACATTTCCATCAATAATAAATCGGGGCGGTGAATGATTTGTAAGGCTTGCGTCATCACCACGTAATCAAAACTCTCATCGTTAAAATCCGATAGCCCTTGATTTAAATCCGTGTGAATGACATTAACACCCGCTTGAATACACTGGGCAATATTATCATCGTCAATTTCTAAGCCATATCCGGTGACTTGGCGAGCATTGTGTAAATGTGCCAGCAAGGTACCGTCACCACAGCCTAAGTCTAAAACATGCGAGCCTTCAGCAATCCATTCACTAATTAATGCTAAATCAGTACGCAATTTCATGACTCTTCACCTGTTATTTCTATTTGCTGCATATAGGCTTGGAAAATCTGTAGATAATGAGGAATCTGCATCAAAAACGCATCATGGCCGTCATGCGATTTGATCTCAGCATAACTCACCTCTTTTTTGTTATCTAACAAAGCCTTAACAATTTTGCGTGAACGGGCTGGTGAAAATCGCCAATCACTGGTAAATGAAATCACTAAAAATTTAGCCAGTACCTCAACTAAGGCGGCCGAGAGATCATCATCATGTTGACTGGCCGGATCAAAATAATCCAAAGCTTTAGTCATCAATAAATAAGTATTGGCATCAAAGCGATCAACAAATGAGCTGCCTTGATGGCGTAAATAACTTTCAACTTGAAATTCGACATCAAAGCCAAAATTGAGTTGACCTTCGCGTAATTCCCGCCCAAACTTTTACGCATAGCATCTTCTGATAAATAGGTGATATGCCCTAGCATTCGCGCCAACATCAAACCACGACGCGGGACAACATCATGTTGATAATAATGGCCAGCATGAAAATCGGGATCACTCAGAATGGCTTGACGGGCCACTTCGTTAAAAGCGATATTTTGTGCCGTTAATTTGGGTGCCGCAGCAATGACGACACTATGACGCAAATGTTTTGGATAATCTATAGCCCATTGTAAGGCTTGCATACCGCCCAAACTGCCGCCTATCACGGCCGCCCATTGCGTGATACCTAGCACATCGCCTAGACGCGCTTGACTTTTAACCCAATCACGCACAGTGACAATAGGAAAATCAGGGCCATAAGGTTTACCCGTTTCAGGATTTATACTTTTAGGGCCGGTTGAACCTTGACAGGCTCCTAAATTATTTAACGACACGACAAAAAAACGATTAGTATCAATTGGTTTACCAGGGCCAATACAACTCTCCCACCAGCCCGGTTTTTTATCTTGCATACTATAATAACCGGCAGCATGATGATCGCTGCTCAAAGCATGACAAATCAAAACAGCATTAGAATGGTTTTGATTTAATTGGCCATAAGTCTCATAAATCAATTCATAACTAGGCAAGGAACGTCCACAATCTAAGGCCAATGGCGTTGTAAATTGGTGGGTTTGGGGCCTTACCAATCCCACACAATCGGGAGGTAATATGTCAGGCATTTGAAAAAGGGTTATCAATTGAGGGCGAACACGTAGGTTCGCCCCTACGGGTGTAATTATTTTGAGGGCGAACACGTAGGGCGAACACGTAGGGCGAACACGTAGGGCGAACACGTAGGGCGAACACGTAGGTTCGCCCCTACGGGCGTAATGTAGGGGCAGACCTACGTGTCTGCCCTTTGTTAAATTAATATTGAGTCCGTTTGCTAAACTTGAGTGCCAAGTATTATAAACAACTCGTCTCCCAAAAGTCATTTTGGCTGATATATCAGCACAGCTTAAATTTAAAAACAGTTTATATTCAAAGGGTTAAAATATTAGATGGTGGGCAACAAAAACACGTTACCCACCCTACATAAAAGTTTAAATTTATAACCGCGTGTAGTAGAACTTTCTGAACCCATGAACCCATGAACGCCAGTAGGCTTTTAACATGACAAAAAACCGAGAACTCAAAATCAGCAAATTTTTAAGTTACGTGCTGCGACATCACCCAGAATCAATCGGCTTAAGCTTGAACAAAAATGGCTGGGCCAGTGTCGCAGATATTTTAAAAAACGCATCACTGCGTTTGAGCTTGGAAGAATTAAAGCAAGTTGTTGAAAATAATGACAAACAACGCTTTTCGTTTAATGACGATTTAAGCTTGATTAAGGCTAATCAAGGGCACTCAGTTAAAATAGAATTAGCTTTTCAAGCCATCACGCCACCCGATACACTGTATCATGGTACTGCACAACACTTTTTAAAGTCTATTCAACAACAAGGCATAACAAAAGGCAAACGACACCATGTTCATCTGTCCAAAGACATTCAAACAGCCTCAAAGGTAGGCAAAAGACATGGTAAATTAGTGATACTCGCCATTGATGCCAAAACCATGCACGAAGCGGGTTATCCCTTTTATCTTTCTGACAATGGGATTTATTTGGTTGAAGAAGTGCCGCCCACTTATTTTCTGCCTATAAATCTTTAGTTGAAAAAGGGTTTTAATCAGCGTTAATCATGACAATCAGTGCAATCAGCGTTCTATCAGGTTTTTAGATTTGATTGGAGTGCAAAATTTATTTTGCGGCCGGCTTTTCGTTCCAAATTGATTTTGCGTTCCTCTTTTCGTTCCAAATTGATTTTGCGGCCGGTTTCTCGTTCAAATTGATTTTGCTTTTATCCCGTTTTCGATCTACTGATATTTGGTGTTTCGTTTGGAATTTAAACCCCATACAACACAAACGCGGCCCAATACTTTGGATTCTGATACGGTTTCTCTTGCCTAAATTCGCGTTTGGTGTCTATCAGGGCTTGAATATGCGATAGCCCCTGATTGACTTTGGTGAAAAAACGCCGCATAAATTCTGCCGTGATGGCATCATCCACTTTCCATAACGTCATTAAAGTGTTTTTATTGCCGGCGATGTACAGTGCATACGGTAAGCCCATAATGCCTTCACCACTGACGTTTTCACCTAAACCGGTTTGACAGGCTGACAGAACCATTAAATCACTTTTTAATTGGTAGCCAATCCATTCCACGGCTGTGAGGTAGCCATCGTGTTCGTCTGTGGTGTTCAATTGATCCAGCACTAATGCCGATAATGCGGAGGTTTGAGGATGTAAAAAGCCATGCGTGGCAAAATGTAAATATCGGTAACGGCTCAAGACTTGATCTTGATTGAGGCGTTGTAAGTGGGCTTCACTGGCATCGGCTTGTTGGTAAATCGTGCTGTCGGGATAGAGTGCCTTTAAGATGTTGAGTTCTTTTTGTGTGCCGGGGAGATTGCACCATTTGTTGACATTGTGTAAAGCGTCTTTGTAGTTGTTGCCGCGTGAGAGTTTCTCCAAGTCAACTTCAAGGGCGCGAACTTCACAATTTTTAGGCGGAGATTTGGGATCATGGTAGCGCGGGTTGCCCATTGCCAATAAGGTTTCTCGTCCTTTGAGTTGTTGATAGGCGGCTTCACGTTTTTTGAGCAGGGCAAAACTGGATAGCGATTGTGTGTAGCTGATGGCGTGGTTAGCAATCAGAGGTTGGTTGTCTAAGATTAAGGTTTCAAAAGGAATTTGCGCTAATCCACCACTGGGAGAAAATATCAAGTGCGTTTTAGTCTTGAGTTGTTCAGCAAGGGGCTGTAAGAGTTTTTCCGCTAAATAACCGCTGATTTGATCAATATGCCTGACTCGACGCGGTTTTTTATCACGACTGGGTTTATTGCCCATGACAAAACGACCATCGGCTAGTCGCCAAACTGATTGGCCTTTTTGGCGTAATCCCTGAATTGTTGTGCCTAAAGCTTCACGATAAATGCTTAAAGTTTGGGCTAATCCGGTTATTTTACCTAAATCTTGGATGTGTAATTCACCCGCGTGATTAAGGGTAAAAACTAGGAGTTGATGGTCGCTAGGATTTTGTATGTAACTGATAAATAAAGCATTTTTGTGTAAAATTAGCCGCCCTTTTTCTGCCGTGATCATTTCAGGTTCAATTAGGGCTGCAAATTCTGGATAACGTTGTTTTAAATCATCATGGAAAGCCGTGATTTTTTCTAGCAAGGCATGTTTTTTTATGCGTAACGCCGTTCTTTCATCAAGCTCACCGGTTTC
>Ga0136651_10002547_pt1 | contig 9988 bp, 7 predicted proteins | sample Mar14236cmmetaG_FD_94867 | JGI IMG/M metagenome (GOLD analysis project Ga0136651, IMG submission 94867) | Marine hydrothermal vent microbial communities from Guaymas Basin, Gulf of California to study Microbial Dark Matter (Phase II) - Marker... ...
GCAAGACCGAATTTTATAAAGTGCGCACCCTTATCGAGGGAGCTAAGAAAAGAGTTTATTGAAATTATCATCCACACAGGTCAGCATTACGATTACGAGATGAACAAGGTGTTCTTTGAGGAATTAAATATTCCTGAGCCCGATTATCATCTTGATGTTGGTTCTGGTTCGCATGGTTATCAGACTGGAGAAATGATAAAGAGGATAGAAGAAATCTTGCTAAAAGAAGAACCTGATTTGCTATTGGTTTATGGAGACACAAATTCAACATTAGCAGGTGCTTTAGCTGCCTCCAAACTGCACATCACAGTTGCTCATGTCGAATCCGGCTTAAGAAGTTATGATAAATCAATGCCAGAGGAGATAAACAGGATATTAACCGATCATTGTTCTGATGTTTTGTTCTGTCCGACTGAAACTTCTGTCGAGAATTTGAAGAGAGAAGGAGTTATGAACGGGGTTTATCTTACAGGAGATGTTATGGTAGATGCATTAAAAGAAAATATTAAAATTGCAGAGAAGAAAGCAATGATTTTAGATGAAATGGACTTGAAACCAAAAGAATACTATTTAGCAACCATCCACAGAGCAGAAAATACGGATGATTTTGAAAGATTGGAGAATATAGTGGATGCCTTTTGTGAAATTGGAAATTTGGTATTTCCATGCCATCCAAGAACCGAGAAGTGTTTGAAGGGATTTGGATTGTGGGATCGGTTGGTTAAGAATGTCAGAGTTGTAAGACCAGTGGGGTATCTGGATATGCTTATGCTGGAGAAGAATGCAAGGAAGGTATTAACAGATTCCGGAGGTGTGCAGAAGGAAGCATACATTTTTAAGGTACCATGCATTACATTAAGAGATAATACAGAATGGGTCGAAACGGTAGAGGATGGATGGAATGTGTTGGTTGGCGCTGATGAAGAAAAGATAGTAAGAGAGGCAAACGAATTTGAACCTGATAATAAGCAGAGGAATGTATTTGGAGAAGGGGATGCGAGTGGGAGAATTGCGAAAATAGTGGGAGAATTGCGATGAAAAGGCGGGGGCGTAAATGCTGCACAAAAGTCTATTCATTCTCGCGCACACGCTCAAGTACAGGGATTTTATGGAGTGTTACAAATTCGTGAAGAAGAATGAATACGAATCATACGAGAACTTGAAGAGATATCAGGAAGAGAAGCTACAAAGGTTAATTCAGTTTTCGTATGATAAAGTACCGTATTATCACAAATTATTCAAAAGTCTCAACTTAAAACCAGAAGATATCCGATCAATTGAGGATTTGCAGAAACTACCGATTTTGACTAAAGAAATAATACGAAATAACCAGAAAGATTTTATCCCACTTGATTTAAAAGATCAAAAATATGCTAATAGGTCAACTGCTGGCTCTACGGGACATCCACTTCAGTATAGGAACTCTAACGACGACAAAAGTTTGGGGTTTGCGATACTGTACGCAAATTGGGGCTATGCAGGGTATGAGTTGGGTGATAAAGTGGCGATCATAGCAGGTTCTTCTCTTATACCTTCAACAGGCTCTAAGCTGATAGATAATATAAAAACATTTGTAATGAATACAAAAAATTTCTCTGCTTTTGATCTAAATGAAAAATACATGGATAAAATCGTAATTACATTAAATAAATTCAAACCAAGATTTTTAAGTGGCTATGCCTCTTCGATATATTTGTTCGCAAAGCACATCAAAGACAAAAATTTGAAGATTGATTTTAATCCAAAAGGCGTATTTGCAACTGCAGAAGTATTGTTTGATTACCAAAGAGAACTGATCGAAGATGTGTTTAATTGCAAGGTATTTGATCAATATGGGCTGAATGACGGCGGTATAAGTGCTTATGAATGCGAGAAGCATAAAGGACTTCACGTTGATATGATACGGTCTATTACGGAAGTTGCAGATGAAGAAGGGACTCAATCAGAGGCGGGCAAAGAAGGGCATATTTTAGCCACGAGTTTACATAATTATGCGATGCCTTTTTTACGCTATGATACCGGTGATTTGGGCATATTATCTGGTGAAAGATGTGTGTGTGGGAGAGAGACACCGGTGCTGGAGAAGATTATTGGTCGTGTCAGCGATTACATATACACGCCAGATAGAACTAAAATTCATGGAGAATTCTTCTCCCATATCTTTTGGGAATTCTCATGGGTTAAGCAATTTCAGATAATTCAAAATGAAGTAGATGAAGTGGTAGTTAAGATCGTTCCTGATAGTAAAGACAAAATTAGCGATGATGAGTTAGATAGATTGAAGGAGATAATATTAAATAGGGCTGGAGCGATGAAGATTGTTATTGAAATAGTGGATGAAATAGAGACAACAAAAGCAGGGAAGTGGAAATTTATTGTTAGGATGGTGGCATGAGCTTATGAAATTTAAAGATTTATTAATTCTCACTCCCGAATTCCCTGATGAATCCAATAAACGAATAGGTGGTATTTTTGTTAAGGAGCAAGTAAACTATCTAAAGAATTATTTTGAAAATGTATATGTAATTTCTCCAACTTCGGTTTGGAGAGAATATCTGTTCAAAGGCCATTCTGAAAATTATAGCTGGGATAAAGCTCGAGTATATCACCCACTGTATGTTAATTTCCCATTTCCTTATATAGGTAAATATCTGAAAAGATTTTGGATATATCTGGAGAAAAGAGCGATATTAAAACTGATAAAGTCCGAAAAAATTGAATTCGACTTGATTCATGCTCATTATACCTGGCCCACTGGTGCCATCGCCGTTGAACTCAAAAAGGAATTTAAAGTCCCTATAATAATAACTGAGCACACACACGTTACACTGTATAAAGCACTAAAAAGAAAGGATCCTTTCTACCTTCGGACATGGGAGAGGTGTGATGCAATAATTAGAGTAAATAAAAAAGATGTCCCTCTATTCAAGAAATTTAACGAGAATACCGTGAATATACCAAATGGTTTTGATGAGGAAAAATTTTACAGTATGGAACAAGAAAAATGCAGGGAAAAACTAAACCTGCCTTTAGATAAGAAGATTATTCTAACAGTCGGTAATTTAATAGAGGTAAAAGGTCATAAATATGCTATTGAAGCCATGAAAGAAATAATAAAAAAAAGAGAAGATGTTCTCTATACAATTGGTGGTTCCGGACCATTAAAAGAAGATTTACAAAACAAAATAGACGAATCAAATTTGCAGGATTATGTAAAACTAATAGGTTTTGTTCCAGATGAAGACTTACCGATTTTGGTGAATGCCTGTGATCTATTTGTCTTACCAAGTTTGAGCGAGGGAAACCCAACAGTAATGTTTGAATGCCTGGGCTGTGGTAAGCCTTTTATAGGCACAAAAGTAGGAGGAGAACCCGATATTATAACTTCAGAGGATTATGGTTTTTTAGTCGAACCAGCAAATTCTAAAGAATTAGCAGAAAAGATTTTAGTCGCTTTGGATAAAAATTGGAACAAAGAATGTATTTTGGATTATGCAAAACAATTTACATGGAATAAAATTTCTGAGCGTATTGTTGAAGTTTATAAGGGGGGGTTATAGTATGAAATTATTTAAACACGATCTGATTTTAAATTTTTGCAAAAATAAGAAAGTATTGCACATTGGGGCTGTGGATAGTCCGTACCATTTGGAACGATTTAATAATGGAACATTATTACACTTAAAATTGCAAAAGAACTGCAAAGAAGTCGTGGGGATAGACGTGGATAAAAAGGCTATAAAAGAACTTGAGAACCTTGGGATTGATAATATATTCTATGGAGATGTTTGCGAAGATAGTTATGAGGTGAATTTAAAAGCTATGAGATTTGATTATATTGTTTTTAGTGATGTGATAGAACATTTAGACAATCCAGGGCTTGCTTTGGCCAACATAAAAAAAATAATGGAAAAAGACACTGAACTTATTTTAACAACACCAAACGTTTTTTCATATACGAACATAATGACACACATAACGGGAAAAGAAAATGTTCACCCTGACCACACATTCCAGCCATCTTATAAAACAATGTGCAAATTATTTGGGAACAATGACCTGAAAATAGATTATTTCACCTACTGTTTCTGGGGCAGTCATGAAGAATCGAATACGTGGAAGATGAGACTTTTTTGCAAATTAATTGCAAATAGAAGGAAATATATTATGCCGGTTTTGTTTTTTATCCTGGAGGTAAAATGAAAGAAACGATTAAAAAATTTGGGACTTTAAGAAACATTGTATATTATCATCTTAGGAGAACTGCAATTCCGGTGAATCGAATAGCTTGTGTTGAACTGACAAACCGATGTAACCAACAGTGTAGTTTTTGTCCTATGGACACTAAAAATGTCAAGAAACCCGTAGTGAGAGAAAAGGAGGACATGGATATCAGAGAGTTTAAAAATATCCTTAAAAAGTACAGTAAATATATGAGAGATGTGAATATCAGTCATCATGGAGAGTGTTTTTTGCATCCAAACTTCGATGAAGCGATTTTAGCGTTAAAGAAATATAAAATTTCTTACTCTATAACTACAAATGGGTCTTTGGTAGGAGAACATATAGACGTACTGGAGAAATATCCTCCTAGATTAATCATGTTTAGTCTTTACACACTCAACCCCGATAAATTCAAAATCCTCACAAAAACTGGCGATGTGGGCATTGTTTTGGAGAATATTGATAAATTATTAGGACTTAAAAAAGAAGGAAAGATTAATACAAGAATATTAATAAGAGTAATTAAGATGTACGGATTTGAAGACGACATTGAAAAAGTGAAAGACTATTTTATAAATAAAGATGTAGATATGAATATTAGTGTACTTAATTCATGGGCTGGAAGGGTGGATATCACAAAATATGGAACTCCTTTGGAACACACCGTTGAGTTTAAGTACTGTATCCAACCATGGCTTCATTGCATAATCGGAAGCAATTCGGGTGTTTATATTTGCAATAACCATGAAGATGAGCCAATAGAATATTTATACAACAAATCTCTTGAGGAAATATGGAATTCAAAGAGATATAGAGATATTAGAAAAAACATATTGAATGGTGAGTTTAGAAAGAATAAAATATGTGCAGAATGCGATTCTTTTATTTCGGGTTGTATGATGAGTAAACCTTCTGCGTGGTTTTTTATGGATAGAGTATTTTTGCGTTACGTGTGGTCAGGGTTGAAGGGAAAAAATTCAGAGGATACTTCGGGTCAATTAGCCGAATTTAAAGCCGGAAAGGAGAAAAAATGAGTAGAACAATGGCAATAGCTAAAACGATAGATTTTGGTTTTGGAATGACCTTTTATCCCTTATTCAAGTATTTATATTATTATTTTAGAAGTAAGCCACGGTTTATAAAAATAGAGACTACTAATTTTTGTAACGCTCAGTGTCTGTATTGTCCACATAGTGTTATGGAAAGAAAGAAAGGGATGATGCAAGATCATTTATTCAAAAAAATAGTGGCAGAGTGTGTAGATTGGGGCATTAAAGAGATTCACCTATGTAATTTTGGTGAAGCTCTTTTAGATAAAAAACTGTCTGAAAAAATAAAGTATATCAAAAAAAGAGACGCCTCAATAAAAACAGTTATTTTCACAAATGGAAATTTATTAGATAAAGAAACTTCAACTGTGTTACTGTCTGCAGGAATAGATAGGATAACTGTGAGCTTCGATGGATACTCTCCAGAGTATTTTGAAAAATATAGAACACCTCTGAAGTATGATGTTGTATTCAATAATATAAAAGATCTGATAAAGGTAAAAAAAGAATTAAATTCCAGAACTCAGTTGATTTTAAATGCTGTTTATAGTAGCGATAATGTGTCTCAAAAAGAAGTTGAAAATTTTAAAGAGTATTGGAAAGATGAACCAGTTACGATAAATTTACAAAAGTTGCATGAGTGGCATGGGTATGTTCCTAATAGTAGATACAAGTATAAAAATATAACCTGTAGGGATATATATGAATACATGACCATAAATTGGGACGGTTCGGTTGTGCCCTGTTGTTTGGACTATGATGGCGTGTGTGTTCTGGGCGACGCTACTAAGGAGCATATAAGGAGTATTTGGTTCGGTACGAAATTTGTGAATTTTCGGAGAATGTTATTAAAAGACATGAAGGCAATGGAAATGTGCGAACAATGTGGATATAGGATATACAATGTTAGATTTCCTTATTTAACATCATTTTTAAAAATGATGGCTACTATAAAGAGATAAAACGGTAAACAAAATGAAGGTATTAGTAAAAACACCAATATTGCTCAGCAGACTATTTAGTGGCTACAAAAGGCGGGGTATTAAATACCTAACCAAACGCTTTTTTTTATTAGCATTACAAAAATTATCAGTTAGGGTATATTATCCTAATACTATTGAAATTGAAACCACCACTAAGTGTAATTTGAACTGTAAGATGTGTGATCATTCGTGGAGAGTTGGTAAAACAGGAAATATGAGTTTTGAAAATTTTAAAAAAATTGTCGACCAATTTAAATTTTCATGGATTTACTCGCCTGATGTTGATTTGACGGGCTTTGGAGAGGTTTTTATGAATCCAGACTTTTTAAAAATGTGCGAGTACATAAAGAGCAAGAAGAGCGATACTTTCGTGCACTTTACAAGTAATTTTACACTCCTCACCCCCGAAGTAGCCGAAAAATTAATTCGACTTGGTATAGATTCGATATATATATCCTTGGATGGTGCTACTAAGGAAACCTACGAGTCCATAAGAATAAACGGTAAGTGGGATACGGTCATATCAAACCTTAGGAGTTTGATTGAGCTGAAGAGAAAATTAAACTCAAACAAACCGAAGATTGCTATCAATTGTGTTGCATTGCAAGAGAATGTACATGAGTTGCCTATGCTGATTCAATTGGCGAATAATTTGGGTATAAGCAATATTTCTGTTACCCCAGAGTTGTTATTCGATAAGAATAGAGAATCCTTAAAAGCAGACGCAAACGACTTCAAAACATTTTTTAGAGAGGCGCAACTCTTAGCAGATAATTACGATATTAATATTTCTACGGCGTATTTCATAAAACATCCAATTAAGAAGTGCATGAATCCTTGGAATAAAATTTACATAACTTATGATGGATTTTTATTCCCCTGTTGTAGCTCAACCGCTCCGAGAACAAAAATGATTAATGATAATTTTGGTAATTGCTTGGAACAGGACTTTAAAGAATTGTGGAATTCCGAAAGATACAAAAAGTTCAGAAATGATGTTCGCTGTGGTATAGTTCCGCGCGTTTGCCGTAACTGTCAAGTATACGGATGAGTCTGACTTTCAAATATTATCCTCAAAAATCAAATAAAAAATAGGGAATTAATTAAAAAATTAGAAATGTATCAAAAATGTATTATTATAGAGAAATACGCGAAAATAGTGAATGTTTAAGAATTGGGCTTATACTATCTGTAAAGTGTACTAAGATGAAACGTGGACTGGTATGAAGGCACACATGCGAAAAAGGATGTAAAAAAGTATGACGCACATTTGTTTCGTTGGCTACGGTATATATCCACCATGGAATGAGGGGCGGAAAGTAATTTCGAGAAACATAATGGATGCACTGAAGAAGCACACTGATTTAGATATATCTGCTGTTTCCTCTGCTAAAAAAGGATGTGAGAAACTAAACGATGTAGAGTATGCCAACGTCACACGCCTTACCGCGTACACAAAGGGTTATGACCCATTGCTCGATGCTTCCATGATTGGGCTAATTAGTTCCATTAATAAGAGAAAAAGAATAGACATAATCCACCTGTTCACCACCCATTTCCCTGTGTTCTCCTTCTATGCAAAAAGAATAGGAAAACCAGTAGTTGCACAGTTTTTCGGCAATCCACATCTAAATATTCTAAAGCGGCTTCGCGTGCCACGAACAATTGATAGGTATGTTACAACATCTAACGAAACCGCTTGGTTTGCTGATTTGGGCATAACTAATTTCCAGAACGTGAATCCGCCAATAAATACCGACCTTTTTAAACCAGGGGACAAAATAAATTCACGAAGATACTTCAATTTACCTGAAGACAAGTTCATACTTTTGTACATGGGAAATCTGGGTGAAGTAAGATTCTCTTCTGAGTTTATTAGCGAAACTAAGTTTTTAAGAGATCCGGATAATTTACTGGTAATAGCAGCAAACCTCATCGATTCATACTGGCAGAATAACCATTTATTGCATAAAGAGAATCTAATATTGATGAAGAGGATATTAAACGAAAAGGAGAAAGCGATGTTGTACAATGCTGCCGATGCATTTATACTGCCTTTTGATATGACGTTGAAGTCATACGAACATGTGTTTGTTATTGATCCACCAATCACGATGCTTGAAGCCATGTCTTGCGGCACCCCGGCTATTGCTCCGGACGTGTTCTCTATTCCCGAGATCATCAAAGATGGATACGATGGTTATGTCATACCTTTAGGAGACTTTAGAAAGGTTGATAATATATTATACAATTTATCAAAAGAAAAAATTGAAAAACTGGGTGTGAATGCAAGAAATAAAATTCTAAATGAATTTTCATACGAAAAAACAGCTTTAAGAATGAAGGAACTCTATGAAGGTATTCTAAATGGCTGAACTATCTTTAACTGCGGAAGAACGCAAGATAATAGATATTTTTAACCCCAATAAAACTGAATATCAGCTCCCCGAGACTCTTCCTGTGGATTTTATAATTAATAACAAACTCTGTTTCTCGCTTTATAGCAAAATTGGTTCAGAACTTGATTCTAAATATACCTATGAAGAACTGGAACGAATATACAGGAAAGCAAGATATATGGAATTTTCGATTGCTGAGCTTCGAAACGTATCCAAAGCCTTTGAAGAGAATGGTATCGATTTTGTGTTTTTATTTAAAGCAATCGAAACACAGTGTGATACTACCGATGTTGACACAATTGTGCTAGATGCACATATCGAAAAAGCAGGAAAAGTGTTAGATGACTTAGGATATTTTGTTCCTCTGTTCCCATACGAAAAGTACAATTTTGTCAAATCAAATAGTAAAAACGAGGTAGTTCTAATCAGTCTGCAAACTGAAGAAGAATTTAAAAAATACCATTATATCGTTGATGAAGAAAAAATGAGAATCCTACGCAATAAGAGAAAAATAAATGGTTTGTATGTACCATCTATCGAGAACGATTTAATCATCTGCCTATTGCGTATGATCAAGAAGAAACAGATTCCAGTAGGCACCATACTGCATATAGCTCATTTATTAGAAAACTGTCGTGACCTAAATTACATGAGGGGGGGTGTTAAAAAGCTGTGGTACACACCATTGTTGCAGTCCATTTATGTAACAAACATTCTATATAAGAGTTTATTTGATACGGAGATAGATTCACCGCTTATCCCTATTTCTGAAAGTGCTCATGAGGAATTAAGAATGGTCAAATTTTCAGCAGAAAAAGAAACAAGAAAGTTGAAATTGCCGTTAACTCCAAAATCTTTCCTTATATATTGGCATGCCTGCGAATTGCTTATTGATATAAGAAATTTTGAGTTTTTAGAAATCGCCAAAAACATCTTTAAACCTTTCCGGATAATAGTCGAACGTATAAAATTAGTCGCTACTGCACGCAAAAGAAGGATGCTCATTTGTTTTTCCGGCATCGATGGTACTGGGAAGACCACAAATGCGACTGAATTGACTATGAGATTCAAAGACATGAGTATACCAAGCCAATATGTTTCGAATCTCTGGTCACCAAAGATCTCGTACCCCCTGATGGGTGTTTTATTTGTTTTGAAAGGATGGAGAAAAAAAGATTATAAGGAAAGCAAAATCATGAAAAAAATATGGAATTACATAGTAATTCTTGATTTTATTTATATTTATATGAATAAAATGTGGTTTCCAAGGCTTGTGGGTAAAACATTATTCTGTGATAAATATACTTATGATTTGATTATAATGCTTATGTAC
>Ga0136651_10002550_pt1 | contig 9981 bp, 8 predicted proteins | sample Mar14236cmmetaG_FD_94867 | JGI IMG/M metagenome (GOLD analysis project Ga0136651, IMG submission 94867) | Marine hydrothermal vent microbial communities from Guaymas Basin, Gulf of California to study Microbial Dark Matter (Phase II) - Marker... ...
ATACCAGGGTTGGCAGGGGTCTACATTTCATGATTACCTCCATATTCGCGGCTTTGCATGCACGCAATAAATACATCTTCGAGAGATGGATCGATTTCTGATACTGACTGCAACCTGATCCCAGCCTCACGGGCAAGAGATCGCAGTTTCCGGGTATGTGATCTTGGGCGAGGAGTAAAGACATGAACCAGTGACCCATATAGCTCTGCATGCAGATCTTTCAGATCTCCCTTACTCTTCAGATTGTTCAGGGTCTTGATTAACTCTTCTGGTTGTGGTGTTTCAATTTCCAGAACACTGTCACCCATCGATTCTTGCTTGATACTCCCAGGCGTTCCCTGGGCAATGATATTTCCGTGTTGAATGAAAGCCAACCGATGGCAGTGTTCTGCTTCGTCCATATAATGCGTGGTGATAAAAACAGTGATGCCCTCGGCGACCAATTGATAGAGCAGCTCCCAAAAAGCCCGCCGTGAGACCGGATCCACTCCCGCAGTTGGTTCATCCAGGAAGAGCACATCGGGCTTGTGCAGGATCGCTGCGCTGAGTGCCAACCGCTGCCGCCAGCCCCCTGATAAATCGCTGGTTCTTGAATTTTCATACCCCTCCAGCCCGGAGAGGACAATAGCATCCTGGATCTTCCTGGGAGCAACCTCAGCATTAATCCCATAGGCCTGGCCATAAAACTTTAGATTCTGACGAACAGTCAGATCATTGTAAAGTGAAAATTGTTGGGACATATAGCCAATTCTGGGAAGAACCTTGTGCACCTGGTCAGGGATGGGGGTTCCCAGGACTTCAATAGTACCGTTCGTAGGTTGCAGCAGTCCAAGCATCATCCGGATAGTGGTTGTTTTGCCAGATCCATTCGGACCTAAAAATCCAAATATCTCACCCTGTCTAATTTCGAAGCTGACCTTATCGACAGCAGTGAAATCCCCGAATTTTTTGGATAAGTGCTTGGTTTGGATGGTTATCTGATTATTCATGCTCAATTAATCCAATGCCTTGCGGATATAGCGCAGGGAGAAAAACCCAATTATGGTACCCAGGATAACTAACCACAACACGTTGGGCAATATATCCATGATTGTAGAGCCTTTAAGAATAATTCCCCGCAGGATCTCTAACCAATGGTGTGCGGGGATGAATTTTGCCAGGGTTTGAATGATTTGCGGCATGGATTCCACCGGGGCGGCATATCCCGTAAACATGAAATCGACCATACCAACCATAAGGACCAGGAGAAAGGATTGGTGCTGGCTGCGCGAGAAAACGGATATTGCCATGCCTTTCCCTAGCTCTACCAGTGTGTAGATGAATGCCAGGCCGAATATTAATGGCAAGGAACCTCTCACCGGGACATGAAACGCGAAATGGACTACGCCAAGCATGATTGAAAAATCAAATAAACCTACTAGAATCACAGGAATGGATTTTCCGATGATGATCTCCAAAGATGTAAAGGGCATGACCAGCAGCTGTTCCAGAGTGCCGAATTCCCGTTCTCTGGAAAAAGTCAGCGCTGCAAATATCAGGATCGTGAATTCAAGCATCAAGGCCAACTCTGCTGGCGTGGTGAAGTAAGCTTCGTTCAGGGCTTCATTGAACCAGACCCGGAGGCTGAAATCAAATCCTTCAAACTGCTCCGCGTTCACACCCAGCTTCTCGATGGTTATCTTTTCACCCAGGGCCCACACCACACCCTCGATCGCCCGCTGAGCCTCTCTCGCAGGCGTGCTTTCTGCTCCATTGAGAATGACTTGAAGAATGGGATTTCCAGCGCTTGCGCTTATTTCGCCGGCAAACCCCTGGGGTATGATCACTGCGGCATTGATCTTTCCACGATCCATCTGGTTTTTAATCATATCCATGGAGGTAGCGGGCTCAACCAGTTCAAAGGTGCCTGTATTTTCGATGGAGATCACCAGATTCCGGCTTGCTGGGGTTTTATCCATATCCCAGATCATCAAGGGCAGGTTTGTGATCGGCCGCGAAGTGGCCCAGCCTATCATCAGCAGTTCCAGAGCACCTCCAAATAACATGAAGGCAGGCAGCCACCAATCATGCTTCAGGTGCAGGAATTCCTTGTTCATCAAGGCTAGAATTCTTCTAATCATTATCTTTTGTCTTAAGCCAGCTTCTTTCTAAAGAACAACGCCGCTGTGCCTGTAAAAACCAGACCCAGGAAAATAAGCATGATCGCATATGGCCAGAGCACATCAAGGCCGATGCCAGTTAAAAATACACCCCTGGTGATGATCGCGTACTGTGTTCCTGGTAAAAAGAGGGATTCCATCCGAGCCAACTCAGGGAGAGAGGCGATAGGAAAGAAGATCCCTGTCAGAAAGAAGCCTGGAAACATCACAACCAGGAAAGATAGAGCCAGGGCAGCTGACTGGGAGCGCATGAATACCCCGATCACCATACCCATGCTGAGTTCTGCAAAGAGAAATATCACCGACAGGAGCAGAAAGACCAGGAAACTGCCATGGAATGGGACATTAAACCAGGCCATAGCGAAAAACGGGATAACCAGGACATTCAAGAGGCCTGCCAGTATGTAGGGGATGATTTTTCCCAGCAGCAGTTCGATCCGCGTTATGGGGGTGGCCAACAGCTGCTCCATGGTCCTGTGTTCATGTTCCCGTGCCAGGGTCAGTGCTACGGAGAATGCAGGAAATCCGAGTACGACAGAGAGAAGGCCCGGGACCAGATCCACTTGAGGGACAAGGCTGGGGTTATACCAGGCGCGTATGCGCAGGTCTATTGGCTGAAGGGATTCCACGGCTAAGCCTGATGCCCGAAGTTGACTGGAAAGAATTTGGTTGGCAAAGATTTCAGCCCTCCAACCAATGTGATCAACCGCAAATCCACCTGTTTCAGGCTCTGTGCCGTCAATCACTACCTGCAGCGCCAAGCCCCGCATAGACAGCAGGTCAGCGCTGAAATCAGGGTCAATGATGAGAGCCGCTTTAATTTTTCCCTTCACGAGAAGATCTTCAATTTCTTCCATAGAGCCAGCAGCAGTATAGAGATCGAGGTCGTCGCCAGCTGTGATCCGCTGGATAAATTGTCTGGACATCGGACTCTGGTCGTAATCGAGCAAAGCGATTGACACATGCTCAATATCGACAGCCAGCGCATAGGTCATTAGCAGCAGGACAACCGTAGGTGTGACCAACACCAAGATGAACGTTCCACGATCCCGGAGAATATGCTGAATTTCCTTGCGGACCACTGCCCAAAGATGACGGATTGACATTATTAGGTATCCTGATCCATCTTGCGAATGAATGAAATAAAGGCTTCTTCCATGCGGGGTGTAATTCCCCTCATTTCCAGGATACTCAGCTTATGCTCTAAAAGGGATTTCTTGATGCTTTTCGTCCTGCGGGATGCTGAATCCACCAGTACGTGAAGCGCTTCGCCATAACTCTGAACTTCCTGGACCCCGGGGAGAGGAAGAATCACTTTGCGGGCTTTTTGCCAGTTGTCGGTAACGATTTTGAGAACCTCTCCACCCAGCTGACCCCGGATCGCCGCGGGTGAGTCGCATTGCACAACCCTGCCATTGTAAATCAGGGCAACCCGGGAACAGCGGTCTGCCTCATCCATATAGGGGGTGCTGACAATGATGGTCGTTCCCTGGATATGGAGGTCATTGAGGATCTTCCAGAACTCCCGCCTGGATACCGGGTCAACACCCGTTGTGGGTTCATCCAACAAGAGGGTCGGTGGGCGGTGGAGTAAAGTACAGGCAAGAGCCAGCTTCTTTTTCATCCCTCCTGATAATTTCGCTGCCCGTCTGTTCTTGAACTCAGTCAGCTGGGCAAAGGCTAGCAAACCGGGGATGCGTTCTCGCTGAATTGAGGCGGGGACATTATACAATTCGCCAAAAAACTGCAGGTTCTCAATCACGGACAACTTGCTGTACAGGCTGAACTCCTGTGCCATATAGCCTATCTGGGATTTGACGCTCTCCGGATTTTTCAACAGATCGCAGCCTGCCACATGGACAGCGCCATCAGAAATGCCAATCAACCCCGCCAGTGTTCTCAGCAAGGTCGTTTTTCCTGCGCCGTCTGGACCAACCAGGCCAAAAAGCTCTCCCTGGTGGATCTGAAGATTAACGCGGTCAAGGGCAGTTTTTTCTTTGAACTTTCTGGTTAGTTCTGTTGTCTGGATGTAAACGTCGCTGGGCATGATAGTCAGGCCTTGAGGGAAATTGGTCAGGTTGGTGAAAAATCACTCCCTGGCTTTTCTGATGAGCCAGAGCACGATCAAAGCGGCCAGGGGGGGTTCAAGGGTCACGCCCAACCAGCGAATGGTTTGCGAAAAACCCATGGCGGGGATCAAGAACCAATCCACAAACCCGATCATAATGGCTGATAGAATGGAGGCGATGTAATCCCCGGATACCCCAATGGGACGGTTGTCTTTCCAGATCAAACCCGCCAGGGCACCGATAATGAGGCCCACTCCGGCCATTGCCGCAATCAATATGACGATCTCAAGTAAATTTTGCATGTGTTCCTCCTAGATGTATTCCTGGAGATGGTTTCTGATTTGATAGCGGGGGGAGTTTTATTCCTTTGGGGTTGATTGTACAGTTGAAAACCGGATCACAGGAATTTTAAGACCAAACTCACGGATCCCTTCCGGGGAGAACTCGATCTCATACCCCAATAATTTACTGAGTGCTTTTAGACTGCCGGGGTTCTCTTGCGCATAGGCAAGAAGTATTTCTGCTCCTTCAGAAGGGCTGAGTTGTTGGGCTTGGGCCGCAAACCGTTTATTGCCGACTTGGATTTCAACATTGGATTGCTGGCGTATGTTTTGATACCAATGTGATCGGGTCCCAAATCCAGAAACAACGTAATAATAACCCCTGTCCGGTAAGCAGTGAATTATTTCCAGCACAGCAAACCGGGTCTTGCCTGAGTTTCTTCCCACGTGGCGGAGCAATAAAAACCTGTCACCCAGCAACCAGCCGAAACCAACCTTATAGAGATAAATCGGAAGTCTCCAGGGGATGGCTTTTACGCCGCGAGGTGGTGAGGGGAAGGGCATATCTTTTCCTTTTTTCCAGGTGATTGTTAGCTGGTAGGATAGCAGGTTTGATTGCGGCCGGATTGTTTGGCCTGGTACATATATTTATCGGCGGCGTTGACAAGGTCGGCCAGGGTATCCATTTCTTCGTTCAGCTCCGCAGCTCCCAGGCTGATGGTGATATTCGTTTGGTGAGAATTGATTTTGAAGGTTTGGCCGGCAACAGTCTTGCGGATCCGTTCCGCCACGTGAAAGGCAATCGGCAGAGGTGTTTCGGGCAGGATCACTAGAAACTCTTCCCCCCCAATTCTGGCGAATATATCAATCTGGCGGATGACACACTGGCAGCAGCTGACTACCTCCTGGAGAATTACATCTCCGGCATCGTGACCATAGCTGTCGTTGATGTTCTTGAACTCATCCAGGTCGAAGAAAATTGCAGATAAGGAGCTGTTGAAACGTTTAGCACGGTCAATCTCATATTGTCCCCAACGATCCAGGCCGCGGCGGTTAAGGATGTTCGTCAGCGGATCCGTTATCGCCAGTTCCTGGATCTCCTTATGGAGTCGGGCGTGTTCCAGGGCAATTGAAGCCTGGCTGGCAAAAGCGGTTAAGAGCTCCGAGTGGCTCGTATCATAAAAATCTTTCTGATTGCTGTTAAGAGATAAAAACCCAATCACCTGGTCGCTGACCAGAATGGGTGCGCCAGCCCAGGACATAACCTCTTTGGTGTTCTCTGTTTTGAACCAATCCTGGCTGGCAGTGACGTCAGGGATGATCAACGGTTGTTTGGACTGGATCATTTTTTCAAACGTTGAGAAGCGAGAAAAATCAAATTTGTCGGTCAGCGGGATGGGTTCAGCGCTGTCCTGTTCCTGAAAGCCGTGCTGGCGGACGGTCCTGGCAACTCCATCCTCAATGAGGATCAAATTCGCTGAGTCATAATCGATTGCCGTGGCGATTTGGTCCAGGATCTGATCGAGAACAATCTCGAGATCCAGGGATGACTGAATGGCGCGTCCAGTATGCTGGAGGGCTTGGGCCAGCTTCCTCTGTTTCTTCTCTGCCTCAAAAGTCCGGGCATTGTTAATGGCGATGGCTGCCTGGTTGCTTAATAGGTCCAGAACCTGAAGTAGCCTTTCGCTAAGCTCTCCGGGCTTAATGAAACTAACATTCATGATACCGATAACCTTGTGGTGGAAGACCAGAGGGAGACTTGCCAACGCGCCAGTTTTCCAATTATCTGGCAGGTTAGTCTCGGTCTGAACATCTGGGATGAGAATCCTCTCCCCACGGCGGGCAGTTCGGTAAAAAATACAATTTTCATCGAGAGGAAATACCGGGTCAGGCTGGACTCCCTCCTTGTAAATCACCGCCCCAAAATCAAGCGATTTGCCATCGTAGAGGAAAATCTGGGCGTCTCGGGCAGAAACCAGGTTCAGTACCTGGCTCAAGATGTTTTCCAGAACGCTTTTCAGCTCGAGATTGTCAGTGACCATCAAATTGGCTTTCCTGAGAGAATCTGCCAGGATCCGCTGCTCTCGTTCGGCCTGGAGGAATTGCATGCTGATGATAGCTGATGCCGCCTGATCGGCAAGCAAGCGGAGAATAGTCTTCTCGTCTTGACTGAATATCCGGACATCCGGATACCAGATATTTAGCACGCCGATGACCTCAGCAGCTGCCTTCAGGGCAAATGAAATCAGGGCTTCCTGTTGCCCTGGGGATTCTTGCTGGATATCCTTAAAAGCAGTCACGTCGGATAGGTAATAATCCTGGCTGGATTGAGCTACCAGCAGGGAAATTTCTTCTTCTCCGCGATGTGAGAAGGGAAGAGTCTGCTGTCTGTTTTTGCCAAGTGAGATATAGAAGCGCAGATTGTGATCTTGATAGAGGTAAATATTGGCGTCGTAAGCAGGGGTTAACTCAAATATCTGGGACAAGACACTTTGCAGCCCGGATTCCAGGTGGTCACTGGAGGAAATCTGCAGGCTGGATTTTTGGAGAGAGTCCAGCTCTTTGGCCCTTAAATTCAAATTTTCTTCAATGCGCTTCTTATAGATGATCGCCCCCAGGGTTTGGGCGATGCTTCTGAAAGTATTCAGCTCGGTTTTATCCCATGGGAATCCCCTCAGGTAGATCTCAAACCCGATAAAACCCCACAGGGAATTACGGGCAAACACCGGAAAGATTGTGATATAGCCTTGATCCTGCAGATAGAAAAATTCCCTGATGGGTTCCGCTAGTTCCTCCAGCCTTCCTGTAATTGGGATGTCCCCGCGGGCGGATGCGATCCAATCAGTCAGCTCTGAAGGCAGCAGGGGGCTTTCTTCAGAGGGGTAATTGGTTTGGATGTCCATCCAATAATGATAGTTATTGCCAGAATATCCAGCAGGGCTGTTTTTCGTGATTTGAAGCAGGAAGAGATGCTCGATTTCCGCCGCAGTGGCGACTTTCTTAAGCAGGTCGGGGATTTTGTCTGTCCAATCCCGGGCGGTGATCATGTCAGTTGTCAGTTGGTTAGTGGCTTCAAGCGCTTCAGAAAGGCGGATCAATTTCTGGTTGTTCTCCGCGAGTGCCAGAAACTCTGATTGGGACCTTTGCTGTAATTCCCGCAGATGGCCGGAAAACATGCCCGTGAGGGCTAACAATGTGAATCCTATCAGGTGTTGAAAAAGTGTACTGCTGACGGGGGTAGTATACAGGGGGTTGATCAAATGGTGGAGGAGGTGAATGCCGATCGTGGTCGCAGCCGAAGCAGCGCCAATAAACATGCCCAAGGACCATGCAGACACCAATACCGGGAGGGCTCCGAGCGCCATAAGGGCCCAGGCATTCTCCGGGTTGGAAAAGAAAATGATCCCTCCCAGATAGATCATCCAGCTCAGGAAGATCATAACCCATTCTGCCGGGTCAAGTGTGAGGATGTCTTTTTGCAGCTTCTTCATAACCCTGTCGGCGCTGGATTACCAGCGTTGGACTAGCTAGCTGGCTAGAAGCGAATAAATAGCCAGATCAATGAAATTGTCACTGTGATGATCAAGGCTGGCAGCCCTTTTTTAAGGAAATACTTGTAGGTAATCTTATACCCCGCACGCTCTGCGATGCCTGCAGTGATCATATTCGCGGATGCCCCGATCAAGGAACCGTTTCCTCCCAGGGCCGCACCAATTGAAAGGCAGTAAAAAAGCACTTTAGAGTCTGCTCCAGGGATGATCGAAGTTAAATATCCGATGACAGGTAACATGGCGGCTGTAAAGGGGATATTGGCGATGATCATCGATAGAAGGGCGCTGAACCAGGTGACCACAATCATGGCCAGGACGAGATTGTCACCGATCAAAATACCGATCTGGGCAGCGATCATGCTAATCAGCCCTACTTCTTGGATGGACCCTACCACGATAAACAGGGACATAAAAAATACCAGGGTTGTCCAATCCACTGCACCGATCATCTCCTCGATGTTCGGCCGGATCCAGATCAGCAAGGCTGCTGAACCGATCAGGGCTGTCACAGCAGGTAGGAGGTGGATTCTTTCCCCAAATATAAACAGCATCAGCATCCCAGCGCCAATCCAGCCAACCTTTGAGAGATTATCGGGATTAGTGATTGTTCCCCTTTCTTCCAGTTTTTTCAACAGAACCGGGGAGCCAGATTTTTCACCTTCCAGTTCATCCCGGTAGGTGAACCAGCAATAAATGATCAAACCGATGAAAGCCATAAGCACGCCAGGTGTCAAATTGACCAGGAAGTCATTGAAGGTGATATTCCCAAAAGATCCGATCAGGATATTGGTGGGGGTACCGATGAGTGTGCTTACGCCGATTACGTTGGAAGCGAACACTTCCGGAATCAAAAGAACCAGAGGTGAAATATTTAGGGTCAGGGCGATCTGGACCGTGATAGGCGTCATCAGCAACATCGTGGTGACATTGTCCAGGAATGCTGAGGAGACGCCTGTGATCAGCATCAGCACTGGGAGCAAGATCCACATTTTCCCACTGGATATACGATAGGCGTGATAAGCCAACCAGTGAAATATGCCGGTATTCTCCACTACTGCGATAACCATCATCATTCCCATGATCAGGAAGATCACGTTCCAGTCAATATAAGTGATTGCCTGCGGGAACGAAAAAATATACAGGTCTGGAGAGATTGGTGCGCCGAGATAACTTACACCTAATAACAAACTGGCTCCTGCAAACGCAGCCAGGGTATTGTGCAGAAATCCCGAGGCTATCAGAATCAACACAACGATAAATACAATTGCCGACACCCAGAATGCTAGAGTGATCTCCCTGTCCATCACGATCATGGGCAGAGTCAACGAATGGCCATTTTTCAGGGTGAGAAGTGCGTCCTCCTTGAGAGGGATTGTGATGTTTTTAAAATGGGGGCGCTGATATTGGATTGCCAGGCCCTTCTCTAGCGGAAGGTCAAGGGGGAGGGCATAACGGCCGTCTGCCTGGGTCAGCGTGGAAGCCATTGGACTCTGGGATCCGGGTCCAGTAATACTAACTTCGACGTTCTGGATAGTTTGGAATTGCGAGTCCTGCACCTGCCCGTAAATATACAGCCTGTCGTCCTCCTCCTGGGCGGCTGCTGATTGGTTCCAGGAAAATAGAATGCCGGCAGCGATGAGAATAAGTATGATCAAGGAAATGTTGTATCTGATTTTCACAGGACGATCCTTCAATAGGGGGCAAGAAGCAAATCTAGCAACGATAAAAATCCCGGTGCTAACAATACCAGAATTGAACTCCCCAATTGATCACTCGGGTACGTAGATCACCTGGGCTTGACAGGTTTCTTCTAATCGTTCGGCAAAGGTGTGTAGCCGTTCAAGTGTGAGAAGGTTGTCTTCCTGGTCTTCCTGGGGGCGGCCGAGAATTACATAGGTGGGTCTTCTCTCCTCACAGTAGG
>Ga0136651_10002551_pt1 | contig 9971 bp, 6 predicted proteins | sample Mar14236cmmetaG_FD_94867 | JGI IMG/M metagenome (GOLD analysis project Ga0136651, IMG submission 94867) | Marine hydrothermal vent microbial communities from Guaymas Basin, Gulf of California to study Microbial Dark Matter (Phase II) - Marker... ...
AAGAAGGATTTGACAAAGCGGCTGATATGACGATTGACTGGCCGACTATTGACCTGGAAATAAGGATTCTGGAAAAACAGGTACTGGCAATGATGAGCTATATAGAACTCCTTGGCGCCGGATCACTGGCCAAAGGCGCTCTCAAAGCTTTTCATCAGGGCGTGTTGGATATTCCCTTCTCCCCCAGTCGGTATAATTGCAACGTATTGATGACCGCCCGCGATATTAACGGCGCAATTCGGTTCATCAACCCGGAAAATCTTCCCTTTGACGATGAAACGAAGGAGTTTCATGAAAATAAGATTCATCAGCGTAAAGTTCAGGAACGAATCACAAAAATAACTGATCTCTTAGAGCAAGACTTAACTCGCATCTGGAAAAATGATTATCTTCGATGGCCTTTGGATGGAAATTACATAACCTAAATTCAATCAACTTGACCGTTCTTGACAAGTAAGTTGATTAGGTTTATATTTCTATTGAGAGAATCAATATTATGGGTAAAATAAAGAGTTTTTTTAGTTTCCTGCGCAAGGCGAAACGAGATTTGGAAGGACGGCATTTTGTTTATAAACAGACACTCCTTTCCATGATACCCAGCTATATCGGTTTCACTTTACGCGGCCGATTCTATAAAAAATATCTAAAATCCGTCGGTGAAAATACACTCTTTTTAGAGCGTCTCTACATCCGTAATCCTCAAAATCTGTCAATTGGTAAAAACTGCTCCATCGGTATCGACTGCACCATTCAAGCGGCGGGGAATCTGACTATCGGTGATTACGTTATTCTCGGCCCGGGGGTCAAGATCTGGACCTCCAATCATAATTACAATGATCCCGATATCCCCATATACGACCAGGGGTCATCATTTAAGAAAGTTATTATTGACGATGACGTTTGGATTGGTGCCAACGTATTTATCATGCCCGGCGCACATATCGGTAGGGGATGTGTCATCTCGGCAGGATCGATTGTCGGCGGAAAACGCTTCAAAGATTATTCGATAATAGCGGGAAATCCGGCCCGAGTGATCGGATTTAGAGGACAGATGCCTAAGGAATCCGCGCTTTCCGAACCGCGCACAAAGGGCAACGAGTGAATTCTTCTCCCGGTGTCAGCGTTATTATCTGCAGCTATAACCACGGGCGATTCCTCCCTTCCTGCATCAATTCGGTTTTAAACCAATCGTATGCTAACTTTGAGATTATTGTCATCGATGACGGCTCAACCGATAACACCAAAGAATTTATCAAACCGTATCTCAATCGTATCACTTATCGGTACCAAGAGAATCAGGGGCGGGGCGCTTCACGTAACACCGGTATTAACCTGGCACAATATCGTTGGATAGCATTTCTTGACGCCGATGATCTCTGGGTTCCAGACAAATTGGAAAAGCAAATTAAGGCAGTGACGGAACATCCTGAAATCGATCTTCTGGTCACCAACGCCTGCTGGTTTGACGGTGACACAATTGTCCAGAAAGACTATTTCAAATCGATGAACCTGTTTCATAAACAACCGGTAGATCATTATGGACATCTGCATATTTTCACCGACAAGTTGTATGAACTGTTTATCGATGAAAACTTTGTCAATCTTTCATCGGTGCTTGTCAGGAAAAGTTGCCTGTATGATATCGGCTTGTTTGATGTCGCTCTCCCGCGGGCGCAGGATCGGGACCTCTGGCTGCGCCTTTCCCGAATTTACACCTTCGCCTATTTAGATGAAATTCTCACTAAAAGTCGCACCCATTCGCTCAACGACGGTCTGCGGACTATTTATCCTTACCTTAGCCGGATTCAACTGTTTGAAAAAGCATATAAGTTTGAAAGTGACCTTGAAGGAAAACATGAAACCCGCCTTCGCAAACGACTGGCGAGGTGTCATTTTGACCTCGGGCATTTTTTCCTTTTTAAACTGAAGGAGTTACAAAAAGCCCGGGGACAGTTTAAGAAAGCATTGGAATATGACCCTGCCTGCCCAAACGCAAGATTTTACAGCAATGTCACTTACATACCCAGACCGATTTTTAATGGTTTGCGCTGGCTAAAACGAAAACTCCTGCCGAAATAGCTCTCTTTATCCCTGTTAGCGTAATCGCTGAAACAGATTGGTATTGGGATGTGACGTTGAAAATCTTTGGTCACCAACTTTTATTTGACTGCCAAGTATAAAACCTACCGCGGCCAATTGATTATCTTCATAAGAGGTGAGCGCCAGGGCTGAATCCGATGAGACCTGATCCCACTGTTGAAGCTTGCCGGGGACGTTACTGAAATATATATTGATTTCTTTATTCCCTAATTTAATACTGACAATCAGCGGTTGGTTAGGCGCCATCTGAAAATAATCAACTTTGCTGGAATAATACTGATGAGGTAGATTTGCCGTCGGCAGTATGATTGACACCATCGACGCACTTTGTTGATTGATGACGTGCATCCTGATAATGGTTGATTGTTCCCGTTGATTATACGATAGTGAACTCCAGTCAGGATTAATCGTTGTTCGCATATCAGTTTGCCTATTTGAATGTAGCTGTAAATAATGAGTCAATTCCGACCGGGTCGTTAATTGATACAAATTATCCCTAAAGCGTTTGATGACTATGTGAGGAGCCACATGATATGATGATATCCATTGGTGTGGTTTATCCGCAGTAACAGTATCTGTGATTACGAAACAATATGGAATAAACCCGAATATGGTCCGTTTATGTTCATAGATATCGCTCTCTTTCCGAAGAGAATCATCGTGGCGAATATGCGTCGTTAACCAAGAAGTATTATTCTGAAGAATTCCGCCGGAATAGAACAGCGGTCCTTCCTGAAAATGAAAAAGCCTGTCCACAACAGTAGGGTATTCTTTTAAATTAGTGTATCCAGGCTGCATTTTCCCGTCACAACACACTGTATTATGCGACAGTGTATGACGAAAATGAGCACGCCAGTCCCGTTTGTTCATTTCACGGAATTGCGGGTAACGCAGATGATACAAAAATCCAACCAGTCCAACCGGTTTGTAATCCATTCCAACAAACGGTAGCGGTCTTTTGAAATAAGAACTGTAGGTGAACCGTCCGGGATCAATAAATACTTCGTTTTCCCCGTCATGAAATAGAAATTGAAGATCGTCGGCATGCGAGTGCCAGGCACGTCCGGGCGGCGGTTTACCCGAGATATCAAAAAGAAAATATCCGGTCGCCCTGTTGAGAGGGAACCGATAAATAAGCCAGCCAGAAGCTTTCATATCGTCAATGGAAATATCCGAAGACAACTTATCAGAAGCCTCATATTTGTTCCCCGTCACACAAGAGGCAAAATGCCGGATATACTCTATTTCAAGCACATCACTGTCCCCTAATCGGGGAATCTTCCCCTGAGGGTTGGCTACACACTGAACCGCTGCCATCATATTCTCGATAATATTTTCTAAATAAGCAGGTGGTGCCATCCTGTTGTTTTTCAGCATAAGCATGTAATCGAGCAGTAACAATAAGCACTGACCGTGATACATTGGACAAGCCTCAATTAAATTTCCGTCTTGAAGAATTTCCGAATCGATAATTTCTCGCAGACGCTTTTCCCCTTCTTTCTGCCATTGGGAAACATCGCATATTTCTCTTAAATAAAGGGCGCTAATTAATACCGCGATCGTGATAAAAAATTCCCAATTGCCGGCTTTTACCCGTAATCTAGAAACGAGAATATTTGATTCTTCGATGAGAATTGTGATTATCTGAGCGGTACCCTTGGGTGAAAACCATTGTGTTTGTTTTATCAGATCAAAAGACCGCACCAAATGGTTAATTCTCATTGCAGCGTCAAGCAGGTTGTCTGAGATAATGCCACGGCGTTCAAACCGGGCGATAGTAAAACTTCTGAGATGGTTCTCAATCGTGTGCAGATATTTCTGTTTTTGGGTATAATTAAAGGCAATAGCCAGGTCCAAGAAATGGTATAACCTCAACAATGCATGTGTCCATTCCAAATCCCCATTAGGTACTGCCTGCCAGTTAATTGGCGTTTCAATGTTTTCAAATGTAGAGGTTTGCTCCATATGCCACGGCTGCCAGAATCGCAGCTTACCGTCGACAGTGGCATCTGCCATGGCTAAAAGCTGTTTTTGATCCGGGAACCGTGCCATAATCAAATCTTCTTTTCGTAAACCCTCCCCCCAAAATGTAACCGGACTATTTCGAAAATAATCACGAAGAACAGCTGGGTCTGATAATCCTTGTTTGTCTGGTAAGAGTTGTCTGGTTATAGGATTTGATCTAGCTGTCGGTTGATTTTCAATCACCGGAAGAAGCCTTCTGTATGGGTGCTATAGTTACTTGTCATCAATAAATAGACGATTAAATAGTTCAAAGGCAAGAAAATTAGACAACTCAAAGAAAGAATTACCTCCGTTTCTTTGACGGATAAGCAGTTTTTCCAGGTTTTCCCTGTTATAATAGCCTCTGTCAATCGTCTTTTTATCCAAGAGGATATCTTCATAATAAGAATAAATCCGTTTATCTGAGCGGTACCACTGGCTGAAATGACTATAATTGCGCATATCATACAACCGTAATTTGCCTTTGGAAAGACGCTGAGCGTAATATTTCATACGCTGTATTTTTCTGTAAATCTTGTTTTTTAATTCGGAAGGATTCTGGTACAAATTTACTCCGGTTGATTGATACGCTATCCTCGCCATCTCAGGAAGCTTCGTCTTAAAGTATTCAATCATGAGCTGGCGAGAGGTTTTTAGCTCCGCTGGCAATTTTAGGTAGAAATCCATCAATCCGTCATCGGCCAGACCGAAATGATCGTGCCAAATATGCCGGTTGCAGTCGACCAGATTCATGTGTCGATACAACCTGTTTTTTATAAAAAAAGTGTCTTTCTGATGACAATACAAGTTCGATATACCGGCATGGCGCGAAAATTCTTCATCAAGCGAGCTCATATACGATTTTCTAAAAAACGCAGCAGAATCCTTTGAAAACAAATTGTAATAGTGGTCATCTATCAATTCTCCGAACAATGATCTGCGGAGATCCTGTAGTCGTTCTTCATACGACAGACTTTCGGTAATATCCAATACTTTATAATATGATGGACCGAAATTGGTCGGACCGCCATAGATACCGTTCAGAAAAATCGTTGTAGTCGGATCAAGATTATACTTGGTACTAATTCCCAGCAACACCGCTGGTCCGGTATTGTTCATTCCCTCGGAGTAGAAGACGAACTTTTCGGCAAACTGTTGAATCCAAAGCGGCTCTATGTAAATAAAATGAAAATTGTCCTCCAGACTGTAGGCGACAGCACCTTTTCTTGAGATCTTATGATCCAGACAGTTCCGTTTACCGTGGGAAAAAAGAATCGGTCGATACCCGGCCCGCACCGCGTGACTTACCAACAACCGGGAATCAAGCCCCCCAGAGAGAGGGATGGCAATCTCTTTCCCCCCTTTTAACCGTAAGGGGAGTATCTCTGAATAAAGCTGGTCCATCTCCTCGACCAGTTCCGGGACAGATTGGGTGGTTTGATGTTCAAACGAAAAATCCCAGTATGTTACCAATTTCAAACTCTGAGGAGTCACTTTAATTACATGGCCGCCCGGAAAATAGCTGACCTTTCTAAAAAAAGTCTTATCGCCCAACGGGTAGCTATAATTAAAAAAGTCGGCAACTGCGGTTAGATCGACCGCGGCATCAAATCGCTCATAAGCAAAAAATGCCTTTATTTCTGTGGAAAAGAGAAAAATGCTGTTATCTTCGTAATAGTATAACTGGCGATGTCCGAACCTATCCTTCAGCAAGGTGAGTTCTTTTGTTTTATGTTCACACATAACCAGATTATAGGATCCGTTGATTACGGTATGGATACGCTCTTTATAAATCGCTGCGAGACGAAGCAATTGATCGGTTTGGTCAGCGGTCTTATCCAACTCATCTGATTTAAGATTCCTGAAACTATAAATGTATCCGGAGGTTGCAACGGTATGTCGGTTATCGCTCTTGACAGTTGGTTTCGAGTCATTAAACGGCAGGCCTATATTTCCAATCGCAAACCAATTGTCGGCAAAAGTTTCGGCCTGAAACAACGGGTTGTACGCCAGCAAATCCCGCATCCTGCGTATTAGTTGTTTATTATACGCGCAATCGTACCTCAGCTTCATAACAAAGCCGAAAATACCTGGCATCTGCACCTCCCCGATAACGCTGACTTGACAGAGTAATCTCGGAGGCAGCCATAACAGCGTCGTCAATACTGGTAAAGGACATTCTCTCAAACCAAACGGTTATCTAATAACCTTGCCAAAGTTATGTAATTCCGGCAGAAAAACAATAAAAAATTATTTGATTTACATTGACCAATATAATTTATTAATCCCCGCATAAAGGAACCATACGTGAAAAAAAGCTGGAAGATCATTCTTGTCGTTTCATTGATTCTGAACCTGTTAATTGTTTATGTCGGGTATAAAGCCTTGGAATATCGAGGTCATATAAATGAATTTTTGAATAAGTATACATATGTCGTTGACGAGTTCTCCGGAAGAAATCATTACCTTAAAGAAAACCGCTACTATCATTCCGACACCACCGTTTCACGTCGGGTGGTATTTATCGGCACGCAACTTACCGCCAACTGGGAACTGTCAAAATCTTTCCCGCAGATTGAAGCTCTTAATCGAGGCATTATCGGACAGCGCTATTCAGGGTACCTGTTGCGCTTCCGTTCCGATGTTATCGCCCTTGCCCCGCAAGCAGTAGTAATTGAGTTTAGTTCCTATAATTTTAGGCCGGAGAGCCAAATTGAGGAGTTTATGGAATATACTCAATCGTTAGCGGAGCTAGCCCGCGTCAATAATATCAGACCGATCCTGACCACCGTTCTGCCAGTCGGGTCAGACTTCGACGTGGAGATGAAAATCCCTTACGCTATTGCTGATTCCATTAAAGTATATAACAATTGGTTGCGCCGGTACTGTGAGGAAAAAAATATTGTATACGTCGATTATTATAAACTAATGGCAGATTCGCTGGGGAATTTTGACAATCGGTATCTCGCCAATCAAATTCAGCCGAATCAGGTGGGGTACAATCTTTTATCTCGTATTGTCTTAGAAACATTCGAGAGTATCGGGATCACTTCCGGTAGATAATTGCTGGATTATGGAAACAGTATAGAATACTCTGAAACACAGCGCTTCACATAATACACGCTAATGAGTTCCTGTACGCTCACTTTTAGAATAGACCCGGAATTTCGAAATAACAGATCACCAGTATTTTTGCGTGTGATGGGGACCCCGTTGAATATTCATCAATCATAGTGGTATCTTATTGGCCCAGAAGTGTCAAGCGAAGAATTTTCTTTGATGCCATGAATACCGGAAATCGGCAAGCAGTATCAGTTTTTAATCAATAATCCTACTCCAACAGATAGGACAGTCACCGTTATCTTACCACTTCTAATAATGAAAAAATCGAAAAAAAACATGGCTTCATGACACAATTATCGCTATTTTGACTAGAATCGTAATGTAACAGACATGAAAAAAGTAATCTTTGTAACATATGTTTTCCCTCCTATGGCTGCAGTAGGAAGCCAGCGGGTTGTAAATTTCTGTCGCTTTCTTCCGAACCACGGCTGGCAGCCAGTTGTCCTGACGGTCAAAGGAGGGCATAACACCTCCTGGGATAATTCATTGTTAAAGAAAATTCCGGACACCATCGTCTATCGCACAAATACCCTCGAACCGTATTTCTGGCTCAGTTCCCTCCGCAAGTCAAATACGGAAGCCTTTTCAAAGAACAAAACAACCGCCGAGCAGTCTGAACCGGTCAGCAAACTCTCTTTACTCAAAAGGATAAAACAGTTTCTCCTGCTGTTCTTGCGGGTCCCTGATGAAATCATCTTCTGGCTGCCATTTGCCGTGCTTAAAGGGATACAGGTTGTAAAAGAAGAACAAATATCGGTTATCATTTCCACTTCTCCCCCGGTTACCTCACATATCTGTGCCTCGCTGATTGCTCGCTTCACAAAGATTCCTCATATTGTCGATTTCCGGGATCTCTGGACGCTAAACCATACATATGATCAGCGGCACTATCCACCCTTTTTCAGGAAATACGATAAATGGTGGGAAAACCTGGTGCTAAACCGGGCTTCAGAAATAGTCACCGCCTCCCCCGCATTTACAAAACTGCTTCAGAAGCATCTGTCCGGAAAGATCACTATCAAAACCATTACCAATGGTTTTGATTATACTGATGTCGATCTCAACCGTATATTTCGATCGGCTTCTGGGAAGAAGATGAATATTTTATATGCCGGTTCCATTTATAGCGACTTTAACCCGGAATTTTTCCTTGAAGCTTTGAGCGAATGGATACAAGACAAACAGATTGACCCCCACACCGTCGCGGTCGATTTTTACGGCAACTGCGGTTTTGATTATTCTGAGTGGCTTAAACAACTCAAGCTGGATACGCTGGTAAGCTTCCATGGCTTTATCCCTCGGGATCAGTTGCTGAAAAGAATGGAAACCGCCGACTACCTTCTCCTCTTGCTCGGCTTTAAAGATGAATATAAAAGTGTGATCCCCGCCAAACTGTTTGATTATCTGGCGACCGGAATTCGGATTCTTGCTATCGCCCCCAATGGCATAACGGTTGAGCTAATAAAAAAATACAATGCGGGCAGTTGGCAGTGTTCTCCGGATAAAACCGCTATGAAGAGCCTAATTGACCGGCTCTATACCTGTGCTATAAATGGAACAACAGAAGAGAAAAAATATCGGTATATAAAAGAAATCGATCGCAGCTATTTAGCCGGTGAGCTCGCCAACATTCTTGACCAACATGCTGCCGATAACATAGAAAATCAGCGGAAACTATGACCACGGATAATAATGACAATTATATCTCGTCAAAAAACATCCTTTATGGGACGCTGGTAATTATCTCCATTTTGCTGGGAACCATCTCTTTTTTTGTCAATTCGACTTATCTTATCATTGGAATGATCAGTGTTATTTTGGTTGTGATTATCTTCAAATACGAATATATCGGCTTGATTATCTACTTGATTATTTTTCTTCTGCGCCCTGGTGAAACCTATCCTGTCCTGGCGGAAATTCGTCCTGAATTTCTGCTGGGCGCCTACCTAGGTGTCCTTGCGCTAGTTAAAAACAAATATAAATACGGGAAAGTGACTATACCCAAAAGCAAATTGAATTATGCCTTTATTTTCCTGCTATGGGGCGTCGGTCTTTCCCTTACGTCTTCCGCATGTAAAATCTGTACCATCGAAGTACTCGAAGCACTGGTGAAGCTAGGTGTCTTTTATCTGTTGATAATTCTTATGGTTAACACTAAAAAACGGCTAGAAATATTTTTTTGGGTTTACATTCTGGCAATAGCGAAAATGGCCATTGATATAGACATCGGTTTTCTACAGGGTCAGGCAACCGATTATCACGGTTTGAGTCGTGCTTCCGGCGGAAGTTCCGCAGTTGATAATTTTAATGGAATCGCCATCACGATGAATACGGTTATCCCATTTGCTTATTACCTGTTCTTTCATTACAAGACGCTATTTAAAAAATCGGTTATCGGGATAATTCTGGTAATACTGATAGTTACTCTGATTCTGACTGGCTCCAGAGGCGGTCTGCTCGGCTTTTTGACAATCCTCGGCTTTATATGGTGGCGCTCTAATAAGAAAGTGCTCCTCGCAATTACCCTTTTGGTCTTTGTCATCTTTGGCTGGTTTTCAATGGAACCAGAACGACAAACCCGGTATCTATCAATTTTTGCTTCCGAAGAAGAACGTGACGAATCGGCTCAGGGACGTATTAACGCATGGATTGATGGTATGTACTTATTTGTAGACCACCCCATCACCGGAGTCGGGGCGGGTGCATTTGCCGATGCCCGAGTGAAGGAATTCGGGGTCTATCTG
>Ga0136651_10002552_pt1 | contig 9967 bp, 8 predicted proteins | sample Mar14236cmmetaG_FD_94867 | JGI IMG/M metagenome (GOLD analysis project Ga0136651, IMG submission 94867) | Marine hydrothermal vent microbial communities from Guaymas Basin, Gulf of California to study Microbial Dark Matter (Phase II) - Marker... ...
CACAATATAAGTCTTTGAAGGATCAGCGCCTATAGAGATCACCCGTTCAAAACATTTTTTGCTGGCAACAAAATGAAAATCGGAGAAAACAGTGATAGCATCGCGTATCCTATCATCTATTGAACCTGAAAGATGTCCACCACCAATATGAGCAACAGGTATATTCAAGTGTTTACAAACTATAGCTCCTGCCAGCATCTCGCCTCTGTCTCCCAGAAGAAGTGTTAAATCCGGCATGATTTTCTCCATAGCCTGGGCAATCCCAACAACTCCAATCCCAAAAGATTTTGCCATTGCACCTCCTCCGTCACTGCACAAAAGCATATCCACCTTTTCATCCACCCGGAATTTTTCCTCTATTTCCTGAAGTGTATACCCAAATTCAGGAGCAAGATGCATAGAAGTTGCTATAATGTGCAGTTTAAAATCAGGATGTTCTTGAATAGCCCTCAGGATATAATAGGCTCTTCCAAAGTCAGCTCTGGAACCTGTAATATACACTATTTTCTTTCTCATAATTTTCACTCTATTTTATCCATTGAAATCAACTCGTCCTTTCCTATAGCTTGTTTGGTTTTTCTTCCAATAATGAAATCCACGTATCTTGGTTCAATTCCTGTCCCCGGCCTTTTAAAGGTAAGCATATTCTCCGTGAGGGATACTCCTTCGGGTATAAATTCTTTTGCCACAATACTTTTTCTTACAACCTTTTTAATTTCTTCTTCTTTCTCCGTTGGTCTTTTTATTCCGTCTCCCAAAGCTTTTTCCACCTCTCTTACAGAATTTACCATTTTTTTAAATTCATCAGGCTCAAGAGAAGCCTTATGGTCAGGTCCTGGAAGATTTTTATCTAAGGTAAGGTGCTTTTCAATAACACATGCTCCAAGTGCGAAGGCAACCGCAGGGATTGTAAGGCTTAGTGTATGGTCTGAAAAACCAACAGGGAGACCAAAGGCACATCTAAGTGTTTGCAAAGTTCTCAAGTTCACATCCTGTGGCTCAACAGGATAACCTGTAACACAGTGAAGAAGAACAATATCCTCAACTCCTTCATCCCTAATAACGTCAATAGCATCCTCCACCTCTCCAAGCTTTGACATTCCTGTGGATAGAATAATAGGTTTTTTCTTTTTTGCTATGTATCTTAAAAAAGGAAGGTTTGTTATCTCACCTGATGGAATTTTAAAAGCAGGAACATCAATTTCACATAAAAGATCAACACTTTCTATGTCAAAAGGAGAAGATAAAAAGATAATATCTTTTTTCTTTGCATAATCTGCAAGCTCTTTGAAGTCTTCTCTGTTTAACTCAAGCCTTCTAACCATCTCGTATTGAGATTCCTGGTCTTTTCTACTCTCTTTCTGATAATTAGCTTTTACTGCATCCTCTGTCAGGATATTCTTTGCTTTAAAAGTCTGGAACTTAACTGCGTCTGCTCCTGCTTTTTTGGCAGCATCAATCAGCCTTTTAGCAAGAATAACATCTCCATTATGGTTTATTCCTGCCTCTGCAACTATAAAACAGCTTTCTCCCTCTCCCACTACTTTACCTGAAACTTTTACTTTCCTCATAAATCTCCTTTCTCATAAGTTCTCTTGCAAGAATAAGGTCAAGCTCATCGTCTATATCTATACTTTCCTCCGGTTTCATAAAATAAGGCAAAGTCTTACCGTTGAAGTAATTAAGATTATTTTTAAAAAGTTTATCTGGAGTATAGATAAATATTGCTCCGTTAAGAACATAAGTTCTGGGCAGGTCCTGTCTTCTTTTCCCTGACAGATTATGTTTGAGAAGAGGCTTAAGGTAATTTTTTTCAGCCGTGAAACACCAAAAAGGTGTTATCTTGGCCTCACAAACGCTTACAACAAAATCACAATCACTTTTAAGAAAAAGTTCTACTGCCTCATCTATATGATAGGATTTCCTGAAAGGGGAAGTCGGCTGTAGAATAACTATAAGATCAGGTTTATATCCCTCTTTTTCAAGTTCCTGCAAAGCATGCAAAATGACAGGTGAGGTAGGAGTATCATCCCTGGCAAGTTCCTTCGGTCTCTTTATAACTTTTGCCCCATACTTTGCCGCAAGAGCAGCTATTATCCTGCTATCTGTTGAAACAACCACCCTGCTTAAAAATTTTGATTTTAAAGCCTCATTTATGGTGTAAAATATCAAAGGTTTTCCATCTACAAATCTAACATTTTTCCTTGGAATACCTTTTGAGCCACCCCTTGCAGGTATGAATCCGAGAATGTTTTTTATTTTTTTCACAAAAGACTCTCCTCCTCAAGTAATTTTTTTAATTCTTCTTTAGATAAAAATTCCCCTTTCTCGGAAGTGCAGTGATTGTTATCTGTCAAAATAAAAGCTCCAGGATAGGAATATTTTCCATCACCTGATTTAAAAGGAGGAAGGATTATATACATATCTTCTCTTTCAAGGGCTCTTTTTTCCTCATCTTTTGTCATAAGCTCCTCATACAATTTTTCACCAGGTTTTGTTCCGATTTCTTTGATTCCGTTCTTAAAACCCAAAACTTCTTCTATTGCCTCCACAAGATCAACAATTCTTACGACGGGCATCTTGGGGACAAAAACTTCTCCTCCCCTCGTCAGAAAACTTGCTTTAAAAATGAAATCCACAGCATCTTTCAAAGACATAACAAATCTTGTCATTTTTTTACTTGTGAGGGTAATTTTTTCTCCTTTTAAAAGTTGATTTTTAAATAAGGGAACAGCAGAGCCTCTTGAGCCCAAAACATTGCCAAATCTCACTGTGGCAAATACTGTTCTTCTTTTCCCCTTATAATAATTTGCTGCAGTGAAAAGCTTCTCAGCCATAAGTTTTGTAGCTCCCATTGTGCTTGTGGGATTTACCGCTTTATCAGTTGATGTAAAAATTACCTTTTCCGCATTTACTTTTAAGGCGGCATTTATCACATTTTGAGAACCATATACATTGGTATTGATTGCCTCAAAGGGATTGTATTCACAGGAAGCAACGTGTTTTAAGGCTGCAAGGTGAAACACAATATCAACATCCTCCATGGCCATCTCCAGTCTCTTTCCATCTCTTACATCTCCGATGAAAAACCTTAAATTTTCCACCTGCCTGAATTCTTCAGCCATCTCAAATTGTTTTGTCTCATCTCTACTGTATATGCGGACTACAGAAGGCGAAAAGGAAAGAAGTCTTCTGGTGAGTTCTCTTCCCACTGTTCCTGTCCCACCGGTTATCAATACCTTTTTACCCTGGAAATAATTTCCTTCCTCCAGTGAATTTTTTTCCCTCTCCAGCATAGTTGACCGCTCAATACCTAAAGCTTTTTTCGCCCCCTTCACAGTGTATCCTTTGTCCTTTATAAGTTCCTTAATCTTCATAAGAACCTTCAAATCATCTTCTCTGTACCTTCTGTGCCTCCCCTTACTCCTGTAAGGCCTGATAAAATCACCAAACTCTTTTTCCCAGTATCTTAAAGTATACGGCTTTACCCCTATTCTCCGGCAAAGCTCACCGATTCTGATAAAACCTTTATTCATAAGTTTCCTCTCGCCGTTTTATCTACTTATCGGCAAAATCCACAAAATACTTTAACTTTATAATGCAAAACTTATACCATTTATGTAAAAATTTATTAAACACCTCTTGCTAAAAAGGAAAATTCCTGTATAATAAATTGCGGAGAAAAATTGGAGAAAAAAAATGGGAGTCTATGAGAATGTAAAAAGGGCTCTGCAGGACATTGTAGCACCAGAGATAAAAGCCTTACGGGTGGAGATAAAAAGGCTTGATGAGAAGATAGAGACTCTTGGTGGGAAAATGGAGGCTGACTACAAGAGGTTGGACGAGAAGATAGATTCTCTCAGAGAGGTGGAGATAAAAAGGCTTGATGAGAAGATAGAATCCCTCTCAAGAGGAATTGGAGATAAAATAAATTCTCTCCGAAACGAGCTCCTGGCAGAAATAAGAAGAGTTGACGGAAGAATAGACTCACTCGACTCTCATCTACAGGTAGCAATGGACATTCGTGAAAGACTTGCCAAAGTTGAGGCAAAACTCGCCGGAGGTTAAGATGGGTGAGAAAGAACGGTTTGAAATTATCCTTGAAGACCTTAATAGAAAAATGGACCTTCTTATAGAAGGACACAGAACTTTAGATCAAAAAATAGATAGAATAGCAGATGGGTTGAGGCAGGAGATGCACCAGATGAGAGGTGAACTTCAAGCTGAGATAATTGGGGTGAGAGATGGATTGAAAGAAGAGGTGCACAAAACAAGAGAAGAATTAACAGAAGAAATAAAAAAAAGAGAAGAAGGGCTAAAAAAAGAGATAAGTAAAACAAGAAGAGAACTTGGCGAGAAAATAGACAAAATTTCAGAAAAACTTTTAGACCACGAAAGAAGAATAAAGGCTCTTGAAAATACTACCCCCTGACTCCTTTCTGCAAAAATCAAAACTTAAGAAATACTTGCAAGAGAAAACTCAAAATCTTTAATAAGTTTGGTGGTTGCTTTTTTCACACCTTCGTAAAATATTCCCACCTTTTCCATCTGGTTTATAAGTTTTTTTCTCTTTGAAAATTTATCCAGCCTTAAATTTGTCCTGCGTTGTGCAAGATAAAGATGGGAATACATTTCGTCTTCAAGAAAGGAGCGAATATATTCTTCAAATTTCCCAATTTTTTCCTGCAATCTGTTGGATTCGCTTGCCAGAGATTTTAACTCCCTGTAATTTGAGATTTTTCTTTTAAAACCTTCCTGTAATCTTGCCACTGCTTTTTGTCCCTGTTCTGCATAAAAATTTATTTCTCTTAATTTCAAAATCACTCTTTTCATTTCTTCCCTCAATCCATCAAGATCAACCTCTTCCTTTACTCTGGCTGCCTCTTCCAGAATCTTCCTCACCTCAAATTCCTCCTGACAGTATTTCTCCACCACCTTCTCCAATGGCATAATCTCTGTTCCTCCTATCCTGGCACCTCCTTCTGTTGCATCTATCACTTTTGTCTTTGTTGACCCAATTAACCTCTCAAAATAAATAAGATAAGAATACATATCAGGACTTGTGGGAACAGGCCTGCCGTAAATATCCTCAACCATAACAAGATCTCTTGCAACCCAGTTTCCTTCCTCTGTTCTTATAAGAAGATATTTCTTACCCGTCTTTTTATCAACTCCAACGGCTATTTTCTTTCGAGGAACAGCTCCTCCTGCGTGCGTAACTCCTCCTGGATAACAGAGGTCCTGACCTACAAGCACAATAGGATTTGCTCCTGAAGCCTCTGCAAGAGAAAAAGCAGTATGAGCAACACTTGCCCCTTTATTTAAAAGACCCTTGTCTCCCACAAATCTTTCAAGCCATCTTGTGAGGGGTTTGCGGATGTTAATAATGAATTTTTTCCCTTTGAAGTCAGATAGGACCCTGGGGTAAACCTCAGGGTCTGCTGCAAGAAAAAGGTCATCTGTTTTATCCATTACTCCATTGAAAAGATTTCTCGCACCTATTCCATAATCAATACTTACAACTATATCGGGTTTTACACCTTTCTCAAGCAAAGTTTTTAAAGCAGCATCAACACAGATAATTAAAGCTCTGTTTTTTGCCCGGTGTAAAACGTGGACATTCTTATCAAGAGAGGGACCGGCAGCCACACAAATTGCGGGTTTATTTTTAAACCTGCCAAAAAGATTCTTTACTCCGGGATTTTTTATCACCTCAGGAATATTAAGAAGAATGTTCTTTTGAAAAACACCTCCCTTTGCAATATTTGTGGTGAGATTGGTTACTGACCAGAATATAGCATCCTGAACAGATTTTTTTATCTGACTCATCTTATCCTTCAAAAGGTAAAAATAGGGATTGTATAATACAATAGAACTTTTCCCTGTTAAGAAAACTTCCGCCAGAGGTAATACTTCTTTTTTTATCTTTAAGGGGTCTTCCTCCAGAACCAGTTTCACCTTGGGAGAGGAAAGAATAAAAGAAAGGTCCAGAACACCAAGAGCAAGTTTAAAAAAAGAAGGACAGGGTTCTATAATAAGCACAAGTTTTATCCATGGACAGGTTCTTAAAATTTCCTCAACATGGTAACCCAGTCCAAATCCAATAACTATTAAAAAAAGAGTATCCTCTAAGTTATATCCTGTAATAAAGTTTTTTGCCTCTTTGAAAGGGTCATAGGCACTGTGGAATAGAATCTCTCCCCCATCTTCTTTTCTCACTTTCAATGTGAAAGGTCCCTTTCTTGTCTTTACAACCTCTGCATTTTGAGGAAAGGGTAGAGATTCAATTTTTTCAATAAGTTTTTTCCCTTCTTTTCTCTCTTCTAATACAGATAAATTCTTCTTATAAAAGCCATCAATAAAAAATTCTCTGGAGAAAACTCTTTTCATTTTCAGTTCATCTGATGTTTTAAAATACTGATAATCTTCTCCACCACCTTTTTCTCCTCTCTTATCCTGGGAGCAAGTTCATACTCAAGAATATCCGCAAGAGCAAGGAAGTCATTGTCTCTTAAAGCTCTTTTTGCCTCCCTCAGATATTGAACAACTTCCTCCATCCGCCAGGAAAAATTTTCTTTAAGAAAAATCTTGGTATAATCAAGGGCAAAAATATTTTCTATCTTCATTAAAACTTCATTTATCTCATCCCATAATCCTATACACTTCCCCAGGAGAAGAAAAGCATCTTTGTAGTTCCCCTGCTGAATAAAAAAACTAACTCCCTCAATTTCTTTTGCTATCTGAGGAAGATAGCTTTTTATTTCCTCAAGGGAACCCATAGCCCACTGCCACAGATTGGCAGTGAAAAGTTCCAGAGTCTCAAATTCACCTGCCCTCCTGTTAAAAAGAGACCTTTTATCACTCTCTGAAAGAGGCTTTCCTTCAAGTCTCACCTCCACTATCACCCTTTTGTTTTCGCTTATCCATTTTTCAAGCTGAAGTAAAAGCTCTCCCAGTGTCTCATTTTCCTCAGCCATCACAAGGTCCTCATACCCATCAATTATGACCTTCATCTTTTATTACCTCCACAGCTTTAATCCAGGCCTCTTTTAATGGTTTTAAAAGAGAAAGAACTTCCTCTATAATCTGACAATCTTTTCTCATATTAGCCTCTATCAGCCTTCTATAGATATACTCGTAAAGGGTGTACAACCTTAAAGATATCTCTCCTGCATCCATGTTTAAAGAATAAATAAGCTCTGCCACAATTTTCTGTGTTTTTAAAAGAAGTTTTGTTCCTTCACCTGTTTCTCCTGTTTTTATCTTTAAAATTGCAAGGTCAAGACACTTTATTGCCTCCTCGTAAAGCAGGATAACCAGTTTTTGAGGACTGCTTGTCATAACCTCAGTTTCCCGATATTTTCTTAAAGCATCAGGTTGCATCATTTTAAATTTCTCCTTTGCCTATTTTATCGCTGATTTGTGGATAAAGCATTAAGAACGGATATCTGTTGAAAAAGCCAGTTACTCTGGGATTGCATCATACTGAGATACTGTTCCATCTGGGTAAACTGTCTCCACAGAGATTCTCTCCTAATTTCAAGAATATCCTCCTGTGCTTCAATTTTTTCCTGAAAACTTTCGTTTTGGGAAAGAAGGCTATCTTCTATTGTGGCAATAAGACCTGTTGTAGCATCAGTGATAGAATTAAGATAGTTCCTCAACCTCCCCCCTATACCTGTCGCCTGGTATGCTTCAAATTCAATAATCCTTGACCATTCACCATCGTTGCTGTCATTAATCTTAAGTCTTATTGCCTGTGTGGAAATTGAGGGAAGGTAATGGGTAATTTTACCACTTGTATTACCTGTAACAGCCACATAAGTTTCCCAGTCATCTGTATTATCCGGATCACCTCCTGGGAGAAGATACTGGAGCTCGTAATCTTTTATACCATAGGATGAAGCAGGATAAGTAGCAGAGTCAAGGGTGTATATGACAACTTTGTTAATTGTTCTCAAACTATCAAAGGTGAGAGTGAGATAATCCGGAAAAGTGAACCGGGTTCCGTCATTCCATCCTCCTCCAGAGTTTCCCCAGTTATCAGAGGATGTATCCCCATTATTAACACTTTCAACTGGAAAGTTACCACTTGGATGGGTTGAGGATGCACTTGCAACTGTCCCAAAGGAGGAAAGTGCAACATTTTGAGAAAGAGAAAAGAGGTCTCTCACCCCCTCAAGATTGTTATTTAAAGCATCAGTTAGTTCAGATTCATTGACAATAAGGTGACCTGTTATATCTGCTGTAATCCCGATCTCAAATATAGAATTGATAGAAGTTGCCCCCTCTACAGGATCGGTAAAAGCTTTGAGAAGTCCATTGCGGATATAAGTTAAATTTATATTCCCAAAAAGCGGTCCTCCCTCCTCTTTTGTATCCTCATCATAGCTTTGCTGGGTATTTATGGCATCTATCAGGTCATTGTAAGAATCTACAAGATTCATAATTGATTGCTTAATCCCCTCTATATCTGCACTAACATTCACATATACACTTTCACTTGATGTGCCAAGCAAATTAAGAGTTACCCCTGGAATTGCCTGATCTATACTGTTGGAGTTATCTGTAATTAGAAGTGAACCTGCCCCCTCTCCAAAAGTTAATACCGCATTTTGAGCCTCTACTGCAGTTGTAAATTCAAGGGGGTCTCCAGAGGAAAATTCAGGGTCAATTATTACCCTCCCTCTTTCTCCTCCTATCTTGCTTGTTATAACAAGCCTGTAAGGATTAACTTCTGTTCCATCGTTGATTATAGCAGCATAAACTTTCGCATCAGAGTTATTTATGGCATCTCTTATTCCCTCAAGGGTTGTATCCTCTGAACCAAGCTCCACCCTCACCTCAAAACTTCCGTCAATTGTGGTACCTGTGGTGGAACCTAAAATATTAAGGTCTCTTGCCGTGGTCCCCCCCACATCCTCTACCTTTAATGGGCTTTGCGTCCCTCCTGTGGTGTCAGTAATAAGTATGCCGTTTCCCTGGGAATTAATACTTGCTGTAACACCCACTCCCGATGAATTTATAGCATCTATCACATCTCCTATTGTCTCAGCACTTGAGAGGTCAACTTCCGCACTCTGTCCTGAACGATCAGTAATTCTTATTTTTCCAGGATCTACTCCTTCTCCACCATTGAGAGTTTCAAGTCTTGTGCAACGAGCAATGTATTGGGGGTTAAGATCATCACTTTCAAGGGTATCTGAGGCAACACTTTTCAATATTCCCAAATCCAAAGCAGCAGAACTTCCGTTGAGGGAAACTACACTCAAGTCTCCTGTGCCTCCTGATGTATCGGTTAAAAGTATTCCGTTTCCCTCTCTATCATAGGAGGCAAAAACGGCTGTATTTCCTGTGGCGTTATTTATAAGATTTATGACCTCCTGTAGAGTTTGCGCTCCGCTTATATCAACATTAAAACTTACCCCATCTCTTTGAGTTATCTGAAAATCATCACCTGCAACAGAACCTACTCCACTTCCTCCATTTAAAGTTTTAAGAAGAACTGTGTTAAGGTAAGATATGATTCTATCACCCACCTTATCTCCTGCAACACCACTTTGTCCTGTATAGATACCAAGGTCCTGAGCTGTTGTTCCGCCACCAACTTCCTCTATCACAAGATTCTGAGTCGGGGTGGCATTCAAGTCATGTATGGTGATACCCCCACCATCAGGGTTAATTTGAACCTCAACGTTTGTATTGGGACCTGCTTCAATTAAGTTCTTTACATCCTGCAAAGTTGTGGCAGATGAAAGGTCTATAATGTCCACATTTCCTGCTCTATCTGTTATCTGAATGGAACCTTTATCCACACCTGTCCCATCGTTTAAAAGATCAAGTTTTGTATCCCATGTAACATAATTTATATCCTCACCATGAATCACGCTACTTGCAACACCGCCTTGTCCTGTATAGATACCAAGGTCCTGAGCTGTTGTTCCGCCATTCACCTCGTCCACTATAA